>Ga0116178_10001248_pt1 | contig 21041 bp, 12 predicted proteins | sample AD_STIC12_MetaG_FD_89880 | JGI IMG/M metagenome (GOLD analysis project Ga0116178, IMG submission 89880) | Active sludge microbial communities of municipal wastewater-treating anaerobic digesters from USA - AD_STIC12_MetaG | ecosystem: Engineered > Bioreactor > Anaerobic > Digestate | place: USA... | reverse complement strand
CTGCGGTTCCGTGATATTTGCGTTCGGCCGGGATCATCATGACGGCAATAAGCAGAATCAGGCCAATGGCAAGGGCCGGCAGCATCATTCTCTGCCAGAACGTCTTCTTTGCAGGTGCAATCTCGACAACGGGATTGCTGCGAATCTGACTCATTATGCGCTCGTTAACCCGATGGCGGGTAAATACGGAATTCACGCCTTCGCGCAGCAGGTTGTCGTCTTCAGACATGTCGCTGACTTCACGGGCGCATGTCTGACAGGCTTTAAGATGGGCAGTGATTTCGGCGACCTCGGACTTATCGAGTTCACCGTCTGCAAACGCCATCAGTATTTCTTTTTCAGGACATTTCTTCATAGGTTTCTCTCTTCTCCCGGAGGACGCCGCGAGCTTTAAAAATTCTGTTTTTTACCGTCTGCAACGGTAGATTCAGAATTTCGGCGATCTCCTGGTATGGGAGCTCGTTTACAACCCTTAACAGAAAAGGAGTGCGCAGGTCTCCTGACAACTCCTGGATCATGTTCACGATCTGTCGAAATCTTTCACGCCTGATGATAATTTCGGGTGGATGGGCGTTTGTCTCCTTTAAGCTGTCAGAAAGCAGAACATCGGTAACCAGATCAGTCGAAGCAATGTTTCGGCCAGCTTTTCTTCGCGAATCGATGAGCAGATTGCGGGAAATCGTTACCAGCCAGCCGGCAAATTTTCTTTCGCAGTCATAAGAGGCAAGATGCCGGAAAGCCTTAACGAAGGTATCCTGAACAATGTCTTCGACCTCCTGAATATCGTTCAATCGTGACAACAGATAGCTGAAAACCAGTTTTTCGTAGCGTTCGACCAGCTCTGAGAAATATTCGATTTCGCCGGCCAGGACCTTCTTTACCAGCTCGATATCGCTCACTTCATGCTTGTTCATTCAATTAATACCGACATCTTTGCAAAAAGTTTTTATTCTTCTGTAATTATTTCAAGATCACGCGGGCCCATTGCCAGGCCGTAAAAGTCAGGTGTGGACATATCCCTGCCGCCAGAAATCTCTGCCGGGTCAAATCCCCACTCGATTATACAGCCATTTTTAACGAGGTCTTCAATGTTGTCACTGGCAATGCCACCGACAATGTGCATTGGTTTGCCGATATTGACCCGGCCATTACCGTTGTTGACGCTGACAAAGAAACCATGAATCTGCGGCAATGGGCCAGACCCTGATTTTCCGGCTGAAATGGTTATGCCTTTGTCGGCGACTATGGTGAGGTAACCGAATGCATCAGGGTTGTCTGGAGTGGTTGTGGCATAGGGGTTGATGATCGGAGCCTGAATATCAACCTTGCCTGAGCAGAGAATTATGCCACCCTTTGCCACTTCTACCGGCTCATCAATGACCAGATCGCCATCAAAACTGATGATCTGGTTAAGATACAGCAGTTTTTTGCCTTTTTCTTCGATAATGAAGTGGTTATTGAAAAAGTCGGATTTACTCAGATAGGTTGGCTTACCCTCTTCTCCTGGAAGGGCATAGCTGACACGATCTTTGAGGTAACCGTCGCCCGGTTCAAGTTGCCTGATATTACCGTTGTAGTAGATTTCCTTGTCGTTCTTGAATTCGTAATCAGGCTTGCATAGGGCTTCGGGCCCGGCATCAACGTAACCATTTTTGGGCACGACATCTGCCCATGGCCGATCGGGGCCACCCGGGTCACAGATATTATGCAGACCGGTAATGTATGGTTCCCAGTCGCGGATTTCGGGGTCAAGACCACAGAGAGGTGGAGTCAGGTCGGGCAGACCGATCTGATATTCGGTTGCTTTTACCTTGGCGTTAAAAGCGCTGATAAAGGTCTGAATGAAGCTTTCATCGGCGGTCTGGCCGGGCAGATCCTTGTACCATTCATATATTTCTTCCCCGACAAAACTTTCGACGGCGGCGTTATTGGTAAAGGCGCGCATCGGGTATACCCTCGCGGATTCGCTGAAGTAGAAAGCAAAGGTGCGTGCAAAGCGACGCTTGATTTTTCCGAAGACGAGGGTTGGTGTGCACAGGGCCGGGGTGCCGAACAGGTGCATCGAGTTGCCGCGGTTGATGTCTTCGTTGTTCATGCGGGCTTTATACATATTGATTGCGGTTTTGAAAAGATAATTGTCTCTGAAAGGGATTTCCCAGAGACCGCGGTAGTAGCCGTAATCTACGAAGGCGAGCATGACTCGACTTGCGTCGGCGGTAATTTCGTTGCCTGGTATCTGGGTATTAAGCCATTTAGACCAGTCTTTGAGTATCAGCCAGCCGGCAGAATTCGGGTTGAAATAAAAATGAAAATATTCGCCAAAAGCGTTTTCGAGCATGTCATCATGGCTGCCTGTGAGAACATTCAGAATCAGATTGCCCTCTTCACCCTTGGAATCTTTCTGCTGGCCGCGCCCGCCCAGATATATCCAGCCGTTTTTGATAAAAGACGGAGTGCCACTTTTAACGATATTGTCGGCACGGTTGAAGCGGAAATCGAGGCCTTCAATACCTTCCTTCTTTTTGCGGATCAGCCGGTTGAGACAGACCATCGGCCGGTTGGAATTGCTGAGCTTGCCATCATCCTTAACGAAAGTCTGGTTTGCCAGGTCTTTGTCGATGGTGGCGCCGCGATGCGAGAACAGTGTGAAGCGATAGAACGGTGGTGCCAGCAGCCTGGTGAGCAGAAATTCTTTGCGTACACGGCATACTTTGGAAACCCCGAGATGGGAAACGGTAATGGTGAACTCAATGTGCCCCTTGCGTTCGTAGGGACTGTTGCTCATACCGGCAATCGGGGCTTTGAAGGGGAATTTTTTGCCCAGATCGGCGATGTAGCTGATGCTGAAGTCGATTTCTCCACGGTCGCCCCATTCGCTTTTGAAGCGGGTCATAATTTCTTTAAGAACATCGAGGCTTTTTATGACTTTGGTGTAATCGACGCTTGCCTGCGGCCCGGTTTTGTCAGAAAACGCCGCCTGCACGATTTTAAGACCATATTCCGGGTCGCGCGTTTCAAAATCTTTCTGCAGCTTGCGAACCGCAAGTCGGCCCACGGCCGAGGCGATCTGGTAGAGGCGCTCATTGACAGAAACGCGGTTGGTAACGGCGCTTTCATGGCGAACCCGGTTGACAAGCGAGAGAAAAATGATCATCGAGAACACTAATACGCCACCGACGATAATCACCAGCATGCCGCGTCTTGAGTTTAAAGAACATTTACTCATCTGCGGCCAACCTTGTTCAGAAGTTCAGCAGCACGCTGATCGGCGGGATTCAGATCAAGAATGCGGTTAAGAAAACTGCGGGCTTTATCATGTTCTCCATTATTCATGGCACAGCTGGCAGCCTGCAGAAGAACCTGGCGGTTGAAAGGAAAAAATTCAAGCGCCTTTTCGAACCAGGCAGAGGCTTTGTTGAATTGCCGGGTCCGCGCCAGAATCGTGCCGCAGACCACCATGGCTGTTGCACTGTCGCGACTGGCCGGAAAAGTTTCAATCAGGGCGGTCAGACAGGAAAGCGCTTCTTCAGGGCGTTTGAGGGCGATCAGGCACTGCCCCTTTTCGAGCATGGCATTGGTGTCGCCGGGATCGATGGCGATGGCCCGGTCATAAAGTTCGAGCGCTTTGACAAAATCGCCTTTAAGTCTGTAGGCATCGGCCATATCGTTTTGCGCGTTATTATCTGAGGCGTTCAGACGCAGAGCTTCGGCATACAGTTCTATTGCCCGATCTAAATTACCCGCATCAAAATAGGCGTCGGCAAGCCAGTTGGCCAGCAGACTGCAGTCAGGGTTTTTCAGCCATGATTTTTCGAGGTGCGCCAGCGATTTTTCGTGATTGCCCTGGCGGGCGTATGACATGCCAAGACCGGCATGGGCTTCGGCGTTGTCTGGCGAACGAACCAGAGCGTTGAGATAATGCCCAATAGCGGTATCAATATCACCTTTTTCATAAAAGGCAATACCGAGGGCGACCTCCGCACTGATTTTATTCTGGCCTTTCTTCAGGCACTGGGAGGCTCTCTTGATGATTTGATCGCTTGTTAATCCCATGGGTGGTATTATAGCAGTAAAATTTTGAGCTGACAGCAGATATTTTACTCCATTCAGGCAAAAAAGTTTTGATATTTATCTTTTTCTTTGTGCCACGTTGTGTGGACATGGATGGCAGAGTAATGCTAGTATCTGCTCAAATCCCGCCTGGAGACGCAAAATGAAAATAATTAAATCATTCACAGCAATTTTTGCCTGTTTACTGGTTGCAGTTCTGCTCGTCAGTGGATGTGGCGGTGGTGGTGGCGGCAATACAGACGTGGTCAATATCAGACCCACCATGTGCCCCGGCATTGTTTCCGAATCTGCAGGTGAAAAAAAAGTGGTTTTTATTTCGGTCAACCAACCCGGCATTTACGGTTACCTCAAAGACAGTAATGGTACAACAGTTCTCAATTCAGAGCTCAGAAACAACAGTCTTGCTAATACCAGCGAAAGAATGGTTGAAGTTAGCTTATCCGGGAATTACACATTCGTTTACCGAGTTAATTCTGAGGAATTTGAAACTACGGCAATGATTGACTGGACCATTCTGCCTAAACTTCGTAGCACTCCTGTGCCAGAATGGCTTTCCGATAACAGAACTCTCACAGTCACGCATTCTGGCCTGGACAACAGTGCTTATGCAAACTTTTATCTGCAACTGTATCACGCTGCCATGCCGAATTCGATGTATTACCAGACTTCTGCTTCACAGGGGAAAAGCCCCCTGACAGCGAGAGTGACTTCTTCCGGTGACTATGTGACTGTATATGTCGCTGACATCATCGAAGGCGACCAGCTCAAAGGTACCCTGCGCTACAACTTCGGCAGCATCCCGATGTATTGATTTTTACTGGAGCGATGGTTCTTTTTCGGGTGCGGTCCAATACCAGGCGTATCTGAGATCGTCGGTGAACGGGTATGGCTGCGAGAGCCTGCCCTGCCCTGCCGCAATTTCCTGGCCGGCCTTTACGTTGATTTTTTCAAGGTTTCTGCCCTGCCAGACGTTGACGCTGCCTTTTATGACGCAGATCCGCGTCAAAACCGGGGTGCACTTTACCACCGCAAGAGTTTCGGTAAAGTCGGCCACGACATGCGGCGTGGTGAGCAGAGAAAGAGGCCCGGAATGGTTGATCCCGGTCATGCCTTTTCTCAGTTCGTAAGAATTGCTGGCTGGAAAAGCGAGAGTGGAGTCTTCACGCAACCTGAACTCGGTGTGTTCTGCCACAGAAATAATTGCGACACTATCGGCGAAAGTAAGAACCGATGCGCCATTGACAACCCCGGTTTTTCCACTGGTCAGTGCGTAAAGGTTTTCTGGGCCTGATTTTAAAAAGACTCGGCCACGCAGGAAAGAAAAATCAAAAACCGGGCTCTCGGCAGCCGAGCCGGCAAAAGCCACGCCGCTGAAAGCAAGCAGAAAAGTGATAAAGAGTGCTGACCGGTACTGCGTTTTCATCTGGCCGGGCTGAAGATATGAACCATTTTGTTCTGTGCATCGGTTATTGCAACCTTGCCGTCCCGGCGTACCGCAACCGAAGTGGGCACCCAGGGTCTGGGGCCAGGAGGCGGCAGAATGCTGGTCAGAATCTTGCCATTGCGGGAGAAGCGATGCACCATGAACTTAACCGGGTCACAGACCCAGATTCCACCCCAGGGGTCGACATCAAACCCGGTGCTTTCGCTGCAGCCAGACTGAAAAGTGGCATCGAAACTGCCCATCGGGCTGAATTTTTTCACCAGGCCGTTGCTTTCGAGAAAGAAGAGGGAGTCGGCATCAGCACGAATGCTTACCGGGGCAACAATCGGTGCGGCGGCAGTCGAGGCAAAACTTCCAAGAAAGGCGCCCTGGTCGTTGAAGCAGAGAATTCTTGCCTGGGCGCGGTCGGCAACCCAGATTTCATTCTTTCTGAAGCAGACACTCGAGGGCAGGTCTATTTTGGCGGCGGTGGCCGGATCGCCCGAAATGGCGCCAGCAAACGAACCATCCTCATTGAGAATATAAATGCCGCGTTTTGTCGAATCGGCAACATAGATTTTACCGTCTTTAACGGCAATGGCTACAGGCAGGCCAAACTGCCCATCCGCGCCACCTTTTGCTCCAAAGGCCTTAACCAGGCTGCCGTTCAGATTGAAGCGGGAAACTCTGAAAAGCTGACTGTCAAGAACCCACAGCCCACCAGTCTCGCCCCAGGCAACACTTTGCGGCCAGGCATTCAATTTCTCGGCTTCTTCAGAGACAACAGCAAAGCTCTTTTCAAGACTGAAAGTGGTTGATGCATCGAGACTTTCGCGAGAGATAATTTCTTCGATTTCTGCAGCGACCGGGCTGGCAGTTGCCTCATGGTCAACGGCTGGAGCGTCGCTGAAGTCGCTGCCGTTATTTTCAGAAGCTGGCTTTTCTTCAACCGCTTCCGGTTCGTCGCCTGCAATTTCAGGTTGAAAAACACCCTTACGGATCGTCACAGGCTCGGTTCCGCCATCGATCAGGGCCTTGACTTCGAGTGCCATGGGCTTGCCTTCGAAAACAGATAGCGGCAGGGTAATTTCAAATTCAAAGGGCTGGGCGCGATACTGAATATTTTCGGCCTGCCCTACAGGCGGCAGGGCCTCGTTGATCTCAAGACGCGAAACAACGGTACTTTCGCGATAAATCACGAGTGCGCAGCCATTGAGATTCTGAACCTGACCGGCTGGAGTCGGCATCAGATCGATAGACTGATGCCAGAAAACTCTGGCTTTGACATCGGTCGGGGTCTGAGAAAACTCGATCATGACCTCAGGCAGCGCCGGAAGCATGAAGAATTTTCGGGTTGAGAGGCTTTCATCAGCAATGCTGAGATTATAAACCGCACCTGGCAGTATTTTTTCGGGAGTGAACACAAGAATATCGGGCTCAGGGCTGAATCTTCTGGCTTTGACCGGAAACTCGCTGCCGTCAGCTTTTCTGAGAAACAGAGAAAACATCTGTGAGAGCTTGTCGGCAGCAACGAAACTGACATCATCGTATTCTACCCTGATACCATTGAACGGGTTCATGAAGGAACCCGGCTTCGGACTGATAAGCTTTGCCATGTTTTCAGGCGTCTGCAGCGAGGCGGAGGCAGAAACGGGTGCTGAGGCCAGCAATACATCAGCTGTTTGCGTGCTGACAGCTGATGTGTCGGAGACTGCAGATGCGGGCGAAGCCGTGGTCTGTATCGGAGGGGTTCCGGAGGCCTGCGGCAGTAAAAGGCTGAGATCGGCAGCGGTTGCCACCGGCAGAACTGGCGCTGTTTCCGTCTGACTGGCTGTTAAAGCCGGGGCCATAGCTGCAGCATCTACCGGTGTGGTCGCCGGTGCCGTGACCGGAAGCGGTGGTATGACAGAGATGGCTGAAGCGACACCCGGGTCGGTCAGGGCGCTTTCGAATACCTTGAGAATGAATCTGATTTCTCCGGGATCGGTAGTCTGCGGCACCAGGGTAATCTCATAAATGCCGGTTTCAGGAACCCGCAGACCACCAAGCCCCTCGGCCTTTTCGATAACCACTTTCTCGTCGGAAGTCAGTTTGATTCTTGGGATGATAATGCGGTTCGAGACACCCTTTCCCTGTTCTTCGATTTCGAAGGTTATGGCCGTGTCTTTTTTCAGGAGCATGTAATTGGTTATTTTGGCAGTCGCAGGGCGTTCGGCCGGAAAGACGCCGCGATAATCAAAAAGGCGCTCGGCATAACCAGCAGTAACAGTCAGAATGAATAATATCATACCGACAAGTATCTTCTTCATAACTACCTCCTGAACAGGAAAAGGACAGATTATTTTTGAGTATTACTTAAGCCAGATTGAATCGGGATAGAGTTTTTTCAGAATGTTCCAGACGCTCTGGGCTTCGGCGAACGCCATGTGGCGGCGATAAACGTCGGCAAGAACTGCAAGACCGTGTTCGGCCTTGTAGATTCTTCTGGCGCCAGAGATTGCGTCGATGATGAGGTCGGTGCCCAGATCCGGGAACTGTTCTACCGCTGCCAGACCGGCAAGAAACACCCGGTCTTTGGGTTTGGTATTGAGATACAGGGGCATCAGGAAGTCTTCGACCAGTTTTACGGTCTGAGCGTTCAAAGACGGCTTGAGAGTCTTAAATATTTCCCAGGCTTTGTCTTTTTTATTGGTGGCGATAAAATAGAGGAGCTCGGCTGGCAGTTTGCCCCAGCCGGCAAAATCGAGTTTTTCGATGCGGCTGGCACGGCCGGTGATCATATCGCTGATGGCCAGCATAAATTCAATGTAATTCTGGTTAACCACCGGCAGATTGCCGTTATCGTATGGCAGAAAAGCTTTGAGTTCAAGAATTCTTTGCAGATCGGCGTTAGCCTGTTCGGTGGCGAGGCGGGCGGGAGTAAGGGCCGAGATCAGATTTTCCAGTTCGACCTTTTCGGCAACGCCCGTAAGTCCGGTCAGCATCTGTCGATATCTGGCAGCTTCTTCAGCGTTTCTGAATTCGTTCTGATGCAGGTAGATGAGATCGACGATCGCTTTAAAACGTTCTTCAGCCCCGGCTTCGGGAAAGCTGTCGACGAATTTTTCAAGTTTAATGAGCCGGATCTGCGGCGATGAGCCGTGTTTAACGACCCTTTCAAGGCCGCACCATTCGGTGTTTATGGAATTGTAGTGAGGTTCCTGACTGTCTTTTATGGCAATTACATTCATGGCCGCTTCAGGGGCTCGTTTGGCGAACCAGGCGCGATTGACCGCGTCTTCAAGCATCACGACAGCTTTGTCGCTGGTGATTTTGCCGTCGCGATAGCGGTTGAGCAGGCCTTCAACCAGGCGGTTGCCGGCATGAAATCTTTTGAGATCGCGATTCAGACGGGCGGATGGTCGGCTGATTTTCTGCCCTTCGATGAATTTTTCGGCAGTGCGATGCCGGTTGTCGGCAAGGTAGCCGGTCATTATCATTGACTGCTCGGGATAAGAAAGTCTGCCAAGAGCTGCGGCGTCATTGAGAGCCTGCTGGGCACGCTCTGCATCGTTGACTGCCCATGCGGCCATAGCGCGGTAGAGGTGCACTTTTTTGAGATATCTGCCTTTGGGAAAAACTTTGATATAAGTATCTGCAGCGACCGTTACTTCATCGACAAGCTCCGGGCTGAGGCAGGTGACGGCAGTAAAAAAGCCCTGCTCGCGAACACTTTCGACATATTCGGCTCTTGTCCAGCTGATTGCTTCTGTGAAAGCTTCTTTCAGCAGGTTCTGTGCTTTCTGAGAATCTGAATCCCAGACTTTTTCTGCACTGGCAATTGTTTTCTGAATCTTTTCAAGAGACGGCGCAGCGTTAAGATTGCTGCACGCAATAACCAGAGCCAGACAGAGCAAAATTCGCAGATACTTCATTGTTTTTCCTCCACTCAAATTCAATCGTTCTTCGGGGGTTCCTGACGGGGCTCAGACCCCGGTTTTCTGTTTTTCCAGCGGCGGCGGCGGTTATTATTGCCACCGGCGTTGCTGCCAGACTGATTGCCGGATTGATTGCCACCCTGATTCTGCCGTGGCTGCTGAGACGGCTGCGACTGCGGCCGCCTCGGTGCCGGCCTGGCTGCCGGGGTCTGGTTTTCGGTGTTCGCGTCGGGGCTTCTGCCCGGAGCAGTATCGATACTTTCTGCGGTGTTGTTGTCAGAATTTTCTGTTCTCTGGCTCCCCTGCCCTTTTTCCTGGGCGGGGCGTTCTGGTCTCGGCGCGCGGGGCGGCCGGTTTTTCTGCCGGTCATTCGTTCGCTCGTTCGTTCGTTCTCCACTGCGCGGGTGTTTTCTCTGTCTGCCTTCACCCGCCTTGAATTCAAGACCGGCGATTACCTTTTCGATGGCATCGAGGAAGTCGTCTTTGCCATTGAAGGTCTTGGCCGAAAAGAAAATCGAATAGGTACCCTTGATGTCGCGCGTAATCGAAGTTCGCATTTTGAGAGCCTGCTGATTACTGAGCTTATCAGCCTTGGTCAGAACCACAAAATGATTGAACTTCTGATCTCTGACCCAGTCCTGCATCTGAATGTCGAGCGGTGATGGCTTGTGCCTTATATCAAGCACCTGCACCACGCCCTTGAGGTTTTTACATTCAGCGAAGAATTCGTTCATCATCGATTGTATGCGGGCCCGGGTGACCTTAGAAGCTTTTGCATAGCCATAACCCGGCAGGTCGACAATGTAAAAAGCTTCGTTGATGCAATAAAAATTGATGGTCAGCGTTTTGCCGGGCAAAGAACTGGTTCTGGCCAGTTCTTTGCGGCCGGTAATCGCATTGATCAACGATGATTTGCCGACATTGCTTCTGCCAACGAGGGCTACTACCGGCAGCTCATCGGCCGGCAGGGCCGAGCTGCTGGTAATGCAGGCGCTGAAAGTCGCCGAAGTGATCTTGATGGTCATGCTGCGCTCCGTTTTTTCTTTTTGCCGGTCTTCTGTTTTGCGGCAGTGCCAAGCGCCCTCTTGCTGAAGACGAGCGGTGACTTTTTGGGCTCACCTCTGAGAGCCAGTTTGAGAACTTCTGAAGCAAGCCCGACTTTGTAGATCGTCAGATTCTTGAGAATCTGCGGCGGTACTTCTTCGAGTTCCTTTTCATTATCATTCGAAAGAATGATGTTGCTGATATTCTGGCGATGGGCGGCCAGAAGCTTTTCTTTGATGCCGCCGACCGGCAGAACCCGGCCGCGCAGGGTAATTTCGCCAGTCATGGCGAAGTCATTGCGTACCGGAACTTCATTCAATGCTGAATAGATTGCGGTTGCAATTGCAATACCGGCTGACGGGCCATCTTTGGGCACGGCGCCTTCAGGGAAATGTATGTGGAGGTCAATTGAATCGTAATCGATAGGCCGCATATTGATCTCATCAGCGTGGCTGCGCAGATACGAGAGACTGGCGTGCGCCGATTCCTTCATAACTTCGCCGAGAGAGCCGGTGAGAATAATTTTGCCACGGCCGGGCATAACGACAACTTCGATCGGCAGGGTTGTGCCACCGACTTCAGTCCAGGCAAGACCGTTCACCAGACCGATGTCGTCTTTGCCCTCACGCTTGTCATTGTGAAATTTCGGGATGCCCAGGTAAGTTTCGACGCTTGAATCGGTGACGTCAAGTCTGATTTTGTTTTTGCCCTGGTCTTCGAGGGTTGCAAGCTTGCCGAGAACGATGTCGCGGGCGATCTTGCGGCAGATCGAGGCCAGTTCGCGTTCAAGGCTGCGCACCCCCGATTCGCGGGTAAACTTGCGGATAACTTCGACGATCGCCGATTCCTGAATGTTGATTTCGTGCTTGTCGATGCCGTTAGCTTCTTTTTGTTTCGGAACCAGATATTTCTGCGAGATCTGCACCTTTTCTTCTTCGGTGTAGCCAGGCAGATAGACGACTTCGAGACGGTCGCGCAACGGCCCCGGAATTGTGTGCGGCACGTTAGCGGTCGTCAGGAAAAGAACTTTCGACAGGTCGAACGGCGTCGACACATAATGATCGGAGAATGTGAAGTTCTGTTCGGGGTCAAGCGCTTCAAGCAGTGCTGAACTCGGGTCGCCTCTGAAGTCCATGCCCATTTTGTCGATTTCGTCGAGCAGAATGACAGGGTTGCGTGTGCCGGTATCGCGCAGGGCCTGAATGATACGGCCGGGCATCGCGCCGATATAGGTACGGCGATGACCGCGAATTTCGGCTTCATCACGCATGCCGCCGAGCGAAATACGGGCAAACTTGCGGCCAAGTGCACGTGCAATCGATTTGCCGAGCGAGGTTTTGCCGACGCCCGGGGGGCCGATCAGGCAGAGAATCGGGCCTTTGATCGACTTTTTCAGGCGGCAGACGGCGAGGTATTCAAGAATTCTTTCTTTGACTTTCTTGAGGCCAAAATGATCTTCATCGAGAATTTCCTGACATTTTTCGAGGTCGATGCGGTCTTTGCTCTGCTTTTTCCAGGGAAGTGCGACCAGCCAGTCGATATAATTGCGCGAGACGGTAGCTTCGGCCGAACCTGGCGGCATTTTGGTCAGCTTGGCCAGTTCTTTTTCAGCCTTTTCGCGGGCTTCTTCGGGCATACCGGCTTTGGCGATGGCGGCCTTCAGTTCTTCGACCTCTTCGGTGCGCTCATCGGCATCACCGAGTTCTTTTTGAATCGCCTTCATCTGTTCGCGCAGATAGTATTCCTTCTGGATCTGTTCCATCTGCTTGCGAACCTGGCCGCGAATCTTCTTTTCGACCATCATGATCTCGAGCTCGCGGTTGAGAATGCTGGCGATTTTTTCGAGTCTTTCGCGTGGTTCGAAGGCTTCGAGGATTTCCTGCTTTTCTTCAACCTTCAGGTTGAGGTGAGCGGTGATGATGTCGGCAAGCCGGCCCGGCTCTTCGACGTTGTTGGCGACCATGATGACTTCAAGCGGAATCTTCTTGTTGAGCTTGACATACTGCTCGAACAGAGTGATTACGTTGCGCATCAGCGCCTGTAATTCGATTGACTTGCGGTCTTCGGTGATAATGCGCTCACCTTCGACTTCAAAATATTCATCGAGTTTGGTGAATTTTTTAATTCTGACGCGGGTGGTGCCTTCGACGAGAATTTTAAGAATGCCATCGGGCAGCTTCAGAAGCTGAAGAATTTCAGCAACGGTGCCGGTTTCAAACAATTCTGCCGCTTCCGGGTCATCGGTTTTGGCCAGCTTCTGGGAGCAGAGAATGATCTTGCGATTTTTCAGCATCGCTTCTTCGATTGCTCTGATTGATTTTTTGCGGCCAACAAAAAGTGGTACTACCATGTAAGGAAATACCACAACATCTCTTAAGGGCAGAAGAGGATAGGTTTCCGTGCCTGCCTGGAGGCTGGAATTGTCGTCATTGTTGTCTTGATTGCTGCTGCGATCTTCAGTTGCCATTGAAATACCCTCCTACCGGGAATGTGTTGATTCTACTGCAGAAATGAAAAAATATAAAGTTTTCGTAATTCATCTGGTGGATTTGTCCTTGCGTATGAAAGGAAGCCGGCCAAGCTGCCGGTTAAGCCGCTGAAGAAGAGCAATGCGGGGCATCTGTGCCGGGGCATTCTCATCGAGAACGGCCGGCAGATTCAACAGGCAGGCTTCTATATTGATCTTTTCGTTTTTGAAAAAATTGAAAATTGCCAGATAATCGACGCCCTCGAGTTTTTCGATTTCACTCAGGCGTTCAGAAATTTCGCTTTCAAGATCACAGCAGGGTTTTTCGATGATCAGATTTTCGACCCGGTCGATTTTGCTGCGAATACGGTTAAACAGGGCCGAAAAAGCTTCAATTTCAAGGGTGGCCGGGTCTTTCCATTCTCTGGCGGCCTCATTGAAAGCGCAGGGGTCAAATTCGATGGCGTTACGGTAAGAATCACCCATCAGTGCCTGCTGGTTGTCGCGCAGAATTTCGTCGGCGAGCTGTTCGAGCCAGATTTTTCGGTCGAGCTCAAAATCAGGGAAAATGTCGGCGAAAGCCTGAAAGATATCGATTCTGATGCCGCCAGCCTTGAGTAGTTCAAAAAGGCGGCGCGGTGAGACCATCATTCGCCCATAAAGCCTGGCATGGGCACACATCAGTATCGACAGACTGGCCAGCTGAGCGAGCTGCGACTGCGGTGAAGGTATGCGCCGGGCAAAATAGCTGCACATTTCCTGAAGTACTGGCACAAGGTTTTTGAAAGCTTCGAATTTTGGCAGGCAGCTCATGACCATGGCAAAAGCCGTATTTGGCAGGTTCCGGGCGATTTCGGTCGATTCGCCTGCGTTGAGCAGGGCCAGAAGATGGCTTATCTGAGCTGAGTCGCGGTTAAGCTTGAGCTTGGGAGCCAGCCAGACGGCGCAGCGAGTCAGCGGGTTGTTGAGCTCGATTCCCATGCCGCGACTGGCGCTGACCTTTTCCGCGATGCGTCCGATTCGATCAGGGAGAGTTGTCAGGTCACGGCGATAGATGTCGCAAAGCCGCACAAGCTTGACGTTAAGATCATAAGCCCGCCTGGTTATCTCGAATTGATTACCTTTCTCGAGCGGCGACAGGGCCACTGCCGCGGGCATCAGTTTGCCGACCGCATCCTCACAGGGGATATATTCGGTGTTCATCATAAGAAAACGGCTGATGACGGCCTCAGGCATTTCGAGATGCTCCGGGTTGAAGCGCACCAGTATCGGGTGCAGCGATTCTGAAAACATGTAGAGCCGCTGTAATCGGTGACTTTCGGAGCGCAGACGGTAACCCTCGGGCAGAACCGATCTGATTCTCGCTTCGAGAACTTTTTTGCGTTCGGTCTGTTCACTCATCAGGTTGATATCAGACATCAGTTTCTGGTAGGTGCTGATGCTGTCGATCTGATGAAAGGTCGGGGAAAAGGCGGCGTGTGATGCAGTTCTGCCAGAACTTGTCAGCCCTTCGATGTCGAGTTTCAGCGGCTGGTCATCAAGAATGGCAGTGAAGTAAAGTGGCGGTTGCGGAAAAATACTGCCGCTGCGCCACCTGTTACCGGCAAATGGAATTGCCGACATCAATGAATTTTTCAGTTTTTCGAGCTTGCTTTCAAGGGTCTGCCCGGGCAGAGTCTTGACGGCAAACAGAAACTTTTCGCCATCGACCTCACGGGTGACGAGATCTTTAAGCTCGAGCCCCTGAGCGGCGGCAAACCCTTTGGCCGCAGGCAGGGCCTGGTTGTTGTAGTCAAATGCGGCACTGACTCTCGGGCCCCTGACCTCTTTGACGATACTTGCCTGTGAGTCAGAAAGGCCTTCGACAAGAATACCGATGCGGTATTGCGAGATCCAGCAGCGCACCCCGGAAAAATCGAAGTTTTCCTGCCGCACCGCCTCAGTGAACCTGGCGCGGAAATCGGGAAGGTCGAAGCCGAAAGCATCGTCGGACAGGCCGATAAAACCGGTTTCCAGAAGCAGATTTCGTGGCAAATTAAACTCCAGTGAACACAGAATTGCAGGCTCGCATTATAGCCGCACCCCACAATAAATTCAAGTCAATGCTGCGGAGCGGTAAGTCTTCTTTTGTGCATGGACTGCTAACGCCGATTAATTTCTGACCCTCTACCCGTTTTTTATTGGACCCGGTCAAAGTTGCAGGTTTTTGATTTTTTGTCTCATCATCGGGGAGCATTATACTGCCTGGGAGTAGTTCCACGTCCTATTACAGAGGTAGATTGGCAAGCAGAGCACCGCAAACTCTTGGTTTTGTGGGCAATATGAAAAATCATCGCACCATCCTCAAAAGTAACTTTGCAGAAATCATAGCCGTAAATGCCACAACCATGATAAATAATACTTGTGGACATGGGTCCCTCCAGGCAGATTTGATTGGTATCTATCTACCTTGACACTCATGTCCACGCTTTTTCAAGTCCTTTCGTTTTGAAAGTATGCAAGATCCGGATGAACCATTTTTTAAAAAGGAAGTTTTAAGGATTCAAGAGGGATTCTTTCTTCGTTCATAAATTTTTCAAATTCTGTCCGGAAAGTATTTTTAGCGGCATCAGGCAAATCATTAAATGATATCTGGTCTACCGATTCAAACTCATTGTTTTTAATAAACAATTTACAAGGTGATGAGACAATGATGCCATTTCCTTCAGGGTCTGGAATTGCGTAAACCATGTAGTATATACCATCCGCTGGAACTTTGAATTCTTTTATGCAAACAACAGCGCCACTGGTATCACCGGGGTAAATAGTAAAAGGTCTTCTATTAGAATGTATCTGCCCTCGAACTGGAGGAGTAAACCTCAGTTGAGGAACCAAATGCCCCGAAGAATTTGCCATGTGAATATCGGTTCCACTACCGTTGTGAAAGGTAAATTGCCTAATGTTGTTTTTGGCATGGCTGATAATGTGAAGCCACAAATATTTTCTGGAAACATCTTGTCTGCTTATTCGCAATTCAATTTCATCGGCTAAAATGCATGAATTGCACCAGACACTTAAAAGGAAAAAAAGACAAGACAGTTTAATTTTCATTTTTATATCTCCAAACAGGTTGTTCTAGAAGTGTTGTACCGTCTGGGAAGAAAAAATCTGGGTGCGCAAATCCTGTCCAATTAGGAAAATCCACTGGAGCAATTACAAGGTCACTTACAGAATAATTTTTGGGATTATTTTCCCATTCCGCTTTTTGAGGGTCATAGGAGGTATTGCCTGACCAATGCCAAACCATTCTTTTTATTGGACACCAAGCGTTTTTATCAATGGGCTCAGGTATTGCCCAAAAGTAAACAATAAAATCTGTCTTTGTCTCATAAGAAATCGGGACACCTAGCTCTTCAAAATAAATTCGGTAAAGGGGGATATCGTCGCATAAAATTGCTCTTGGTAGGCGGCGATGTGGAGGCAATTTAAAAGTAACAGGGCGGTCGGTGGACGGGAGATAAGTATCGAGCCAGAATTCAGATAATTCAGATTCGGGCGAATCAATGGGAATAGTCTTCTTAAACTGTTCAGAAACTTTAGATGGAGAAGAAACTGGGTAGAATGCTCGCTCATCATCCCGTTTTATCAGATGCGTTACAGTTATAATATAATTTTGATTTGTAGGATTAAAGATTTCTGCATGGGCTTGAACGCCAATTTTATCTGTGTCATGAAAGCCAATCTTCCATGTTGAGTCTTTTGGGTCTAACCCCACCTTAACATTTTGCTGTCTTGGTTCAACTTTTACATTTTTTAAATACGGTTTTTTATATGGAATAAAAAACGGGTATGAGAAATCTTTGCCTGCATAAGTTAAAATCAAAGTTCCTGTTTTTCGTCCAAAATCGACGTCTTCTTCATGCGTTGAAAAAAAATCATATAGGAAAAATTTAACAGCTGCTTTTTTTAACTCCGCCTCAGAAACTGATTCGATATTGCCTTTGGTTAAATCATCAGAAATAAAAAATGACTTTGGAACAGGAGACGAAATAACCCAATTTTGCTTTTCTATTACAATATCTTCAGGTAAATTCGAGACTTTATAAGACAATTCGATCTCTTGCCCAAGATAATATTCCCCAGATTCTAACGGCTCGTTATTTCCAAAAATCTCAACACTCAAACCTGCGACCGAACCAAAGCTTTCTGATTCAGGAGACCAAGGCCACTTGATTGCATTCGGGCTAAACGGAAATTCTATAACCCAGCATTTTGCCGTCCCTGAAATTTTGTAATTCCCAATTTTTGCAGGGTTCAGAATAAAATCATAAGATGAGAACACTGAACTACTGTTGCTTGCCACTTCATATTGCCAATCAACCTCTTCCAAAGAAATTTTATAAATTCCATTGAGAATATAAAATTCTGAGCCATTTGAGTGAATTGCGGGCACGGATTCTATGGGATTCAAAAAAAAGTTGAACTTTTTAGTGCTGCCCATAGGCATTTGAAAAGTTTTTGGGTCGATATAATATTGAACTAGACTTTCGATATTTTGAACTGAAACAGAGAAATTTTTCTCAACAAAAGGAATCTCATATTTGTCGTCAAAAACCAGACTGGATTTTAATTTAACAATTGCTGTTCCAGCCTTTTTGAAAGTAGGAATAAACTTAATGTCATGAGATGAGTCATTCCCTTCGCAGGACCACTCAAAATTAACCGTCTTGCAGGTTGCCGGCAAAGTTGTTGAATCTGGTATTGCGGCAGGGATCGATATCCTGGTCTTGAATCCGGTTTGAGAAGACCACTCATACGTATCTTTATCCAAAGACACAATTCCATTTTTGATTTTGAAGGTTCTGCCTGCAGGGGCTACTGCCTGCCCGGGAAATTGTTCGTCAGGCAAATTGCTTGTTAAATTTGCCCAAACAGGCTTATCAACCGCCCACAGATCTGCTCTGACGGCTGGGAATTCAAATATCGGGATTTCAAATTTGTCGTTTTCTTTTTTATGGCGGCGTTTAAATGCTTTTTCAGCACCGGTAAGGCGAACTGTGACTGTTGCCAGTATTGTAGCCGCACCGTGACTGGTAAAGTTCAGATTCCCGGAAAAACTTTCTTCGTCAAACTCTTCGCTGGCAAAGCCGCCAGGAACCTGTGCTGTTTTCCATTGGACGGGCTCTACAACAGCAAAAACCTCATCGCTCTGCCATGGAATGAGATCACCTGGCTTTTCAGCTGTTTTTCCATTCAGAGCGACCGCGAGCGATAATGACTGAGACTTTTGCTCCGCCAGGTCCAATACTTTTCGATGTGGAGAAAGACTTATATCAACAGGCTGAACTAAAAATGTAACAGTTGCTGCCAATGGCGGCGGAGAATCTCCACCTGGATTGTTAATTTTTAAGGAAGCACCGAGAGACCATTTGCCGGTGCGATTGAGATCAATAAAAAATGGTGGTTCCTTAACTCCCGGCTCGATTAATTTGCCGTTCAGATACCATTTAATCTCATTCCATAGCTTTTTATCACTGTCAAAACTTGTCTTAACCTTTACCGAACCATGCAGCGGATATGCCAGATCCTCAATTGGCGAGTAAATATTCAGGCCCGGCAAAATATTAACCGGCACTATTTTCTCTGTCAAAACATTGATGTCTGAGGCAGTATCGCTGTCTTTAATCCTGGCATCAAGCACGCATTTGACTGTTCTGCTGCCTGTATCCCATGCAATCAAGGTATGCGAAAACTCCGAATTTAAAGCAGATTTGACGGGGTCTGTTTCAGGATTTTCATTGTCAGGATTTTCATTATACAGATCAAACCAGGAAAGGTTTTCGACTGACACCTTGTAACCATTCAATATATCAAGCGTATTATTAAAAGCTGTAATTTTACCGCTGCCAAAGCCTGATTTCGGCAAAATTTCTGCCGAAAATTTCACCTCGGCGCCCTCATATGCAGTTACCTGTTTGTCTGGAATCGTATTAAGCTCCAAGACATCAAGTTCAGAAAAAATAGGTATTGATGGCAGCTCAGAGATGATTTGCCTATTGGAATGGTAGTCGTCAATATAGTAAAACTCGCATCCAAGCTTTAATTTAAATTCCTTTTTAGGGTCATTATTGGTAACCATGGGCGTTGTCACTGTAAAGTCTGAATCTTCATGGAACCAATAGCTATTGTTTTCAAGCAAAAAAGGGTAAGCTTTGTCTATTATAATCGGTGAAGAAGCAGGCCAGATTGCGGAACTGCAAATATGTACCGGACTTGTCAGCTGATAATCAGAAGGTTCGTCAATTGTTATCTGCTGATCTTTAATGGTAAATTCAAAAGATTTTATAACAAGATGTCGGTTAGTATAGCGAATCTGCCCTATAGGATATTTGGTGAATTTTGCTTTGCCGGTCACCGGATAAAATGCATATAAACCGGATACATCCGGCTTGTAGTTTGAAGTATAGGTTTCTCCGGCTTCCTGCCATGTCAGGTCTACGGCAAGAACAAGTTCCGCATAGCCTGGCTCCTCAAACAATAATGTTGTCGTTGTTGCAACCGGGTCTAGAACTGTTGAAAAGCCTTCTGATGCGTGCTTTACCCAACGCAGCCTGTTGACCTTCAAAACTCCGGTTACGGGAGCACCGGTAATGTCTGATGTAACATTGTATTGCTGCCCTTCGACCATACCGGAAGTCTGCAGTCGGCAGAGGGTTATGTTGCCTATAGAAAGCGAACAAGAGGCTGAATCTGCAATTATCAGTGAGCGGTCCGGCTGAATCGATGTCTTTAGCCCGATTGAATTAATACGCTTTTCAGCGGTCACCTGATATGTATAAGTTTCGATCTCGCCATTATTATTGGTAAATTGCTCCTCGACAGTTATCACACATCTGGCATAAACATCATTATCAGTCATTATGATAACCGGATCTGCAGATGAATGACCGGCAGAAGGTATTTCCCATTTTTCATTTATTACCTGGCCAGGGCCAGAATAGGCATATGAAAACTTCAGTGAATTACCAGCAAATGCAAAGTGAGTTTTGGGAAAAAGCTGGAGTTCATTATCTGTATTCCGGCCCTTGAAAGCCTTTCTGGCAATAAAAGCCAGATTCTGACTGGTGAAAATCTGGCCAGCCTCTGCTTTAAGCCGGTATTCAATAAAGCGCTCGCCTTTTGCATTCTGATAAATCAAAGCAGTGAGTTCGCCAAACGCTTTGCCACCCGGCAAAAACTTATCGAGCGGTAAGCCAACTTCTTTGACCAGCACAAGGTCTGCCGGCATCGGGTTGGTTGGAATGTCGTAAACTCCAACAGTAAACTGCCAATTTTTACGAACTTTTTCTTCTGCCTTGTTGCTGATAATTATTTCAGCAGTATGGGTGCCAATCGACAGCAAACATGCAATATCCAGGTCCGGTCTGTATAAAACCTGCTGCTTGCCTGCAGACTGGATAATGCTGATTTTTTCCGGCGCAACAGCTTCACCGTCAATCTTAAGAATTTTGTCTGTTAATGGTGATTGCGAAAAAACATTGACACAGAAATCAGGACAAATACTGCCGGCTTCGCCGGCTGGAGCACAGCCAATTATGGCCAAATCAAGTTCTGCGGTAAAATGGGCTGGAATGATCAGCCTCTGACCTTCATAGACAATCTCGCGTTGCTCAACAGGTTTGCAGCAGGTATCATTCTGAACGAACGAAACTATCTGAGATTGCTCAATGCGCTTGTTAATAAGGTTGATAAAGGCAAAAGCGCCACTGACATCAAGAGATATTTCACCGTGTGCGGCTTTAAATTTAAGCATTTCCCCGGCAGACAGGGCAGATAAAAGTTGTTGGTCAGGCAATTGTGATACAACGCTGGAAAAATCAGTGGTTTTACCAGATAACAGTTCGGCAACAGATTCTGGAAGGGCGTTTGGGTTCGCAATTGCTGGCTGGCCGGCAAAAATGGAAAACAGGAGCAAAATGGCCATAAAAGGGGCGTAGATTCTAATATTTGCAAGTGTCATTCTCGTATCCTCTTAAATTTATTGCATGAATATAATATCATCAAGCCGCAATTATGTAAATTCTTAGGGAAATGCAACAGCAACTCTCGGTTAACCCGTAAAAATCGCCTTTTTTGTGTG
>Ga0116178_10001239_pt1 | contig 21165 bp, 15 predicted proteins | sample AD_STIC12_MetaG_FD_89880 | JGI IMG/M metagenome (GOLD analysis project Ga0116178, IMG submission 89880) | Active sludge microbial communities of municipal wastewater-treating anaerobic digesters from USA - AD_STIC12_MetaG | ecosystem: Engineered > Bioreactor > Anaerobic > Digestate | place: USA... | reverse complement strand
TCTCGAGCTCCCGGACGTTGCCGCGCCAGGGCATCTCGGTCAGGGCCTTCATGACCTCGGGCGGGACCTTGCGGACGTTGCGGCGGAGCTCCCGGTCGATCTTTTCGAGGAGGTAGGCCACCAGGTCGGGGATGTCCTCACGGCGCTCCCGGAGGGCCGGGAGCGAGATCTCGACGACCTTGAGGCGGTAATAGAGGTCCTCGCGGAACCTCCCCTTCTCGATGAGGGCCTTGAGGTTCTGGTTGGTGGCGGCGATGATGCGGGCCTCGGTCTTGAGGACCCTTTCGCCGCCGACCTTCATGAAGTCCCGCGACTCGATGACCCGGAGGAGCTTGCTCTGGAGGTTGGCCGAGACGTCGCCGATCTCGTCGAGGAAGAGGGTGCCCTTGCCGGCGATCTCGAACTTGCCCTTGGTCTCGCTGACGGCGTCGGTGAAGGCCCCCTTGACGTGCCCGAACAGCTCCGACTCGAGCAGGGTGTCCTGGATGGCGGAGCAGTTGATGACGATGAAGGGCTCGTCGCGGTGGGGGCTGTGGTAGTGGATGGCCTTGGCCACGAGCTCCTTGCCCGTGCCGCTCTCGCCCTGGATGAGGACGTTGGTCCGGGTGTTGGCCACGGAGCCGATGATCTTGAAGACGCCGCGCATCGGGGCCGAGCGGCCGATGATGTTGTCGATCGTGTACTCCTTGGTCCTCTCCTCGACGAGGTGGCTGACCTTCTCCTCGAGGGCCCGGACCTGGAAGGCCTTCTCGATGGCCAGGTCAAGCTCGGTCGCGTTCAACGGCTTGACCAGGTACTCGAAGGCCCCCAGCTTGATGGCCTCGACCGTCGTCTTCATGTCGTCGAAGGCGGTCATGACCAGGATGGCGGCCCGGCGGTCGCGCTCCCGGATCCGGCGCAGGACCTCCAGGCCGTCGATGTCGGGCAGGCGGACGTCGAGCAGGACGAGGTCGGGCGACTTCTCGGCGAAGGCCCGGACGCCGTCCTCGCCGGTCTCCGCGACCGCGATGTCGAAGCCCTTCTTGGCCAGCTGGGAGGCCAGGGTCTTGCGGACGAGGGGATCGTCCTCGACGATCAGCAGGGATCGCATGGCGCCTCCTCGGCCGGGATGAGGATGATGAACGTCGCCCCCGCGCCCCGTTTCCGCCCCACGTGGATGGTCCCGTGGTGCTGCTCGACGATCTTGCGGGCGTTGGGCAGCCCGAGGCCGAAGCCCGCCGGCTTGGTCGTGAAGAACGGCTCGAAGACGTTCGGCCGGACCCGGTCGGGGACGCCCGGCCCGTCGTCGGAGACGCGGACCCGGACCATGGGCCGCCCGCCGTCCCTGGCGGCGTCGCAGGCGATGGCGATCCGGCCGCCCGGCCCGAGGGCCTCTTGGGCGTTGCGGAGGATGTTCAGGAAGACCTGGCGCATCTTGTCGGCGTCGACGAGGACGGCCGGCAGGCCCGGGGCGCAGGACCGTTCGACGGCGATCCCCTTCTCGGCCAGCGAGCCGCCGACCATCTTCAGCGCCTCATCGATGATCTGGCCGATGGGCCAGCGCTCCAGGCTGAGCTCCGAGACGCGGGTGAAGTTGAGCAGCTCCTTGATGAAGCGGTCGATCTGGTCGATGCCCTCGAGGCCGAGGGCGAGGAGGGGCCGGGCCGCCTCGGCCGGGCTCTCCTCCTCGAGGACCTTTTGGATGCTGAGCTTGACCGAGGTCAGGGGGTTGCGGATCTCGTGGGCGATCGTGGCCGCCATCTTCCCGATCGAGGCCAGCTTCTCTTGCTGGACGAGCCGCCGGTTGGCCTCGGCCATCCGCTGCCGGGCCTGGAGGAGCTGGCGGGTCATGGCGTTGAAGCTCCGGGCCAGGTCGCCCACCTCGTCCCGGCCTGTGCCGGCGATGGCCCGGGAGAAATCCCCCCTGGCGATCCGGACCGTGCCCTCGACCAGCCGGTGGAGGGGCCGGGTGATGCGCCGGGCCAGGATGGTCGCGCCGAGGATGCCGAGGGCGAAGCCGCCGACCCCCACGAGCAGGAGGGCCCTCCGGACCTCGCGCAGGTTGGCGTACATGGGCTCGAGGGACATGCCGATCTTGACCGAGGCCCACTTGCGATCGCCCGACACCGGGAAGACCGGGATCTCGACCTCCCGGACCCGGACCGTCCGGCCCTGGACCTCGATCTCCCGCTCCTCGGAGAACGGCGGGTCGCCGGGGTCCGCGTTCTCGGGGATGTGACTGCCCGAGTCGATGCCCCCGCGGGCCCGGATGAGCGGGCTGGCGACGTACGGCCGGCCGGGCCGGTCGTAGAAGACGATGTAGGGCAGATCCTCGCTGACGTGCGAATCGACGTAATCCTGGATCGCTTCCCGGTCGGGCCGGAAGAGCGAATTGAAGTTGGCGTCCCGCAGGCTCTCGGCGATGAGGACGGCCCGGGCCTCGGCCTCGGCCGAGAGGATGGCCGCCTCCCGGCGCTGGACGATGAAGAGGACGGCCCCGACGAGGAACAGGACGAGGAACGTGATCCAAAAGACCAGGCGCCCGTAGATCGAGAACTTCAGCCTCATCCCCCGTCCTTCACGGCGCCATCCAGACGTCCCTCAGGTCGAGGAAGATGAACCCCAGGGCCGGGAGCCGCACCCCCCGGACCTGGGGCCGCACGGCCAGGCGGACGCGCTCCGAGAACAGCGGGATGGCCGGCGTGTCCTTGAGCAGGATCTTCTCGGCCTCCCGGAAGAAGGAGGCCCGCTTCTCCCAGCCCGGCTCGACCTCGGTCCGTTCGAGCAGCGCGTCCAGCTGCGGACTGGCGTAGCGCGAGTTCATCAGGTTGACGACGGCCCGCGAGTGGTAGAGCGGGACAAGGATGTTCTCGGGATCGGGGAAGTCCATCGTGAATTCGAGGAGCTTCAGATAGGGCGTGCGGACGTCGACGGCGTCGTCCGCCGCACGCAGATACCTGACGTCGATCCGGATCGCCAGCGCCTCGAGCTGGCGCCCCAGCTCCCGGGCGAACCGGGCCTTGGCGTCGGTCTTGGGGCTCTCGATGAGGAGCTCGAGCCGGAGGTTCCCGCGGCCGCGCTCGGGGAGGTACCGGTCGAGGAGCAGCTTGGCCGCGTCGGGGTCCGCGAGAGGGGCCTCGGCCCGGGGCGTGAAGCCGGGAAGGAGCGGCGGGATGTAGCTCTTGAAGACCTGGTAGCTCGACGAGGCCGAGGCATAGACTTCGGCCAAGGGGCCCTTGTCGAGGGCCAGGGCCAGGGCCCGCCGGACTTCGGGCCGGTCGAGCGGCGGGAGGTCGCAGCTCAGGGCCAGGAAGAACGTTTTCAGGGTGTTGTTCTCCAGGAGCTGGTAGCGCTGGCCCCCCGGCCCCTCGGGCGTCACCGAGCTCATGTGCACGACCCCCGCCTCGAACTGTCCGTCCGTGAAATGGGGGCTGTATTCGACGGCCGCGAGATAGGGTTTCCTCTCGAAGTAGGAGGGGTTCCGCTCCAGGCGGACGCCGAGGATCTCGAGCTGCGGGCCGCGGAGCCACTCCCCGAACTGGAACGGGCCCGTGCCGACGGGCTTGAGGAAGAAGTTCCGGCCCTGGCTCTCGAGAAGGTCCTTGGGCAGGACCTTGCAGTAATACATGCCGAGGAGGTAGAGGCCCGAGACGTAGGGACGCGTCCAGAGGATCTCGAAGGTCGAAGGGTCGACGGCCCGGAAACCGGAGACCTCGGGGGCCTTCCCTTCCCAGAACTCCTGGGCCCCGACCACCTGACGGGTGAAATACTGGAAGTAGGTGTTCCCCGGCCTGTTCCGGACCAGGCGTTCCAGGGAGTACTTGACGTCCTCGGCCGTGAGGACGCGGCCGTTGTGGAAGCGGACGCCCTTGCGGAGGTAGAAGGTGATGCTCTTCCCGCCGGGGGAGACCGTCCAGTACTCGGCCAAGGCGGGCATGGGGTTGAACCGGGTGTCGAAGCGGACCAGGCCGTCGTAGAGCTGCTCGGTGATGAAATAGTGGGACGGCCGGGCCGGGTCGAAGACCGGGTTGAAGGGCTGGGCGAAGCCCCTGATCCTCAGGGTCCCGCCGGGGCGGGGCGTTTCGCCCGGGGCCTGCCGGGCAGCCCTCGACGGGGCGGCGATGCGGCCGGCCAAGAAGACGAGGGCGAGGGCCGATACGGCCGGGATGCGCAGGCGGCGGCCAATGGTCATGGCGACATTCTCATCATAGCGAAAAAGCCCCGAAAAAGCACCTCGCGCGGACCCGCAGGAGCAAGGATCATGCCGAGTCGGCCGATATCCGCCTGACCCGGCTCATCCCTGAAAACGCCCCGCTTCTCCCCCTCTCCCTCTTGCCGGGGCGTTTTTCCCCCTCCGGGCGAACCGACGGCCCCCCGACCGGCTTCGTTCCCGGGGTCCGCGGCAGGGAAGGGCGTGGCCTACTTCGCCGCCAGGTCGAGGACTTTCTGGAAGACGCGCAGGAAATTGCCGCCCCAGACCTTCTCGATCTCGCGGTCGGTGTAGCCGCGCCGGACGAGCTCCTCGGTGACGTGGATCATGCCGCTGACGTCGTCGCAGCCGACGACCCCGCCGCCGCCGTCGAAGTCCGTCCCGATGCCCACGTAGTCGATGCCGACGACCTCGCGGACGTGGTCGATGTGGTCGACGAGGTCCTTGACATCGGGCCGGGCCTGGGGGAACTTCTCATAGGCGGCTTGGCGGGCGGCCATGGCCTCCTTGCGCAGGGCCTCGTCGCGGATCTCCCGGAAATTGCCGTACTTCGCCTCGATCTCCTTGAGGGCGGCCTCGCGCTCGGGGACGGGCGGCATGGTCTTGACGTAGGCGCCCAAAAAGCAGATCTGGACGACGCCGCCGTTGCGGGCCAAGGCCCGGAGCTGGTCGTCGGTGAGGTTGCGCGGGTTGTCGCAGACGGCCCGGGCGCTCGAGTGGGAGGCGATGACCGGGGCCTTCGAGGCGGCGATGACGTCGTAGAACGACTTGTCCGAGGCGTGGGAGACGTCGACCATCATCCCCAGCCGGTTGCACTCGGCCACGACCTGGCGGCCGAACTCGCTCAGCCCCTTGTCCTCCGGGTCGCGGCGGTCGGTCGAGGAGTCGCAGATGTCGTTGTCGGAGGAGTGGCAGAGCGTGATGTAGCGGACGCCCTTGTCGAAGAAGAACTCGACGAGAGAGAGGTCCCGGCCGATCGGATAGCCGTTCTCCATGCCGATGAAGGCCGCGAGCTTGCCCTCTTTCTTGAGGCGCCGGGCCCCGGCCGGATCGACGGCCAGGCCGATGACGGAGGCGTAGTCCTCGGTCATCTTGTGGACGGCCTCGACGGCCCGCAGGGCGTTCGTCTTGGCCCGCTCGTAGCCCTCCGGGGTGAGCGGCCCCTGGCCGACGAAGGCGGCGAAGAACTCGGCGTCGAGCCCGCCCTCCCTCATCCGCGGCAGGTCGATCTTGCCGCTGAAGCGGTCGGCGGGGTCGTGCCGGTCGCCGATCTTCCAGTCCGGGGCGAGCAGGCGCATGGCCGTGTCGCAGTGGGTGTCGACGGTCAGGAACCGGGCGTGGAGGTCGCGGGCCCTCCGCTCCACCGGCAGGGACGTCTTGGCCGCGGGGCACGCGGCGGCGAAGGCGACGAGGGCAAGGGCGGCTCCGAGGAACGGTTTACTCATGTTGCCTCCGTATCGGACACGATGGCGGCTCTCGAGCCGTCTATTATAGCAAAACCCGGGGGCATGCGCCCCAGCCGGTCATGCCGGAGGGCGACGGTCTTCTCCAGGGATCTCATCGCGGCCCCCGGCCGGGCCTACTTCCCGAACAACGAGGGGATCACCTTGCCGGTCCAGCCGGCCGGGACCCGGCAACGGAACAAGCGGGCGATGACCGGAGCCGAGTTCACGGTATCGTTCGGCGCCGCGATCTCCCCCCGCGGTATTCCCGGCCCGGTCAGGCTCCACGGCACCTCCATCTCGACGGGGGTCACCCCCCCGTGGCCGGTGCCGGTGCCGCCGTGGTCGGAAGCGAAGATGAAATGGGTCCCCTCGTAAAGCCCCGCGTCCCTCATTTTGGCCAGGAGGGCGCCTATCTGGACGTCGGCCTCCTCGATCGACCGGATGTATTCCGGCGACATCCAGCCGTGCGCGTGGCCGTTTTCGTCCGTGTGGACGGTGTAAAGGAACAGGAAGAGCGGCTTCGCCGCGTTCTCCCGGATGAACTCGAAGGCGCGCTCGTAATTCTCGACATAGCCCTCGTCTTCCTGGAACCGCACCTCGTCGAGGGCAGCGCGGTTGTGGGGGTAGATGAGATTCTCCCAGTTGTAGTAGAAAGCGGTCCTCAGGCCGGGGACCTGGTCTTTCAGGACCTTGAAGATCGAGGGGTAATAGCCTTGGCCGTCGGTCTCGACCGGCGGCAGGACATGCGCGTCGAACCGCCAGTCGTTATCGGTCACGCCGTGCTGCTCCGGCCCGCTCCCGGTCAGATGGCTGGTCCAGTTCGGCAGGGTCACGGACGGCATGACCACCCTGGTCCTCAACGAAAACGAGCCGCTTGTCATCAGGGCGTCGATGTTCGGGGTGCCGGCCGCCTGCAGCCCTTCGACACTGATGCCGTCGAGGGCGATGAAGACGACGCGCACCGGGCCCGCTTTCGCGCAGGCGCCGAGGAAGAGAAGGAGAACGAGAAAGAGAGGAGCGACGGTCATCGCTTGGGAACGGCGCATAAGACCCTCCTCGGCTTTTTATATTTCATTCATCGATCGATTTCAAGAGGGCTTTCCCGGGCCCCCCAAGCTCGGAGCTCCGTCCTGGGCGGAGCCCTTCCGGCCGACGGCGACCCGCTTCCGGCCTTTTGACGGTCCCCGGGACATGGGCTACAATAAGGGAGCTTCCCGGCCGGGCCTCGGGACCGGGGAGACCGCCATGGAGAAGATCAAAGGCCTCAGGACCGCCTGCCTCGTCAACCCCCGGGCGGCCAATTCCCGGTGGATGAGACGGAAGCTCCTGCGCGCCTATCTCCAGAGGAGGCTGCCGGGGGACATCTACGACGGCCTCGGCGACGTCCGGACGACGATAGAGAAGGCCGCCCTGGCCGCCCGGACGGCCGACGTCGTCGTGGCCATGGGCGGCGACGGGACGGTCGCCGACACGCTCCAGGGCATCTTCGACGCCGGCCGGCAGGGCGAGGTCCTCTTCGGCGTCATCCCCTTCGGCAGCGGCAACGCCTTCCGCAAGGCCTTCGACATCCCCCTCAACCCGCTCCGGGCCATCGATCATCTGGCCGAGGGGACGGCCCGGCCGATCGACCTCATGGAGGTCGAGGGCCGCGTCGCCGCCTTCGCCAGCATCGGGGCCACGGCCCTGGTCACCGGCGAGAAGCTCAAAGGCAGGGTCCAGGGGTTCTGGGGCCACGTCCTCGCCGGGCGGCGCCTCTTCACCACCCCCCTCGACGAGAAGACCATCGAGCTCTTCGAGGGCCGGGACGCGGCGGGCCCGTTCGAGCGGAAAGCCGTCGCCTCGAAGTTCTTCGATTGCCTCGTGGCCAAGACGAGCTATTTCGGCTACAACTGGCGGATCGCGCCGAGGGCGGTCGTCGACGACGGCTATCTCGACGTCACCCTGTTCGAGATGGGGCCCGTCAAGTACTCGTTCGCCTTCCCTCTCATCTATTTCGGGCTCTACCGGCGCCGCCTGCGCCATTTCAAGGCCAAGCGGGTCGTCATCACCGGCCGGAGCCTGCCGGTCCAGTTCAACGGCGAGGTCCTCGGCGACCGGGACCGCGTCGAGGTCCGCGTCCTGCCGAAGACCATCCGGATGGTCGTTCCGCCGACGCGGCGGGCCGGACGTTATTTCCGGGACCGATCGTCCCCGGCAGGAGGCCCTCGATGAAAAGAACCGTCTTCGGCGCTCCCCTGCTCGCGTCCGCCCTGGCCGCCCTGGCCGCGCTCTCCGCCTGCTCTCCCCGGATCCGGATCGATCTCCTCGGCGAGGACAGGCTCCAGGAGGTCGTCCTGGCGGCCAGCCCGGCCCGGGAGAAGGTCCTGATGGTCGACATCGACGGGACCATCTCGTCCGCCCTGGAGACGGGCTTCCTCACCCGGGAGAAGAGCGTCGTCGCCCGCGTCTTCGAGCGGCTCGAGCGGGCCGCCGCCGATCCGCTGGTCAAGGCGGTCGTCCTCCGGCTGGACACGCCGGGCGGCGAGGTCACGGCGAGCGACATCGTCTATCACGAGATCCTGCGGTTCAAGGAGCGCACCGGCCGGCCGGTCGTGGGCCTGATGATGAGCGTCGCGGCCTCGGGCGGATTCTACATCGCCTCGGCCTGCGACGCGATCGTCGCCCATCCCTCCACGCTGACGGGCTCGATCGGCGTCATTTCCATCTTCCCCAGCGTCGAGGCGCTGATGGCCAAGATCGGGGTCAAGGTCAATATCATCAAGTCCGGCCCGTCCAAGGACTCCGGCTCGCCCTTCCGGGACATGACCGAGGACGAGAAGAAGATGTTCCAGGCGGTCATCGACGAGTACTACGAGGGCTTCCTGGCCGTCGTCGCCAAGGGACGCCGGGGCAAGGTCTCCGCGGACGACCTGCGCCGGATCGCCGACGGCCGCGTCTACACCGCGCCCCAGGCCCTCAAGCTCGGCCTCATCGACGCCGTCGGCTATTTCGACGACGCCTTCGCCAAGGCCCGCGGCCTGGCCGGGCTCACGAGCGCCAAGCTCGTCTCCTACACCTATTTCCCGAAGACGAAATCCAGCATCTACGCCGGCCCGCCCGGCGGCGACATCCCCCTCTTCGACGCCAAGGTCGTCGAATCGATGCTCGGCTCCCTGAAGGCGGGCTTCTACTATCTCTGGCTGCCGCGGACGCCGTGAGGGCGGGGGCCCCGGCCCCTACGGCTTGACGACGATCTCGAACCGCGGCGCCCGCATGACGTGGGCCTTGACCGTGCAGTGGTCCACGGCCTTGGTGATGGCGAACCGGTATTTCTCGGGGAAGCCGGCCGGCAGGTCGATCGCGATGGTCACCTTGTCGATCATCTTCGAGGCCTCGCCGCGCTCGGTCGTCATGGTCACGCCCAGGCCGTCGGTGGGGAGCTTGCGCTCGCGGCAGAAGGCCAGGGCGTAATAGCCGGCGCAGGCGGCGAGCGAGGCCAGGAACAGGTCGAAGGGCGACGGGGCCGTCCCGTCCCCGCCGTCGCGGACGGGCTGGTCGGTCCTGACGACGTGGCCCTTGTACGCGACGTCGATCTTGTAGTTGCCGCCGAAGACGACCTTCAGCTCTTTGGGGTCCATGTGCGCTCCTTCGGGTGATGTCGGCGCGGCCGGGGCTCGCGCGGGCCCTCCAGGGCCTTGCGGAACATGGCCAGGATGACGTCCCGGTCCTTGGCCGAGAGAGCCATCCGGAAGAAGATGTCCTCCACCTTCGCGGAGATGAAAGCGCGGTTGGTGGCGCGCATGAAGCCGAGGCCGTCGAGCATGGCCCGGAAGCGGCGCCCGGCCTCGGCCTGCTCGGCGTGGCTGAGCGGCAGGCCCCGCCGGGAAACGGGCGGGGGCGCGTCCCCGAAGGCGAGGGCGTGGAGGGTCAGGGTGACGGCCACGCCGAGGTTGTAGGACGGCTGCCGGGCGGCCTGGGCGATGCGGAAGCGGACGTTGGTCAGCCCGAGCTCCGCCTGGGTCAGCCCGGTCCGCTCGTTGCCGAAGACGAAGGCGACGCGGGTCCCGGGCGGATATTCGCGGACCCGGGCGGCGGCCTCCGGCAGGCCGACCAGCGGGAAATCGTGGCGGACCCGGGCCGTCGAGCCGAGGACGAGGTCGCGGTCGGCCACGGCCGCCCCGAGCGAGTCGAAGAAGCGGGCCGACTCGAGGACCGTCTCGGCGTGGACGGCCGTCCGCCAGGCCGCCGGCCCGAAGCGGTCCGGACCGACGACGCGCAGGTCCGCGAACCCGGTGTTGGCCATGCCCCGGGCGGCCAAGCCGATGTTCTCCGGGCTGTCGGGGCGGACGAGGACGACGGCCAGCCGCGCGGCGTCGGGCGTCCCGGTCATGGGCCCGATTATAGCCGAGGACGGGGCGCAGAGGAAGGCCCGGCCCGCTCCGTTGACAGCGGCGGAAGGACGGTGTCGTGAACCGTCGCGTCCGGCCCCGCGCCGGCCGGGAAACGGACCGCCAGGCCTTTCTTCTCATCGACTGGCCGAGGAGGCCCGCGAGACGCCGTGGGACGGACTCGTCGGCAATTTCGATTGAAAACGGGCCCCGGCGGGGCTATATTGAAAGGGACCCGAACGCTCGCGCGTTCCGTAGAGGAGGGAGAACATGATCACCGTCAAGGACATGCTCGACCAGAAGGGCCACAAGGCCTGGACGATCGGGCCCGAAGCCTCGGTCTACGAGGCCCTCGAGCTCATGGCCAAGAAGGGCGTCGGCGCCCTGGTCGTCGTCGACAAGAACGACAAGATCGCCGGCATGCTGTCCGAGCGGGACTACGCCCGGAAGATCGTCCTCATGGGACGCCTGTCCCAGGACACCCCCGTCAAGGACATCATGACCAGGGAGGTCTACGGGGTCAACTTCGGGACGACCGCCGAAGAATGCATGGCCCTGATGACCGACAAGCACATCCGCCACCTCCCGGTCTGCGAAACGAACCGGCTGGCCGGGGTCGTCTCGATCGGCGACGTCGTCAAGGCCATCATCACCGACCAGAAGGTCAAGATCGAGAACCTCGAGAACTACATCATGGGGAAGTACCAATAAGGTTCCCCCTCTCTCCGGCTGCGCCCGGGAATCGCCTCCAGCTCCCCGGTCCCCCGGGGAACCGGTTACGCACGGTTCCCCCCACGCTCCGGGGGTCCCCTCCTCCGGCAACGGGGATCGTCGAGGCAAATTCCCTCGCCGCCGCGAGAGGGAGATCCTCTTTTAGAACTGCATAAGGCGCATCTCGCGGAGGGCGAGATAGGCGGCGCCGAGGACGCCGGCCGAATCCCCCAGCACGGCCTTCAGGACGGGGATGTCGCGGCCGGGGACGCCGAACAGGGCCTTGTTCATGACCGGCGGCACGCGCTCGTACCAGAGGGGGATGTTGGAGACGCCGCCGCCGAGGACGATGGCCTCGAGGTCGAAGGCGTTGACGCAGTTGGCGAAGAGCTCGCCCATGATCCGGCAGGACTCGTCCAGGACCGCCCGGGCGTCGGCGTCGCCGGCCCGGAAGCGCTCGAAGACGCGGTCGGGAGCGAGCGTTTCGCCGGTCCGCTCCGCGTAGCGGCGGCCGAGGCTCGGGCCGGAGAGGTAGGCCTCGCCGCAGCCCCGCCGGCCGCACTCGCACGGCCGGCCGTCGATGTCGATCGAGACGTGTCCGATCTCGCCGGCGTTGCCGTTGGGGCCGCGGTGGAGCCTGTTCCCCAGGATCAGCCCCGAGCCCATGCCCGTGCCCAGGATGACGGCCATGACCGTCGAGTACCTGCCGTGGCACTGGGCGAAGAACTCGGCCAGGGCCAGGCAGTTGGCGTCGTTCTCGACGACCAGGGGCGCGCCGAGCCTCGAGCGGAGGAGGCTCACGAGCCCCGGCTTCTCGTAGAGCGGCGTGTGGGGCGCGCCGTACATGATGTCGGCGGCGGCGCTGTAGGTCCCGGGCGCGCCCATGCCGACGGCCTCGAACGGGGCGCCCCCGGCCGTTTCGGCGACGAGCTCGAGGACGTTGGCCACGACCCGCTCGCGGCCGAGCCCCGGCTCGGACGGCCGGCGCTTGCGGGCCAGGACACGGCGCGACCCGTCGACGAGGCAGGCCTCGACCTTGGTCCCGCCGAGGTCGAGGCCGAGGGCGAAGCGGCTCCTGTCCGGTCTCACGGGGTCATTGTAGGCGCAAAGGACGGCCGGGGCAACGGGCTTCGAGAGGTCGCCTTCGGGCGCAAGCCCGGCTAAGGCCGGCCCGGACCGCCCCCGCCCCCTGGCGAACGGCCCGGAATCGGGTACAATAGCCCGCGTGGAGATCGTCCTCGCCTCGGCCTCGCCCCGGCGCCGCGAGCTCATGGCCCGGGTCGCGCCGGAGTTCCGCGTCGAGCCGACCGACGTCGACGAGTCGGCGATCGCCGAGAAGGACCCGCTCGCCTTCGCCGTCGCCGCCGCCGTCCTCAAGGCCAAGGCCGCGGCCGAGCGGTTCCCCGAAGCGGCCGTCATCGGCGCCGACACCGTCGTCGCCCTGGGGCTGCGGATCCTCGGCAAACCGGCCGACCGGGCCGGCGCCCGGGCCATGCTGAGGGCCCTGTCGGGGCGGCGGCACCGGGTCCTGACCGGCCTCGCCTTCTATCGCCGGGCCGAAGACCGGCTCCTCACCGGCTACGACCTGACCTACGTCACCTTCCGCGAGCTCACCGACGGGATGATCGAGGGTTACCTCGACCAGGGGACCTTCCTCGACAAGGCCGGCGCCTACGCCGTCCAGGAGGTCGGCGACGCCTTCGTCGCCCGGATGAAAGGCGATTACGACAACGTCGTCGGCTTCCCGGTCGAGAAGGTGAGGCGGCTGCTGGCCCGGTTCCTGGAGCCGGCCTTCACGGTCACGGTCGAGGACATCGATTTCCCGGGGAGCGACGGACGGGCCGAGGCCGGCGGCCGGAAGCTGCTCGTGCCCGGGGCCGTGACCGGCGAGACGGTCCGGGTCCAGGCCGTCGGCGAGCGCGGGGCGGCCCGCGTCGGCGAGGTCATCCGCGTCGAATCCGCTTCCCCCCGCCGGGCCGAGCCGCGGTGCCGCCACTTCGGGGCCTGCGGCGGCTGCGCGTTCCAGCACCTGGATTACGCGACCCAGCTCGAGCTCAAGGAGCGGCACCTCCGCCGGACGCTCGACGAGGCCGGCCTGCCGAACGCCGCCGCGGCCGTCGGGCCGATCGCCGGCTCGCCCGATCTCTACGCCTACCGGAACAAGATGGAGTTCGCCTTCGGCGAAAAGCACGGGGCCCTGGCCCTCGGCCTGCGGGAGAAGGCGGCCTCGGGCCGCCGGACCTACCGGCGGACGCTGCCCCTTCTCGAATGCCCGATCTTCGGCCCGGCCGTCGAGCGCGTCTTCCCGGTCCTGGCCGAGTTCGCCCGCGAACACCGCCTCGAGGGCTTCGAGCCGGCCACGGGCCGGGGCCAGCTCCGCCACCTCGTCCTGCGCGAGGCCAAGCGGACGGGCGAGCTCATGGCCGCGCTGGTGACGGCCGGGAACGGCGACGCCGGCCTGGACGCGCTGGCCGGCCGGCTGGCCGAGGCCGCGCCCGGGCTGCGGAGCTTCGTCCACGTCGCCAACAGCCGCGGCTCCGACCTGGTCGAGTTCGAGCGGACGACGCTCGTCGCCGGGGCCCCGTTCATCGAGGAGCGCCTGGCCGGGCTCTCGTTCCGGATCTACCCGCCGAGCTTCTTCCAGACCAACACCGCCGGAGCCGAGCTTCTCTACCGGCGCCTCCGCGAAGCGGCGCCGATGACGAAAGCGAGCCGGGTCCTGGGGCTCTACTGCGGCAGCGGGGCGATCGAGCTCTCGATCGCCGGGTCGGTGGAGAGGGTGACGGGCATCGATTCCTCGCCGGCCAACGTGGCCAACGCCGTCGAGAACGCCCTGGTCAACCGGATCGACAACGTCGAGTTCGTCCCGGGCACGGTCGAGGCGCTGCTGGCCGAGCCGCGCCGCGAACCGGCCGACATCGTCATCGTCGACCCGCCGCGGGCCGGCCTGACCGGGAAGGCCCTGCGCCGCGTCGTCGCCCTCGGCGTCCCGGCCGTCGTCTACGTCTCGTGCAACCCGGCCTCGCTCGCCCGGGACCTCCGCGGCTTCGTCGAGGCGGGCTATCGGATCGCGTCCCTCTCCCCCTTCGACTTCTTCCCCCACACGCCGCACCTCGAGACCTTGGCCGTCCTCACGCGGCCGTAAGAACGGCGCCTATCCCGGATTCCGGGGGAAGAACCCTATTTTTTCCCGGGGATAGGGACAGGCGGCGAGACCCCCTTCCATCACCTTGACGTTGGTCCAGCCGTTGGCCGCGAGGATCGTCGCGGCCTCGTATCCCCGAAGCGAGAGCTTGCAATAGCAGACGATCTCCCGGTCTTTGCCCGGGGGCGGATCGCTGAAACGACGCCGCGGCGCCCCGAGCGGGATCAGCGTTTCGCCCAGGCCCAGCCGCTCGGCCTCGTATTCGTCCGGGCCGCGGGCGTCGAGAAGGAACGGCTTGTCCGGCCCTTGGAGCCTCCGGCAGACCTCCGCGGCCGAGACGCCTCTCATCCGGCCCTCGAGCTTGTTCTGCAGGACATGGGCCGTGGCGATGGACGGATCGCCGGCCCTGACGAGTGGGCCCTTTCGGCCCGCGATAACCCGCCGGACGAAGCTCGAAAAAAATCAGTATAGCCGATAGTCCGAAAAAGTGGAAACGAAGTTGCCCGCCGGACGGGAGGCGGATATGATGTTCCCTGGCCCTATCCCGACCCGGAGGTGACCATGAGCGCTTCATCCCGAAAACGACTCGCCGCCGTCCTCGCTTGTGTTCTGGCCGCGCCGTTCCTCGCCGGCGCCCGGACGGCCCAGCGGCCCGGGGCGCCCCAGACGGGACGGACCGCCCTTCCGGCCCCCGCGACGCCGACCATCGCCGATCGGACCGCGGGCCTGGAGAAGCTCGACGGCTGGTTCCCGGTCTACAAGGACGCCGGGGCCGGGAGGCTCTGGCTCGAGATCGACAAGCTGGAGACGGATTTCCTCTATTATCCGTCGCTGGCCACGGGCCTGGGGTCGAACGACATCGGCCTCGACCGGGCCGCACTCGGCCGGGCCAAGGCGGTCGCTTTCCACAGGGCCGGGCCCCGCGTCCTCCTCGTCGAGCCCAACCTGTCTTTTCGGGCCGGCACGGCCGACGCCGACGTCCGCCGCAACATCGAGGGCTCGTTCGCCCGGTCCGTGATCTGGGGCTTCGACATCGCCGCCGAGGAGAACGAGCGCCTGCTGGTCGACGCCACGGCATTCCTTCTCCGGGACGCCATGAACATCGCCGGCACGATCGCCCGGCGGAACCAGGGCCAGTTCCAGGTCGACCCGGCCCGGTCGGCGATCGACCTGGAGGCGGCCCGCAACTTTCCCTTCAACACCGAGATCGACGTCTGCCTGACCCTCGCCAGCCCGAACCCCGGCCCGCTGCTCCGGGGCGCGGCTCCCGACGCCGGGGCGCTGACCTTCCGGGTGCATCATTCCTTCGTCCGGCTTCCCGGGCCAGGGTACAAGCTCCGGGCCTTCGATCCCCGGTCGAACTTCTTCGCCCATTCCTACATGGACTTCGCCGTTCCGGTCGGGGAGCCGATGGAGAAGCGGTCCGTCAGCCGCTTCCGGCTGGAAAGCAAGGACCCCGGCGCGGCCCGCTCGGAAGCGGTCGAGCCGATCGTCTATTACGTCGACCGCGGCATCCCCGAGCCGATCCGGACGGCGGTCCTCGAAGGCGCCTCGTGGTGGAACCAGGCCTTCGAGGCCGCCGGCTACATCGACGCCTTCCAGGTCAAGCTTCTCCCGGAGGGGGCCGACCCGCTGGACATCCGCTACAACGTCATCAACTGGGTGAACCGCTCGACCCGGGGCTGGTCCTACGGCGGCGGCATCTCCGACCCGCGGACCGGCGAGCTCATCAAGGGCCACGTGTCCCTCGGCTCGCTCCGGGTCCGGCAGGACTACCTCATCGCCGAGGCCCTGGTCGGGGCCTACGAGGACGGGCGGGACAACGCCGAGGAGATGCGGAACATGGCCCTGGCCCGGATCCGCCAGCTGGCCGCCCACGAGGTCGGACACACCCTCGGCATGGGCCACAACTACGCGGCCAGCGTCAACGACCGGGCTTCGGTCATGGACTACCCGCACCCGCTGATAGAGATCCGGGCCGACGGGACGCTGGACCTGTCCAACGCCTACGCCGTCGGCATCGGGGCGTTCGACAAGGTCGCGGTCGAATACGCCTACCGCGATTACCCGGCCGGCGTCGACGCCGACGCGGCCTCCCGGGCCGTGCTCGAGAAGGCGTTCGCGTCCGGCCTGGTCTTCCTTTCCGATTCGGACTCCGGCCCGGGCGGCGCCCATCCCCTGACCGCGGCCTGGGACAACGGCCGCAACCTCGTCGACGAGCTGGAGCGGGTCATCCGGGTCAGGGACATCGCCCTGAAGACGTTCACGGAGAAGCGGATCCGGCCGGGTCGGCCGATGGCGACCCTGGAGGAGCCGCTCGTGACCGCGTACCTGTTCCACCGCTACCAGACCGAGGCGGCGGCCGCGTCGATCGGCGGGACGATGTATTTCCACCGGCTCCGGGGAGATGTCCAAAAGCCGGCCGAGATCGTTTCCCCGGCCGAACAGCGCCGGGCCCTGGAGGCCGTCATGAAGACCCTCAGCCCGGAATTCCTCGCCCTGGACGAACGGATCGTGGCCATGATCCCGCCCCGCCCCCCAGGTTTCGCGGGCGGAGGGGAGCTTTTCGGCCGGCGGACGGGGGTGACCTTCGACCCGTTCGTCCCGGTGGAGGAAGCGGCCGGGATGACGGCCGGCTTGATCCTGAACCCGGCCCGGGCCTCCCGTCTCGTCGAGTATCATTCCCGGAACGCCCTGAATCCCGGGCTCGACGAGGTCATCGACCGGCTCCTGGCCGCGACCTGGACCGCGGCGCCGAGGCCGTCGCTTTCGACCTACCAGGCCGAGGTGAAACGGGTGGCGGACAAGGCCGTGCTGTCCAAGCTCCTGGCCCTGGCCGCGGGCGACGAAGCCTCGGCCCAGGCGAGGGCGATCGCGCTCGTCAAGATCGACGGGCTGAGGACGGCGCTGACCGAAAGGATGGCCAAGGCGCAGGGAGTGGACGACAAGGCCCATTTCAAGTACGGGATCTTCCAGATCGACCGGTTCGAGAAAGACCCGGCCGCGTTCAAGGCGCCCGCGGCGATGCCGCCGCCCCCCGGCGCCCCTATCGGGGCGGTCCGATAAGGGCTTCCGGTCCGGGGCCCACGGGTCCCGGCCGGGCCCGTCCGCGGCCGACAAGGGGACGGACAGGCGCCGGGTCGATCGCGCCGGCGCCCTTTCGGGCCAGGATGACCGGGTCTCATCCCGGCCGGTCCGGGGAATCATCGCCCCAATCACCCCTCGTGACTATGGACTCCCGCCGACCCCGGCCCTAGACTGCGTTCGATCGTCGATCAAATCCATCATCACGGAGGTATCATTGAAAAAGCTTACCGCAGTCGTCTTCGTCGCTCTCGCCCTGGCCTGCCTCGCCCCCCTGTCCGGGGCGACCGTCATCGGCCTCAAGGGCGGCCTGAACCTGGCCAACATGACAATCAAGGCCGAGGACCCGGCCGACCTGCCCGACTTCAAGTCGCAGCCCGGCCTCGTCGCCGGCGTGTTCGTCTCCTTCGATCTCGGGCCGGTGGCCATCCAGCCCGAATTGCTGTATTCCCGCCGCGGCATGTCTTTCGAGGTGTACAAGGACGCCTATGAAACCGATACAGGCCGCTTCATCGTCAACTACCTCGAACTTCCCATCCTGCTGAAGTACGGCTTCACCAAAGGATCGGCCAAGCCGTTCGTCTGCGCCGGCCCTTCGTTCGGCTACCGGCTGCAGGCCTGGAACGGGGTTGACATCGATTACGTCGACCCCGACGATGAGGACCAATACTACCGGCAAGACTTCACCAAGGCCATCAAGAAGACGGACCTGGCCGGGGTCTTCGGAGCGGGGGTGGACATCAAGCTGCCCAAGGTCATCCTGACGCTCGAAGGCCGCTACTATCTCGGCCTGGCCAACATCAATGCGGATTTAGAAGTCACCTCGGCCAAGAACAAGGGCCTTTCCGTCCTCGTCGGCCTCGGCTTCTGACCTGTCCCTCCGGGCCGCCGCTCCGGCCGACGGGGCGGCGGCCCGGCTTCCCGGCCTATCTCCGGCGCGGGATGACCGGCAGGACGATGTGTGACGGATAGCGCTTGGAGCGATAGACCGTCTGCCGGGCCTTGACCATGCTCGTGCCCGTCATCGGGTCCTCGCCGGTGTTCAGGTTGCGGTCGAAGCGGGGGAAGTTGCTGCTCGAGACCTCCACGCGGACCCTGTGTCCCGCCAGGAAGACGTTGCTGGTCGCCCACAGGTCGATCTCGTACTCGTAGACCCGGCCCGGCTCCAACAGGTCGGCCGGCGCGGCCCGGCCGGCGCGATAGCGGGCCCGGACGATCCCGTCGCACAGGTTCTGGGCATAACCGTCGGGGTGCACGTCGACGAGCTTGGCCGTCCAGTCGGTGTCCCGGCCGCTGGTCGAGGCGTAGAGCCTGACCTTGACCGGGCCGGTGACCTCGAGGGCCGTCTTCAATTCCGGCGTGGAGTAGACGAGAACGTCGTCGCGCAGCTCCGCCTCGATCTGGTTCCACGGGCCCGACGGCACCTGGCTGCAGCAGGTGTTGCCGCCCAACGTGGGCACGGGTGAGGCCGGGTCGTAGACGAAGGAATCGGCCGCCTCCCGCGAGGTGGGCGCGGCGGTCGCGAGCGTGCCGTCGCCGTTGACGCTGTTGGCCCTGGTGCCGCCGAAATAATATCTCGTATAGCGCGTCCGGGCCAGGGGCCACTCGCTCTCGAAGCGCCAGCGGTTCTCGCCCATGACGAAGATCTTGACCGGCGGCTCCCGGTCGACGCCGTTGTCGATGCCCTTGAGCCAATGGTCCTGCCAGCGCAGATAGACCTTGCGCGTTTCGACCTCCGCCTCGGGGCCGAAATCGAGGCTGCGGCCGGGCCCGGCGGCCGGCGCCCCGGGGGCGTTGTTGCGCGCGCCGATCTCGTGCGCCCAGGGGCCGATCATCAGGCGCTTGTGCTTCCGGGCCAGCTCCGACCCGCATTCCCTCTTGATCACGACGTGGTCCTGCAGCGCGCCGCGCAGGAAGAGATCGTACCAGCCGTCCAGGAGCAGATAGGGGATCGAGATCCCGGCGATGTCCTTCTCGTAGCTGACGCCTTGCCAATAGCGATCGTCGGCCCGCGGGTGCCGCAGCCACTCCCGGTAGACCGGATGGGGGTGCCCGGCCTTGACGTCCATGCTCTCCAGGGGCAGGTGACTGAATATCTCCGGCCAGGGAAAGGGGACGGGGTTCTGGAAGCGGAATTCACGGCCGTCCATGCCGACCGCGCCCCAGGGGAAAGCGAAGCCGAGGAACAGGGCGCCGTCGCTGTAGACCCAGCCGTTGTGGACGTCGCCGGTCGCGACCGAGAACGACATCGCGGCCAGGAAGCGGCTGCCGCGCACCGCCTGGGCGATGCCCGTGTAGCCCAGGTAGGAGCCGCCCATCAGGCCGATCTGGCCGTCGCTCCAGGGCTGGGCGCCGATCCACTCGTCGGTGTCGAAGCCGTCGTCGGCGTCGTCGCGGAAATGGACGAAGTCCCCGCCCGAGGCGTGCTTGCCGCGCACGTCCTGGTGCACGACGACATAGCCGCGCGAGGCGTACCATTTCATGTCGCCGTAGCCGTCCTTGCCGTAGCAGTTGCGCCAGACCAGCGCCGGAAATCTGCCGGGCGCCTCCGGGATGTAGAGGTCGGTGGCCAGGGTGACGCCGTCGCGCATCGGCACCTGGACGTCCCTCTCGATCCGGACCTCGTACCGCTGGGGCGAGAGGAGGCTCTCGTCCCAGTGCGCCAGGGGCCGGCGCGGCCGTTCGGCGCAGGCGAGGGCGAGAGCGACGGAGAGGGCCAGCGCGGAGGCCGGCACGGCTGTCTTTCTCATGGGGCTATCCTTTCATCGAAGGGTCCCCGCCGTCCGCGGGGACCGCTTCCGCGCCCGCCGGTCACGCGCTCAGAGCGGGCAGTCCTTGCCTTGATAGATGTCTTCGCCCGGCTTGCAGCCGACCTTCTTCAGCTTCGGGTACGTCTTGACGAGGAAATACAGGAGCGGCAGGGCGCCGAAGACGATGATGATCGTGTCGGGGAGCGCCCGGACGATCCCCAGGGCCTGGACGATCCCGCCCTGGTAGAAGGCGTTGCTGCGGGCCCACCACAGCCCGTGCCTGTAGCTGGCCAAGGCCTGGGCCACCCCGACCGGGAGGAGCGTCAGGACGAACATCAGGAACAGCCCGCCGTTGAGGCCGTAGAAGCTGAGCTTGAGGGCCCTGTCGTCCCAGGCGTCCTTCCGCACGAGCGAGCGCCAGGTGAACAGCATCAGGGCGATCGACAGCATCCCGTAGACGCCGAAGAGGGCCGTGTGCGCGTGGTTGGCCGTGAGATAGGTCGAGTGCTCGTAGTAGTTGACCATCGGCAGGTTGATGGTGAAGCCGAAGACGCCCGCCCCGAGGAAGTTCCAGAAGCTCGAGGCGACGAGGAAATAGAGCGGCCAGCGGTAGGGGAAGTCCGCCCCGGCCTCCCGGATCGACTTGTACTCCATCCAGGCCCGGACGACGAGCAGGATGAGCGGGATCGGCTCGAGCGAGGAGAACAGGCCGCCCAGGGCCAGCCAGAAGGCCGGGCCGCCGTACCAGAAATAGTGGTGGGCCGTGCCGATGAGCCCGCTGGCGAAGACGAGGATGGCCGTGAGATAGGCCACCTTCATGGCCGAGCGCTTGTCCACGAGGCCCATGACGACGAGGAACAGGGCGATGACGGCGATGCCGAAGAACTCGAAGATGCCCTCGACCCAGATGTGGACGACGAACCAGCGCCAGTAGTCGGCGACCGTCAGGTGGGTCCCCCGGCCGTAGAAGAAGCCGAAGGCGAAGAAGCCGACGACGAGCGCGGCGCTCAGCGTGTAGAACCAGACCAGGCCGCTCTCGTCCCTGTTCGGGCCGAAGAGCCTGTCCTTGAGGGCCCGGTAGACGATGAGCAGCCAGGCCACCAGGCCGGCGAAGAGGATGATCTGCCAGAACCGGCCGAGCTCCAGGTACTCCCAGCCCTGGTGCCCGAACCAGAACCAGTTGTTCCCCAGGACGCCCTTGAGCCCGAGGACCTCGCCGACGAGGCTCCCCGCGGCCACGACCAGGACGGCCCCGAAGAGGAGGTTGACCAAGAGGCCCTGGCCCTTGGGCTCCTTCCTGCTGATGATCGGGGCGAGGTAGATCGAGGTCGCGATCCAGGTCGTCGCGATCCAGAAGATGGCCAGCTGGAGGTGCCAGCTCTTGGCCCAGCTGTAGGGGACGCCGGCGGCGATGAAATCGAAGAAGAACTTCCCCGGGTGGACGGTGTAGTGGGCCAGCAGGCCCCCCATGGCG
>Ga0116178_10001234_pt1 | contig 21215 bp, 11 predicted proteins | sample AD_STIC12_MetaG_FD_89880 | JGI IMG/M metagenome (GOLD analysis project Ga0116178, IMG submission 89880) | Active sludge microbial communities of municipal wastewater-treating anaerobic digesters from USA - AD_STIC12_MetaG | ecosystem: Engineered > Bioreactor > Anaerobic > Digestate | place: USA... | reverse complement strand
TACGCTTGGCGCGGGGCGATAGCGCCGCGGCGCAGGGACAGTTCATGGCGCTCCTGGCGCGGGGCGCGACTGCCGACTCGCTGCAGTGGGATGAGGCCGACCCGCGCGCCGCCGAGCGCTTGCAGCTTGCACAGCTGCTCCTGGCGCGCGGCGCGCACCAGGAGGCGATCGACGTCGCGAGCGTCTTCGATTCGTCGTGGCCGCTCGTGCACTTGCTGTATCTCCCGGCGTCGCTCGAACTGCGTGCGACCGCCGCGAGTTCACTTGGCAATTCCGTCGCCGCGGGACAATATCGAGCGCGACTCGCCGCCCTTCGCGGCGCGCGTGCGTCTACCGGGGCGTAGTCCCCACTCATCGGGAGCAGGCCGTGGCCACTGCCGCAAAGCGTGGAAAGCAGGGAGCGAAGGGGCGTGAGGGGGGAACCGCCCCCGCCAAGACGACCAAGGGACGCGAGGGTGGCACTGCCCCCGTGAAGACCACGAAGGGACGCGAAGGCGGCACTGCTCCCGCCAAGACCACCAAGGGTCGCGAGGGCGGATCGGCCCCCGTCGTCACCACGAAGGGACGCGAAGGCGGCACTGCCCCCGCCAAGACCACGAAGGGACGAGGGGGGAGCCCTGCGCCTGCCCCCCGCGGCACCACCCGCAGTCGCTGATCGCCGCTTCCCCCCTCCTCCCAACTGCCATGGCCTCCCCCCGTGACGAGCGCACTCGCCGTGCGCTCGTTATCGGCATCGACACCTATGCCGTCAAGCCGCTCGACGGTTGTGTCGCCGATGCCGAACTGATGGCGCAGCTCCTGCGCGATCGCTTTGCCTTCGAGCCGTCCAACATCCGCACGCTCCTCAACGGCGACGCGTCGCGCGACGCCGTCCTCTCCGAGCTGGATGCGCTGGTCGACCTCACCGGCCCCGACGACGTCGCCTTCGTCTTCTATGCCGGCCACGGATCGACCATCGAGGATGCCAGCGGCGACGAGGGGACGGGCTTCGACAACACGCTCTGCGTCTGCGAGGACCCGCGACAGGACGTGCTCGACGACGAACTCGCCGAGCGGTTGGCCGCGTTGGGCGCCAAGACGCCGCACACCGTGCTCATCATCGACGCCTGCAATTCGGGGACGATCACGCGGGACGCCTTTGGCGGAACCGGGCGATTCACCGCCTCGGCCAAACGTTCGGCAGCGGCTCCGAAGGCGAAGGCCAAGCCGAAGCGTGCGCGCGAGCCCAATGCCCCCGCCGTGGCGGCCCCCGCCTCCACCGATCGTTATGTGCTCATCGCGGCCTGTCGCGACGGCGAGATCGCCCAGGAGGCCTCCCTCCCCGGCGACGAAAACGTCCATCACGGGGCGCTGACCTACGCCCTGAGCCAGGAGCTGGAACGCGCCACCACGGGCGACACCTGGCGCGACGTCTTCGAGCGTGCCGCGTCGAAGGTGACTGCGGTGCACCGCGCGCAGCATCCGCAGCTCGCCGGCGCGGCCGATCGCGAGATCTTCGGCCTGCGCGAACTGGTGCCGATGCGCTACGTGGCGGTGCGCGACCGCGCGACCGACTCGGTGCAACTCGCCATCGGCGCCGTGCACGGCGCCACCGCCGGGTCGGTCTTCACCGTCTACGCGCAGGGGACCAAGGACGCCGGTGACGCCACGCCGCTCGGGACGGTGAAGATCACCCGCGCCTCCGGCATGACCTCGCGCGCGACCATCGTCGAGGAAGCATCGGCAGGTGCAATCGTCGACGGGGCGCGCGCTGTCGAGACACAGCACGCCTACCCCACCCCGCCGCTTGCGGTGCAGCTGGTGGCCGCCGGCGCCGACGACGACGCCCTCGACACGCTGTGCACGCGGCTCAAGGACGAACCGACGATTTCCCTCGTGCGCTCGGCCAATGCGGCCACGGTGCGCGTCTTCCGTCTGGCACCGCGCGATGGGGTCGGCGCCAAGGACCCGCTGCCGATGCTTGGCGCGCTCACGAAGGAGACGTGGGCGGTGGCCGGCCGCGACGGGCGACTCATCGCTCCCGTCGCGCAGCTCGCGTCGGAAGACGACGTCGTCGCCCTCCTGCGCAAGCGCGCCGACTACGTGGGGGCGCTCGCCATCGACAACGTCGACCCGGCAAGCCAGGTGCGCGGCAAGGTGACGCTGGAGATTTTGCGCAAGGAAGCGGGTGGCACGTGGAATCCGCTGCAGACCGACGAGGCGGCGGGGCTTCCCGTCGTCGACTCCGGCGACGTCCTCGAGTTCCGCATCACCAGCGCGCTCGAGGAACCGGTCTATGTCTCCTTGCTGGATTTCGAGCCTAACGGCGCCGTCTCGCCGCTCATCAAGGGCAATCCCATCAAGCTCGAGCCGGGGATCGCCTTCGACGCCAGCAAGGCCGGCAAGGGACGCGGCTTCCGCATGGCGTGGGACGGCGACGACGCGGTCGAGTCGTTCAAGCTCTTCGCCACCGTGCAGCCGGTCGACTTCTCCTTCCTCCTGCGCGCCGGCGAGGCGACGCGCGGCGCCACGGAGGAAGAGCCCCTCAGCCAGGACGACTGGACGAGCGTGGTGCAGTCGATCGTCATCCGGCGCAAGGTCGACCTGTCCGCCGATGGGCGTTCGGTCGCGGTGGATGGCGCCGCGCTCACCGCGCGCGGCCTGACCGGAACGGTGCGCGCCTTTGGTGGCCCGGCCCGACGCGCCGCCGCGGCGCCGGCGCCATCCGATGCCCTCACGCGGGCCATCGAGGAATCGGGGCTCGCCACGCAGCAGACTTTCGTCGTCACCGACGCCGTCAGCACCGCCGACGGCACGCGCGGCGCCGAGGGGGAGCCGGTCATCGAGTTGCAGGTGACGGACCCCGGCGAGGGCTTCGAGCAGGTGGTGCTTGCGACCGACGCGGCCGGCGTGGTGTCGTGGCACTTCGCCCCGCAGCTCGACCCGGCCCCGGCCACGCGCGGCGACGAACCACCCGGGCCACGCACCCGCGCCTTCACCATCCCCGCGGGCGCCGCCTCGCCGGACGCCCCCGCCACGCGCGGCCTCGCCAGCGCCATCGGCGAGAAGCTCATCAAGGTGTACGTCTTCCCCGCCGCCAAGGCGTTCGTAGGAAAGCTCACCGCCCAGTACGGCGAGCAGATCGAGCTCAAGAAGACGCCGTATCGCGTGCGCACATTCCTGCCCGACGACTACGCCTCACCCGACGCGCAGGAGCTGGGACAGGCGGAGTGGGAATCGCTGGGCAGGGGACGCGCCCTGTTGATGATCCACGGAACCAACAGCCGCACGCACACCGCCTTTGGCCAGCTGCCGCGCGCCTTCGTCGAGGCCATGCACGCGCAGTACGAGGGGCGCGTCTTCGCCTTCGATCACCCCACGCTCACGCACGACCCACGGCAGAACATCGAGGAGTTCTTCCGCCGGGTCCCCGACGGCCTCGCGCTCGACGTCGACATCATCTGCCACTCGCGCGGTGGGTTGGTGAGCCGCATCCTGGCCGAGCAGCACGCGTCGTTCGCCCTCGGGCGCCGCACCATGCGTGTAGGGAAGGTCGTCTTCGTCGGGACGCCGAACAACGGGACGCGGCTGGCCGACGAGGCGTGCATCAGCGAATACATCGACACCGCGACCAACCTGCTCAACGTCTTCCCCACCAACGGCGTCACCGACGCCATGACGTACCTGTTGTCGGGGGTGAAGATCGTGGCCTGCGGATTGTGGTCGAGCCTCGTCGGCCTGCGATCGATGCAGCCCGGCGGCGACTTCTGCACCACGCTCAATGCCGGCGAGCGTCGCATGGACACGCAGTACTTCGCGCTCGCCTCCAACTACACGCCGCTTCACCCGACGCTGGCGCGCCTCGCCGCCGACCGCCTGGTGGACAAGGTCTTCAAGGGAGTGGGGAACGACATGGTCGTCCCCACGCTCGGCGTCTTCGAAGAGAACGGCTCGCCGTACTTCCCCATCACGGCGCAGGTCACCTTCGATGCATCGGACGGGATCCCGCACACGGGGTTCTTCCAGTATCCGCGCACGACCGAACAGCTCACGAAGTGGCTCGCGACCTAGACGGCTGAGGCGAGGAAGGCATGGCGAGACTGTACGCGCTGCTCGTCGGAATCAACGAGTACCAGGCGGTGACCCCGCTGCACGGCTGCGTGTCCGATATCGGCGCCGTCGAGGCGCTGCTGCGTGAACGCGTCCACGCCGACACGCTCGACGTGGTGCGGCTGATCGACGGCGAGGCCACCCGCGCGCGCATCATCGACGGCTTTCGCTCGCACCTGAAACGCGCCGGCGCCGGCGACACCGCGCTCTTCTACTACTGCGGGCACGGCTCCGAGGAGGCATGCCCACCGGAGTGGCGGCACGTCGAGCCGAGCGGGAGGAACCAGACGCTCGTCCCGGTCGACGCACGGGTGGGCGACATCTTCGACCTGGCCGACAAGGAGCTCAACGCCCTCATCGGCGAGGTTGCATCTGGCGGGGCGCACGTGGTGACGATGTTCGACTCGTGCCATTCCGGTGGCGTGACCCGTGACGTCTCTGACCTGGCCAGCCCCGACGCCGGCGTGGCGCGCATGACCGCGGCCTCCAAGGGACGCGCACGCTCGCTCGCCGACTACCTCGAGGAGGCGCGCGTGCTCTACGACGCCGATCGCATCGCGACGCAGGGACCGCCCGCCCCGCGGCACGTCGCCGTCGCGGCCTGTCAGCATAACGAGACGGCCAAGGAGATCCCCACGCAGCCGCCGCGCCGCGGGGCGTTCACCTCGGCCTTCGAGGAGGCGGCGCGCGCGCTCGGGCCGTCGGCGACCTATCTCGACCTCGTCACGGCGCTGCGCATGAAGGTGCGCGACCGGGCGAAGGAGCAACTCCCCAGCCTCGACACCGTGGGCGGCGCCCGCGGCACCGACACCTTCCTCGGGGGACATGCGGGACGAAGCGACCTCACCGTCGACGCCGACGCATCCGGGCGGTGGTGGCTCTCGGCTGGTGCGATCGACGGCATCCCCGCCCCGGCGAGCGGCGCCATCGTGGAGGTGTCGATCTATCCCCGCGGCGCCTTCGACCTCCCGGGGGTGACGCCGGCCCCCATCGCGCGCGCCACCGTCGACGCCGTACTCGAGGACCGGGCGCGATTGCAACTGACGGTCGGCGCTGCCGCGCTCGATCCCGCCGGAGCGTACCTCGGCGCCATTGCACGACTCGGCGTCACCCCCCTGCACGTGCGCGTCGACGGCACGTCCAGCGACATGACCGACCGTGTGCGCGCGCAGCTGCAAGCTTCGGCCGTCTTCTTCAGCGTCGTCGAGCAGCCCTCGAGCACGCCGCTCGTGACGGTGCGCGTCGGCGGCGACGCCATCGAACTCGTGGGCGAGGATGGCATCGCACTCCCCGGGCTACGCTACCCGCTCACCGACGACGGACTCGGCTTCGTCGCCAGCGACTGCACCCATCTCGCGAAGTGGTACGGCCTGCGCGATCGCACTCCCGCCGGTTCGCGCTTCAACGGGGCCGTCGCCCTCGAACTGGTCCCGGTCGCCGCAAACGAGAAGCGTCCCCCCGAGGACCGGGCGCCGCATGCGCCACTCGGCGAGACCCTCCAACTGCGCTACGACGGCGCCGAGGCGCCGCGCGTGCAGATGCGCCTGCGCAATACGTCCGACACACGGCTGTACGTCGCCCTGCTCGACCTCGACGACGCCTACGGCTGCTCCACGCTCTTTGCCGACTGGATCCCGCCACGGTCGGTGGCCTACGCCGCGGGGGGGCGCGCCTTCCGGCTCAAGGTCATGGACTGGCGCGACCCGTCGGTGCGGGTTGTCACCGACTGGTTCAAGCTCTTCGCCGCAACCACACAGTTCGACGCCGACCACCTGCAGCTGGCGGCGCTGGTGGGGCCGAGTGCGGTGCGGGTCCGGGCCGCGATCGCCGAGGATGACGACGAGGACGATTCGACGTGGGGGACGACGCGGCTGAAGGTCGAGATCACGCGGTAGCACCGCGGCGCGCGATCATCACCCTCTCGCGCCTGCCCAGCCGACGCGTACTATCCAGCATCGTGAGACCACGTCACGCGCACGTTCGTCGCGCGACGGCCGCTCCCCCGCACCGTACGTTCCCCATGCGCCGACACGCGCTCGCCCTCGCCTCCCTGTGCATCACCCTGGCCGCGGCGGCGCCCGCGCTGCTCGCCCAGCCGCGCATCCCCACCGTCGACGACCTGCTGTCCCTCGAATCGGCCGGTGGGTCGCAGCTGTCTCCAGACGGCGCCTGGGTCGCGTACACCGTGACCACCACCGACTGGAAGGCCGACGCCTTCGTGGGGCAGCTCTGGGTGGTGAACGTCGCCAGCGGCGAGCGCCGCCAGCTCACGCGGCATCCCAAGGGGATCAGCGGCGTGCAGTGGTCGCCCGACGGCACCTGGATTTCCTTCATCTCCTCGCGCGACGAGGACAAGCCGCAGCTCTTCGTCATGCGCCTCGACGGCGGCGAGCCGTTGCGGCTGACGAAGGCGGAGTCGGGGGTCGGGTCGTATCAGTGGTCACCCCGCGGCACGTCGATCGCCTTCACCTCCAGCGACGCCGAGTCCCCCGCCGCCAAGGCGCGCAAGGAACGCTACGCCCCGTTCGAAGTCGTACGCCGCGACTACACCTTTGCGCACCTCTACACGCTCAACGTCGCCGAGGCGTTGCAGGCGCCGCAGGCCGGGCGCGCACGCACCGCCGGCACGCGGTACACCGTGCAAGCCTTTGCCTGGTCGCCTGACGAACGCCAGATCGCATTCGGCGCTACGATCAACCCCGACCTCGTGCAGGGAAAGACCGCCGACCTGTACATCGTCACGCTCGCCACCGAACCCGGCGCCCCCGACGCCGTCCGCACGCTGGTCTCGCAGCCCGGCCCCGACAATGGCCCCGTCTGGTCGCCCGATGGCACGCAGGTCGCCTTCACCAGCTACATGGGGAAGGAGAGCTACTTCGCCTCCAACGCGCGCATCGCCGTCGTTCCTGCCGCTGGCGGGACGCCGGTGTCGCTCACCGACGCCTTCGATGAAAACCCGTCGCTCATCGACTGGAAGAGCGGCGGCATCTGGTTTGCCGGGGCACAGCGCACCGCGACGCATCTCTTCCGCCTCGACCCCGCCACGCGCCGCATCACGCGCGTCTCCGCCCCCGACTCGGCCATGCTGGGCGCCGCCTCGCTCAACAAGGACGCGACCCGCGTGTCGTTCACGGTCAACTCGGCCACGGCGCTCCCCGAACTCGCCGTGAGCGACCTCGACACCTGGTCGCCCCGGGTGCTCACCGACATGACCCGACAGGTGCAAGGCTGGCGGCTCGCACGACGCCAGGTCATCTCGTGGAAGTCCAAGGACGGCGCGACCATCGAAGGGGTGCTCATCACGCCGTCCAACTTCGACCCGTCGAAGAAGTACCCGCTTCTCTGCGTGATCCACGGCGGCCCCACCGGGACCGACCGCCCAGCCCTCCCCGACGCCCGCTACTACCCGGTCGACCTCTGGGCCGAGCGCGGCGCGCTCGTGCTCAAGGTCAACTACCGCGGCAGTGCCGGCTATGGCGAGGCGTTCCGCAAGCTCAACGTTCGCAACCTCGGCGTCGGCGACGCGTGGGACGTCCTGAGCGGCGTCGACCACCTCATCGGCAAGGGCTGGGTCGATCCCACCAAGGTCGCGTCGATGGGGTGGAGCCAAGGGGGGTACATCAGCGCCTTCCTCACCACCTCCACGACACGCTTCGCCACCATCTCGGTCGGCGCGGGGATCTCCAACTGGGCCACCTACTACTACAACACCGACATCACCCCGTTCACCATCAACTACCTCGGTGACGACCCCGCCGACGATCCGGCCATCTACGCCAAGACGTCGCCGATGACCTACGTGAAGGGGGCAAGGACACCCACGCTCATCCAGCACGGCGAACTCGATCGGCGCGTCCCCATCGCCAACGCGTACGAGCTGCGGCAGGGGCTCGAGGATCGCGGGGTCCCGGTGGAGATGGTGGTATACAAGGGGTTCGGCCACGGCATTACCAAGCCCCGGAGCATGCGAGCGGTCATGGAGCACAACCTCGGCTGGTTCAACCACTACATCTTCGGCGACGCGGCCCCTGACCTGCGCTTGCTCGGGAAGTCCGGTTCGTGACAGATGCGAGCAGCGGATTGCGAGAGCGACGCAGACGGCGCAGGTTCTAGCGGTTCTTCCCACCAAACTCCGTTCATCGTCCGAGACTAGTAGACGGAGTAAAGGCGCTCGTCAGCTCTCGTCCCCCCCACCGAGCCGTCGCACGTCCCGCCCGGCCGCCCCCGCCGGTCGGCCGACTCAGTTCACGAGATGTCCCGCCGTTCGCACTCGACGACGTCCCTGACGATTTCGCGATGGCTCGCCGCGCTGGCGAGTGCCGCTGCTTTGGTGTCCGTCGCGACGCTCGCCGAGGCCCAGCAGCGGAGCTCGGGCGAGCCGTCACGCGCGCTGGCGACGACGTCCTACGTCCGCCGGGTCATCGACAGCGACGACGGCCTCCCCGACACGCAGATCAACGCGATCGCCCAGACCCCCGACGGCTACCTCTGGCTCGGGACGCGGCGCGGCGTCGTTCGCTACGACGGACTGTCGTTCAGGCTCTATTCGCCGGAGGAGGTCCCGGCGCTCCCCACAGGCTCGATCAACAGCCTGTCGGTCGACGCGGCCGGACGTCTCTGGATCGGAACGGCGCGTGGTCTGGTGGTCCGCGAGCGCGGCGTCTTTCGCCGCATCCCGGCGGCGGAGGTCCCGGCCACCAACGTCTGGGAAGTGCTGGAAGACCGGCACGGCCGCCTCTGGGTCGCGGGGAGCTTTGGCCTGCTCCGCCGCGACAGCACACGATTCGCCCCGGTCCCGGGCATCGACGCCTTCGTCTACTCCCTGCACGAGGACCCCGCCGGTCGCGTCTGGATGGCCGGGCGCGAGTTCCTCGGCTCAATCGCCTACGGTGAGACCGCGCCGACGGTCGTGCCGGCGACCGCGGGTGAGCGCTTCTTCGACGTCATCGGCGACGGCGCGGAGGGGATCTGGGTCGGCACGCGACGCGGCGCGTGGCACATCGACGTCCGCGATCCGCGCGCGGTCCGCGTCATCGAGCGGCTCGCGACCGGCGACCCCACCTTTGGCAACGAAGTCTGGACCCTCACCCGTACGCCAACGGGTGACCTCTGGATCGGCACGGAGCGCCTCGGCGTGCTGCGCTGGGACGGCCAGCACCTCACCTCATACGCGCAGGGTACCACCCCCGACCCCACGTGGTGGCTGTTGACCGACGCGCGGGGCCGCGTCTGGGCGGGAACCGCCGCCGGGATGCTGCGTTTCCAGCGCTCGGCCTTCACGACGTTCAACGAAGGCATGGCGCCCAGCAGCACTTGGTCGGTGCGTGGGGACGAGACCGGGACCGTGTGGGCCGCGGCGTCAGACGGGCGCGTCTTCTTTCTCGACGGCCAGCGCTGGATTCCCAGGCTTCCGTATGCGGGACGTAACCTCGCGTCGAGCACATGGCCCAGCGGCGACGGCGGGATGCTGGCGGTCTACGACGTGAACCGCGTGTATCGTCTCGATCGACAGGGGGCGCGTGATGTCACCCAGTCCCTCGGCCTGCGTGGGCTCTCGGTCCTGTCGATCTACCGGGACACCGACGGGTCGCACTGGGTCGCGACCGACTCCGGTGTCTACCGTGCCGAAGGCGGCGTGGCCCGTCCGGCCAACCCCGCGTGGGGGCTCTCGCGCACCGAGCCGCCCCGCTTCATCCAGCGCGACGCGCTCGGGCGGCTCATCATCGGTCGCCCCTTCCTCACGATCATCGACAAGGGGGTCGCCACCCGGTACGACTCGACGCGGGGGCTGACGCATCACGACATCCTCGCCGTCCTCCCGGACAGCGACCGAATCTGGATGGCGACGGCCGACTCGGGACTGTACCTCCTGCGCCGTGACACCGTCGTGCGGGTCGGGCGCGCCGACCCGCGCCTGGGGCGCGAAGTCCTCGGTATCGCCAAGGACGACCTCGGCCACCTGTGGCTCACCTCGAGCTTCGGCCTGTACCGCGTCGATGCGAACGACCTGATGCGCTACGCCGACGACCCTCGCACGCGCGTGATGGTGCGCGGCTTCGACCGCGCCGACGGTCTCCCCACCACGGAGTTCAACGCCGACTACCAGAGCCAGCTCTACACCGATCGTGCCGGTGGCATCTGGCTCCCGACGTATGCCGGCGCCGTGCGCATCGACCCGCGCGCCGTCTCGCACGACACGCTGCCGCCGCAAGTGCACCTCGAGCGGCTTTCGGTGGACGGGACGGAGTACCCGGTCGATGCCGCCCTTCGTCTCTCCGCGCACCCGATCCGGGTGGAGCTGACCTTCGCCGCCACCAACGCCCTCGTCCCCTCGCGGGTGCGCGCCGAGTACCGGATGATCGGCGTGGACACGACGTGGCGCGACGCTGGCGTGAGGCGCACGCTATCGTTTGGGCCGCTGCGCGGCGGGGAGTACCGGTTCGAGGCGCGGGTGGCGGGGGAGGACGGCGACTGGAACCCCGTCGTCGCCAGCCTCGCGCTCGAGGTGCCGCTCTGGCCGTGGGAGTACCCCTGGTTCTACCCCGTCGTGCTCGCACTCGCCGTCGCCGCGACGGCGTTGGCGCTGCGGTTGCGCCTGCGGTCGGTGGAGCGCCGCGAGCAGGTGCTCGCCGCGCTGGTGGTCGAGCGAACGAAGGAGCTGGAGGCCGAGCGCGCATCGCTCGAGGCACGCGTGCAGGCGCGCACCGCCGACCTCGCCCGCGAGTTCGAGGAGCGCAAGCTCCTGGAGCAACGCCTCGTCACCGCGCAAAAGCTGGAGAGCATCGGCCGGCTCGCGGGCGGCGTGGCGCACGAGATCAACAACTCCATCACGGGCGTCCTGGGCTTCACCGAGCTGGCGCAACACGGCGCCAAGGGGAATGCCGAGCTGCAATCCGACCTGGATGAGGTCTGGAAGGCGGGCCGACGGGTCGCCGACATCACCCGCCAGCTGCTCGCCTTCGCCCGACGCCAGCACACGCAGCCCATTGCCGTGCAACTCGACGTGCTTCTGGCCGCGTTGTCCCGCTCCCTGCAGCAGTCGGTTGGGGAGCGCGTGCAGGTGTCGATCGACGACCCGGGCAACATTCCGGCGGTGAGCGCCGACCCGTCGCAGGTGGAGCAGCTCATCTTTAACCTCGTGCTCAACGCGCGCGACGCGATGCCGACCGGTGGCGCCGCAACCCTGACGCTGCGCCACGTCACGCTCCCGGCACTGCGCACCGTCGGCGACATGACGCTCGCCGCCGGTGAATACGTCACGCTCGAAGTGGGCGACACGGGTGTCGGAATGGACAGCGAGGTACGCGCCCGCCTCTTCGAGCCCTTCTTCACGACCAAGGAAGTGAACCGCGGTACCGGACTGGGCCTCGCCGTCTGCCACGGCATCGTGGCCCGCCACCGCGGCGCCATCGAGGTCGACAGCGCGCCGGACGCCGGGACGCGCATCACCGTCTGGCTCCCGGCGTGGCAGGGCGACAGCAGGCCGGCCGAGAACACCAGCGGACGACCGGTGGGAAGCGAGACGATCCTCCTGGTCGAGGACGAGACCGCGGTCCGTCAGGTCGCGAGCCGTGTCCTCACCCTGCTGGGATATCGTGTGATCGAAGCGGTCGATGGCGCCGCCGCCCTCTCGCTCGCCGAGAAGCACGCCGACGACATCGACGTCGTCGTCACCGACGTGATGATGCCGCACGTCTCCGGCCCGGAGTTGGTCCGGACGCTGCGCGAGCGCTTCCCGCGCCTCCCCGTCGTCTTCATGTCGGGCTACGCAGGACTCGATAGCGCCGCCCTGAGCGAGCTGGCGACACTCGGCCCGATGGTGGCCAAGCCGTTCGAACAGGACACCCTGGCGGCCGCGGTCCGGCGTGAACTGGACCGCCGCAAGACCCCCGCCGCCGCCAGGGCCGTCCCGGCCGAGCCCGCGGTGCCGGGACGGTATCGCCCCTAAGCCTCTACAGCGGGTGCGCCAAGGCGTGTTCGGGGGCGCGCGCCAGCGCGCGCCGTGCGGCAACGGCTACGGCTTCTGCTTCGGTTTCGGCAGGGCGGCGCGCTCGGCAGCCACGCGCTTCTCCAGCCCCGCGCGCGCCGTGGCGGCGTAGCGCTTGCACGCGGCCGGATCGCGGAGCGCGCTCGCGTCACCCGCCTCGCGCCGCGCCAGCCGCTCCCACAGCGCCGTCGCGCCGGGATGCGGCGTCACGAGCACGTCGCAGCGCACCGACTCCAACGCTGCAAAGCCGGCCGCGAAATCGGCGAGCCCGCTGGGGTAGGTGGTCGTGCGTGTGTAGTAGAAGTCGTCCGCGGAAAGCGCGCTCTGGCTGTCGCCGTACACGATTGCCCAGCACGCCCCTCCCTCGCACGACGTCCAGGTCCAGCTCGTCCCGCCGGGCGTGTGCCCCCCCGTGTGCATCGCCGTCAGGAGCAATGGCCCCACCTGCACGGTATCGCCAGCGGGGAGCAGGCGCACACGCGCGACCCTGGCGATGGGCGGAATGGTGCCGTACTGCGGGTCGTCACGTCCCACGTCCCCCGTGCGCAGCACCGGAACGCTCGCCGCGCTCGCCACCACCTCGGCCCCCGACCACCGCTGCAGATCGGCGATCCCCCCTGCATGGTCGAAGTGCACGTGGGAGTTGACGATCACCCGGATGTCTTCCACCCGGAAACCGAGCGCCCGGATGCTGGCGGCGATTTGTTGCGCCGACTCGGGGAGCGCACCGTCGACGAGCACGTGCCCCTGCGGCGACGTGACCAACAGCGCGCTCAACCCATTCGTCCCCACGTAGTACGTGTTGCCGAAGAGCTTGAACGGCGCGTGTGGTGCGTTCCACTCCGCGCAGGAGGGGCAGTTGGGGGTGGGGGTGACGCTCTGGGCGCCGAGCGAAGCGCCCAAGATCGCCGTCGCCGCCACGAGAAGGACCGATGAGAATCGCACGATGCGAGCAGAGCGCGGGTGAATAGGACGACCGCCAGCACGTGACCCGCCAGCGCCGATCGCCAGTGAAACTACTGCGTGAAGCCGTACGCGTGATGTGCCAACCCTCGGCGACGTGGTGGGGTCAAACACTGCGGTCCCACTCACCTCATCGTCGCATGCTGCTGCGCACCTCCGCTCGCTTCGCCTTCTTCCTCCAGCTCACGTGCGCGGCGGCGCAGGGGCAGGCACCCCCGGACCACATCCATGGCCGAGTTACCGACGACTCGTCTCGCGCGGTGGTGAGTGCCAGCGTCTTCGTCACCCGGGGGCCCGATCGAGCGCTCAAGCAAACGACTACCGACTCCTCAGGTCGCTACTCTCTCCTCTTCGAGGACGGGACCGGCGACTACCTCGTCGCCGTCACCGCGCCGGGGCTCAAGACGGCCCGCCGGCGCGTGCAACGCGAGGGGAGTGAACGTGAGCTCGTGGCCGACTTCGTACTCGGACGCGACCTGGCGCTGCTCGCCGCCGTGAAGGTCACGGCCACGCAGCCGGTGCGCGCGACCAACCGTGTCTCGCCATACAACCCCGAAACCGGGGCGTCGGAGAAGTGGAGTGACGGCGTGCAGGGACAGCTCCCGCCCACGGTGGCCGGGAACGTCAGCGCGATCGCCGGCACCATCCCGGGCGTCACGCTCGGTCCCAACGGCCCCGCGATCCTCGGCTCCGGCAGCGAGTCCAACCTCACGACGCTCAACGGGCTCTCGCTGGGCGGCGCCTCGCTCCCCCGTGCCGCCCGCACCGACACCCGCGTGACCGGCGCCACGTTCGATCCCACGCGCGACGGCTTCTCGGGGGCCAACATCGACGTGCGGCTCGGGGCCGGCGACCGCATGTACCAGCAGCGGAACGCCTTCTTCACCTTCGACGCGCGGCCGCTGCAGTTCACCGATGCCATCGGGCGCGCGACGGGGGCGCAGGTTGGCTCATTCCGCGGAAGCGCCGGCGCCGACGGGGAACTCGTGCGCCAGACGCTCACCTACAACGTGGCCGTCGATTACTCGCGCACCGAGAGCGATCCCGCCACGCTGCTTGGCGCCACTCCCACGACATTGCGGCTGGCGGGCGTGAGCGCCGACTCGGTGGCCCGCCTCCTGTCCACCGCCACGACGCTCGGCATCCCCCTGGCCGGAGCCGGGATCCCGGGGGCCCGTACCTCCACCGCGCTCACCTGGCTGGCCCGCCTCGACGACATCCGCGACTCGCTGCGCACGCGCACAATCACCACGTACGCCGGGCTCACGACCGATGGAGCGCAAGGCTTCAGTACCCTCGGCACGCCCGCCGCTGCCAGCGAGCGGCGCGGCCGCACGCTCGGGCTGCAGCTGCAAGCGAACGACTATTTCGGTCCCGGCAGGCGGCGCCTCAACCAGGCCCGGCTCGGGTGGAACGCGGTGCGCACCGAGACCGACCCGTACCTCGCGCTGCCTGGCGCGCAGGTCCTCGTGCGATCGATCGATGGCAGCGACCGCGACGTGGCCACCTTGTCGTTAGGTGGCGGTGCCGGGATCGGCGGCACCGAGTCGCGATGGACCGTCGAGGGAGCCAACGAGACCCTGTGGAACGCCCGCGGGCGCCGCCACACGTTCAAGGGACAGCTCTGGGGACGGATCGACGGGGTGCAACACACGGGCGGGGCCGACCTGCTGGGGCGCTATACGTTCAACTCCATCGCCGACCTCGCCGCCGGCAATCCCGCCAGCTACAACCGCACGCTGCGCCTGCCGGCGCGCGACGGAACCGTCTGGAACGCCGCGACGGCGCTCGCCCACCAGTGGTCCCCATCGCGCTTTTTCGGAGTGCTCTACGGCGCCCGGGTCGAGGCCAACGGCTTTGCGGGCGCCCCGGCGCGCAACCCGGCGCTGGAGCAGGCGCTCGGGGTGCGGTCGGCCCTCGCCCCCACGCGCGTGCACGTGAGCCCCCGCGTGGGCTTCTCCTGGACCTACAACCGCGACAAGGACAACGGGAACGGGAGCAGCAACAACAACGTCGGGCAATTCTATCGCAGCACCTCGGGCGTGCTGCGTGGCGGCATCGGCGAGTTCCGCGACCTGCTGCGCCCGGACCTCCTGGCCGACGCCTCCGCGCGCACCGGACTCCCCGGGGCAACCGAGGTGCTCTCCTGCGTGGGCACCGGCGTCCCGATGCCCGACTGGAACGGTTTCCTCACATCGCCTGACGCACTGCCCACCACCTGTACCGACGGCAGCGGCCCCCTCGCCGAGCGGGCACCGAGCGTCCTGCTCATCGACGAGGGATATGACGTCCCACGTTCGTGGCGGGCCTCGCTCGACTGGAACAGCAACATCGGACCGTGGACCGTTCGGGTGGGGGCGCTGGGGTCGTACGACCTCGCGCAGCCCGGCACGGTCGACGCCAATTTCGCCGGCACGCAACGGTTTGTCCTCGACGAGGAAGGGGGACGTCCCGTCTTCGTGTCCACCGCGGCGATCGACGCCGCCAGCGGCGCGCTCTCGGCCGCCGAATCACGCCGCACGGCCGACTACGGGCGCGTCAGCATGCGCACCAGCGCCCTTCGCGGCTACGGCGGCCAGCTCACCTTCCAGGTCGCCCCCGACGTCTTCAAGATGCGGCGCGTGCCCGGCTCACCGTTCGTCTCCCTCGCCTACACGCTGCAGTCCACTCGTCGACAGTTCCGCGGATTCGACGGCGGCGGCTTTGGCGACCCGCGCGTGCGCGAATGGGGACCGAGCAACAGCGACGCCCGGCACGCCATGATCCTGCAGGGTGGGTTCACGACCAAGTGGACGGGGACGTTCACCCTCTTCGGGCGCGCGCAGTCCGGGCTCCCCTTCACCCCCATCGTGCAGGGCGACGTGAACGGTGACGGACGCGGGGGCGACCGCGCCTTCGTTCCCGACGCGGCCGCGGGTGGCGATGCCGCGACCGCCGCGCAGCTTCGAACCTTGCTCGAGGACGGCGCCGAGGCGGCCCGTCGCTGCGTACAGGCCTTCACCGGACGGGTCGCCAGCCGCAACGGTTGCCGCGGCCCCCGGACGGCCACACTCAACGCCCAGTGGCGCCCGCCGCTTCCCTCCACCTGGGGACGCCGGGTGCAGGCCACGCTCTACCTGCAGAACGTGCTGGGCGGCGTCGACCAGCTCGTGCACGGCGCCAATGGACTCCGGGGATGGGGAGCGCCGGGAACGCCCGATCCGGTCCTGCTGATCCCGCGCGGCTTTGACGCCACCGCGCGCCGCTTTCGCTACGACGTGAATCCGCGATTCGCCGACACGCGCGTGGCCAGCACCCTGGCTCGCTCCCCCTTCAGGCTCACGCTCGACTTCTCGATGCGCCTGTCCACCGACTACAACCTGCAGGAGTTGCGGCGCGCGCTCGAGCCGCTGCGCATCAATCGCCAGTGGTCGCGTCGATCGGCCGACTCGCTCGCGGCCTTCTACCTCAACAACACGTCCGACATCCACCGCGCCCTCCTGGCCGAGAGCGACTCGCTCTTCCTCAGCCAGCAACAAGTGGCCGCGCTGCGCCGGATGGACTCGGCCTACGTTGCGCAGGTGCGCGCCATCTTTGTGCCGCTGGGGCAGTTCCTCGCGCAGTTCGACAACGGCGAGGCAACCAAGGTCGCGCTCGACAGCGTGACGTCGGCGCGGAAGGCGTACTGGAAGGTCTTCTGGCGGCAGCCCGAGATCGCCGACTCGGTCATCACGCCAACGCAGCGCGCCCTCATGCCCATGCTGGAGAGCATGCTGCAGGTCCCAGCCCGGGAGCGGGAGCACTCGCAGTGGTTCTTCGGGCACCCCATCAAGTTCCGCGACGACAAGGTTGCGACTCGGTAGTCGTTTGGCGCGAGCCGCTGAGGGCGACTGACCGACGAGCCGGGGGGCGTTCGCGAGGGTGGAACCGCGACGCCCCCCTCGCCGTATGTGGCTGCGGACACTACCGGCGGCGGGGCCGTTCGTGGACGGCTCGTGTAGATCGCGGGGCGTGGCGGGGACGCGCGAGGTGGCAGGCCAGTGGTAGTTTGCAGCGCGCGCCTCTCCCCTCGGGTTGTTGGTACCCTCCCGCGGCGTCACGATCGGCACTGAGGCCTTCGACACTCTGCACCCTCGCTCGCATGTCCGCTCGTTTCCTTGATCGCGCCCGCGCCCGCCTTACCCTCGTCGGCCTGGTCGCCCTCGTGACCCTCGCCGGCTGTTCGACGGCCACCCGCACGACCCGCACCGACGGAATGGTGCACCTGACGGGGGACGCCGGGGCGCGCGCGCGCGCCCGCGCCGACAGCGCCCGCAATCCCTACACCGATGGCGACATCCACTTCATGTCGGGGATGATCAGCCATCACGCACAGGCGATCGTGATGGCGCGCTGGGCCGAGCCCAATGGCGCCAGCCCCTCGGTGCGCACGCTCGCCGCCCGCATCACCAACGCGCAGCAGGACGAGATCGCCCTCATGCAGAACTGGCTCAAGGACCGCGCGCTCCCGGTCCCCGAAGCCAAGCCCATGCCGATGAAGATGAAGATGGACGGCGTGGATCATGAGATGCTCATGCCTGGCATGCTCTCCGACGCGCAGATGCAGGAGCTCGAGGCGGCACGCGGGCGCGACTTTGACCGCCTCTTCCTGACCTACATGATCCAGCACCACAAGGGCGCGGTGACGATGGTGCAGGAGCTCTTCGCCAAGGACGGCACCGCCCAGGACGAAACCGTCTTCAAGTTCGCCTCCGACGTCAACGTCGACCAATCCACCGAGATCGCCCGCATGGAGCGCATGCTCCTCATGCTGCGGCTCGAAGGCAAGTAGTGCGCGCATCGACGTCGCGGCGGCATCACCCGTGTCACCGGCAGCTGCAGCATCCGTTGGACCACTTCGCTCCCTACGAGGATTGATCATGGATCGTGCGCTTCACCCCCACCGCGCGATGGCGCGACCGGCCCGCGCCTTCCGCGCGTCGCTCGTTGCGGCTGTCGGCGTGCTTTCGTTCGCCGCCTGCTCCCGCCAGGCGTCGGTCGCCGCCCCATCGCCCCGTGTCGACCCGCGCGTCGGCCTCCGCGCCGGCCTCATGGACGCCGGCGAGGCGGTCTCCAACCTCAACGTCCTCTCGCGCACCGCGCCGCCCAAGGAGTTCCTCGGGCAGACCAATTCCGACCTGGCCTTCAGCGGCAAGTACGCCATCCAGGGCAACTACAACGGCTGGCAGGTGTGGGACATCTCCAACCCCGCAAAGCCGGTGCTCGTGCGGGGCTTCGTCTGCCCCGCCTCGCAGAGCGACGTGTCGGTCTACAAGAACCTCCTCTTCGTCTCGGGCGAAGGGATGACCGGGCGCCTCGACTGCGGCACGCAGGGCGTGCGCGAGGCCGTGAGCAAGGATCGCCTGCGCGGCATCCGCATCTTCGACATCAGCGACATCGCCAACCCGAAGAACGTCGGCAACGTGCAAACGTGCCGCGGCTCGCACACGCACACGGTGGTCGAGGATCCCAAGGACAAGGAGAACATCTACATCTACGTCTCCGGCTCGGCCGGCGTGCGCCCCGACGCTGAGCTCCCCGGCTGCGTGCGCGAGAGCCCCGACAAGAATCCCAACTCGGCGCTCTTCCGCATCGAAGTCATCAAGGTCCCGCTCGCACACCCTGAGCAGGCCGCGATCGTGAGCAGCCCGCGCATCTTCGAAGACCTCACCGCCCCCAAGGGGCACGGCGCCGCTCCGGATGACAAGAAGCAAGCAGACGAGGCGCGCGCGAAGGGGATGTTCGTCGCCGAGGTAGGCGGTGAGTCGTTCGTCCTCCCGCCGCAGTTCACCAAGCCGATGCTCGACTCCATCGTGAAGGCGCGCGGCGGCAGCGGCGCCCCCACCGGCGCCGACAGCACGGCGCTGCGCAACGCGATCCCCAAGATGATCGCGCAGATGATGGGTGAAGGCGACGCCGCCCCCGGGCGCCCGCGTCCGGGACCGACGCAGTGCCACGACATCACCGTCTATCCCGCCCTCGGCCTCGCCGGCGGCGCCTGCGAAGGGTACGGCCTCCTCCTCGACATCCGCGACCCGGTCAACCCCAAGCGCATCGCCGCCGCGGCCGATTCCAACTTCGCCTACTGGCACTCGGCCACCTTCAACAACGACGGGACCAAGATCCTCTTCACCGACGAGTGGGGCGGTGGCGGTGGTCCCAAGTGCCGCGCCTCGGACCCCAAGGAGTGGGGGGCCAACGCCATCTTCACGCTCAACAACGGGAAGATGGAGTTCCAGAGCTACTACAAGCTCCCGGCCGCGCAGACCAAGGAAGAGAACTGCGTTGCCCACAACGGCTCGCTCATCCCGATCCCCGGGCGCGACGTGATGGTGCAGGCGTGGTATCAGGGCGGGATCTCGGTCTTCGACTTCACCGATCCGAAGAACGCCAAGGAGATCGCCTTCTTCGACCGCGGCCCGGCCGATTCGCTGCGTATGGCGATGGGCGGTTCGTGGTCGGTGTACTGGTACAACGGCGCCATCGTGAGCTCCGAGATCGCCCGCGGCCTCGACGTCATGGAGCTCACACCGAGCGCCTTTGTCTCACAGAACGAGATCGACGCCGCCAAGACCGTGCACTGGGACTACCTCAACGCCCAGGGGCAGCCCAAGATCGTCTGGCCGCCGAGCTTTGCCCTGGCGCGCGCGTACGTGGATCAGCTGGAGCGCAACAAGTGCCTCTCCGCCAGCCGCATCGCCGGCGTGCGCCAAGCGCTGTCGGCGGCCGAGAAGGCCTCGGGAGGCGCACGCAACACCGCGCTCTCCACGCTCTCGTCGCAGCTCGCGGGTGAAGCGAGCAGCTCGTGCGACGGCGGGCGCGTGCAGAAGCTGTCGCAGGCCGTCAAGGACCTCGCCGTCACCAGCTAGCCCCCGTTTTCTTCGCGGCTTCGCGGCTTCGCGGCTTCGCGGCTTCGCGTGAGCCGCCCTTGCTTCAGGCCTCACGCGAAGCCGCGAAGGCGCGAAGGAGGACTGCGAGTGACAAGCGACGGCCCGGGTGCTCACGCGCCCGGGCCGTCTGCCATTCGATGGCGGCTGCTATCCCCGCGGGCGTGGTGCTCGGTTGTAGCCGGCGGGCTCGAACGGGGCGAGCTTCTCCAGCCACAACGCCTCGAGCGCCGCCACGTCGTCGCGCTGGTCCACATCCGCCGTCTCCGGTACGGGGAGCGTATCGACGACCTCGAAGGCAAACTGGTCGGCGCCCAGAGCGTTCCAGTCGCCCTGCAGCACCTTGTTGGGATGCCCGCCCAGCTTGAGCTGCGCGCGATGGCGGTTGACGAGCGCCGCGATGTCGACGCCGGCGAAGAGGAAGCACTTGCCGTTCGCCAGGTTCTTGGCGAGGGCCACGCCGGCGGTGCGCGGCGTTTCCTTGTACTGGCGCGTCAGCGCCTTGCGATCGAGGGTCACGAGCGGGAGGCAGGAGGAGAATCGGCATGTCGCGCGCGCCGAAGTCGGTATCTTGGGGACGCGCACCGTTTGGCGCCAACCCGACACGTCACCGTCGCCCGCCCAGCCCCGCCATGAGCCATCTCCCCATCCACGCCCCCAACCTCCCCAATCCCGTCGGCCCCTACTCGCCGGCGATGGCCTTCGAGCGCCTCATCTTCGTCTCGGGGCAGGGCGCGGTCGATCCCGCCACCGGCCAGCTCTCCGGCCCCGACGCCACCAGCCAGACGGAGCAGTGCCTGCGGAACGTGCAGGCCATCTTGCAGGCCGCCGGCTCTGACCTGCAGTACGTGCTGCGCTGCGGCGTCTTTCTCGTCGACATGGACGAGTTCAAGGAGATGAACGCCGTGTATGGGCGCATGTTCGGCGACCACCGCCCGGCGCGGACCACGGTCGAGGTGTCGAAGCTCCCGCGAGAGGGGTTGCGGGTGGAGATCGACTGCGTCGCCTACCGCCCCTAACGACCCGCGCGCTCCTCCCCTCCCGATGACCACTTCGCTCACGCACTGGGCCGAGGCGCTCGCCTCGGCCTGGGGAATCGACGCGACGCTCGACGCGCTCGCCGGCGAGTACGACCTCAACGTGCGCGTCACCGCCACCGACGGGCGCCGCTTCATCCTCAAGGTCATGCGCCCCGGCTGCGACGAGGGGTTCGTCGACCTGCTGTGCCGCGCGCACGCGCACATCCAGTCGCGCGACCCCAGCGTCCCGGT
>Ga0116178_10001230_pt1 | contig 21255 bp, 19 predicted proteins | sample AD_STIC12_MetaG_FD_89880 | JGI IMG/M metagenome (GOLD analysis project Ga0116178, IMG submission 89880) | Active sludge microbial communities of municipal wastewater-treating anaerobic digesters from USA - AD_STIC12_MetaG | ecosystem: Engineered > Bioreactor > Anaerobic > Digestate | place: USA... | reverse complement strand
GCTGCGACCGCTGCTTCATCGGTGACGTCGAAGATCAGGGGCGTGAACGCGGCCCCGAACTCCTTCTGAAGGCGCTCGGCGTCGGTCTGTTTGCGGACGCTGCCGAAGACGTGGAAGCCCTTGCCGATCAGGAATCTGACGCAGCCCCAGCCGATGCCGGTGGATGCGCCGGTGACGACGATGGATTTCATGAGAAGCTCCTTCTTGACGTCCGTTGTACGTCAACCGCGCATGGCTGAACACGTGGCCGCCAATTCTCCCATCTGATATGTCGCGTGAGATGCAGCGCCTTGCGAACAAGCTGGCGCCTGCCGTCAGGGGGAATACATGGGTCTCGACCTTGAGCCGATGGGCCGCGCCGTTGCAGGCCAGGAGGCCGAATGGGAGAGGCTGATGGAGATCCTCTACAAGGGCGGCGATGCGCCGCCGGATCACGCTGCGCGTCTTCTGGGTGTATCCGTTCCACCCTACGCCGATATCAGTGCGCCACGTGTCGGTTTCGATGCCGCGGCCGACGCTTGGATGATCGCTCGCGCGAGGCGGGCTGGTGAAACCAAGCCCGATGCCGAGATCATCGCGGCAACCAAGGGCTATTACGTGGTCGAATTGCTGTTGGGAAAAAGCGACGGCGTGCCGGCCTATTCGAATTCAGGTCTCTACGATGTGGGCGCAACATCATTCCGCGGGGAGTTTCTCAAGGACTGCACCGCGTTTCTGGACACGTCGACAATCACGCTTGCGTGGCGAAATTTCACCCGTCCGTCCGAAGCGGTTGCCTATGGTCAGCGTTTGATCGCCGCTCTGAATCGCCCGGTCGGTCCCCTCTCTGGCGGAGCGGCCGGCGGCCTCAGCGTCCAGGAGCAGCGTCAGGTGATCGATATCGCCGGGCGCTGGTATGTTTTCTGGGGCAGGCGGGGAAACCCGATCTGGGCCAATTTCTAGGCCATATGCCTGCGCCGCTGCCTTCCCCAAAGCTTGACTTTACGGGGGCTGGGGGCCTAGAGACCCGCTCCCGCCATGTGGACAGCTCTCGCTGGCCTGCCGTGCAAACGGCCTGAGCCCGCGAAATCCCCAGCAGTCCGGCGAAATTCAGCATGTACGCCGCATCCTGCGGCGAGTCCGCCGGATGAGCCGGTTGGCCTGTAACGACGAACCCTTTTGGAGCCTTGATGCCTGCCGCAGCTACGATGAACCCCACCACGGACGATTTTGCCGCTCTTTTCGAAGAGAGCTTCTCTGGCTCCAACATGATCGAAGGCCGCGTTGTCGCCGCCACGGTCACCTCGGTTGGAAGCGATTTCGTCACCGTCGACGTTGGCCTGAAGACCGAAGGCCGCATCCCCACCAAAGAATTCAGTCAGGACGACGTGCAGCCGACTGTCGGCGCTGTCGTTGAAGTCTACCTGGAGCGCATCGAGAACGCGCTCGGAGACGCAGTGCTCTCGCGCGACAAAGCCAAGCGCGAAGAAGCCTGGACGCGCCTCGAGCGCCTCCACGAGAAAAAGGAAACCGTCAAAGGTTCGATCGTCGGCCGTGTCAAAGGCGGCTTCACCGTCGACCTCGGCGGCGTCAATGCCTTCCTTCCCGGCAGCCAGGTCGATATCCGTCCGATCCGCGACGTCGGCCCGCTCATGGGTCAGGCCCAGCCGTTCGCCATCCTCAAGATGGACCGTCCGCGCGGTAACATCGTTGTCTCGCGTCGCGCCGTGCTCGAAGAGTCGCGTGCGGAACAGCGCGCCGAGATCGTCGGCAACATGGCCGAGGGCGAGAAGCGCCGCGGCGTCGTCAAGAACATCACGGACTACGGCGCGTTCGTGGACCTGGGCGGCATCGATGGCCTGCTGCACGTCACCGACATGAGCTGGAAGCGCGTTTCGCACCCGTCGCAGGTTGTGGAAGTCGGTCAGGAAGTCGAAGTCCAGATCATCAAGATCAACCCGGAAACCCAGCGTATCTCGCTCGGCATGAAACAGCTGGCCACGGATCCGTGGGACGGCGTTGCCGCGAAATACCCGGTGGGCGCCAAGCTCACGGGCCGCGTGACCAACATCACCGACTACGGCGCGTTCGTTGAACTGGAAGATGGCGTCGAAGGCCTGATCCACGTCTCCGAAATGAGCTGGACCAAGAAGAACGTTCACCCGGGCAAGATCATCTCGTCTTCGCAGGAAGTCGACGTCATGGTTCTGGATGTCGACGCCGAGAAGCGCCGCATCTCGCTGGGCCTCAAGCAGGTCATGAACAACCCGTGGGAAGCCTTCCAGGCTGAGCACCCGATTGGCACGAACATCGAAGGCGAAGTTCGCGGCATCACCGAGTTCGGCCTGTTTGTTGGCCTGGGCCCGGATCTCGACGGCATGGTCCATATCAACGACATCGACTGGAACGTGCCCGGCGAAGAAGCCATCAAGAAGTACACCAAGGGCGACGCCGTCTCGGCGCGCGTTCTGGACATCGACGTGGAAAAAGAGCGTATCTCGCTCGGCATCAAGCAGCTGTCGACGGATCCGACCGAGTCGATCGACCTTCGCAAGAACTCGATCGTCACCACGACGGTTGTTGAAGTCACCACCGGCGGCATCGAAGTCTCGATCGCTGACGGCGCGATGAAGGCCTTCATCCGCAAGGCCGACCTCTCGCGCGATCGCGCTGAGCAACGCCCGGAGCGTTATGCTGTCGGCGAGAAAGTCGATGCGCTGGTCACGGCATTCGACAAGGCCGGCCGCAAGGTCTCGCTGTCGATCAAGGCGATGGAAATCCGCGACGAGAAGGAAGCGGTTGAGCAGTATGGCTCGGCTGACTCCGGCGCTTCGCTGGGCGACATCCTCGGCGCCGCCCTCGCGAAGGGCAAGAAGGACGAGTAATCGTCCCTCTGCGATAGACTTTGTGAAGCGCCCTTCCGATTCTCCGGGAGGGCGTTTTGCTTTTGGGCTAGGGGAATCCCGTGGTTCGAGCGGCGTCTGGATCAATCCGGTACAGGAACGATGCGTCTCGCCGCAGGATGTTTGCGAAAAACTCTTGTCTTTGGTTCGGGTTAGCGCGAATTTCCCCCCATGCTACGTTCAGAACTCATCGCCCGACTGGCCGAAGAGAACCCCACGCTCAAAGCGCGTGAGGTCGAGAGGATCGTCGACGTCATCTTCGACGAGATTGCTGCAGCGCTTGAGCGTGGCGACCGTGTCGAGTTGCGCGGCTTCGGCGCGTTTTCGGTGCGCAAGCGTGATGCTCGCACGGGGCGTAATCCGCGCACTGGCAACGCCGTCTCGGTCGACGCCAAGCACGTCCCGTTCTTCAAGGCCGGGAAGGAGCTGCGCTCGCGGCTCAATAACGGCCACGATCCGGAAGACCGGGACTAAACCCTTCTCGCGACAGGGGAATATGGGGCCCGCCTGATTCAGGCTGGACGGAACAGTCGCATATGAGACACTGGTAACAGGCGCGTGAGAGCGCTGGGCCACAGAGGGGATACCGAGTGTTCAAGGAATTTCGCGAATTCGCGATGCGGGGCAACGTCGTTGATCTGGCGGTCGGCGTCATCATCGGCGCAGCCTTCGGCGCAATCGTCACCTCTCTGGTGACCGACATCATCATGCCGATCATCGGCCTGATCACCGGCGGAATGGACTTTTCCAAGCTGGTCTATGAGCTGAAGGCCGCGAGCATCGGGCCGGACGGCAAGGAAATCGCCGCCGTCACCATCAACTATGGCCGCTTCATCAACTTCATCATCACCTTCCTGATCGTCGCGTTTGCGATGTTCATGGTCGTCAAAGGCATGAACTCGATGAAGCGCAAGGCGGAAGCGGCGCCGGTTCCGCCGCCGGAAACGCCGCCGCAGGAGAAGCTCCTGGCCGAGATTCGGGACTTGCTCGCCAAGGGCCGCTGAGGTATCCGGGCATCCTGAGTAGAGTTAGTAGCGTAAGGAAGGGGCGGCCCGAGCGCCGCCCTTTCTGCGTTTCTGGGGCTCGAAAAAGCAACGTCTTTTCAAGCCCGAAGCCGCCGGATGGCGAAGATGATCAGCGTAAAAATCTGCGGCCTCACCAGCGAATCAGATGTGGAGACGGCCATCGAGGCCGGGGCCGACATGGTCGGCTTCGTCATCGTGGAATCGAGCCCGCGCTATGTTCCTTTCGAGAAGGCGCAGGCCTTGATTCGCCATGCGGCCGAGCTTGGGGCGGAGCCATGGGTGGTGGCGACGGTGGACGTGCCCTGGCTCGATCAGCTGGTCGAGGAAACGCCCGAGATCGGCGCCGTGCAGCTGCATGGCAAGGAGAGCCCGGCTGCGGTGGCCTCCTTCGCAAGGCGGCATCCGCTGGTTCCGGTCATCAAGGCCATGGGCGTGATGTCCAGGCGCGACCTCGAAGACGTTGAGGCTTTTGAAGCGGCTGATGCTTTCCTGTTCGACGCCAAGCCACCCAAGGGCGCGAGCCGTGAGGGTGGACATGGTCGCAGCTTCGACTGGTCGATCCTCAAGGGTTTCCGTGTCCAGGACCATGAAGACTGGACATTGTCGGGCGGACTGACGCCGGCAAATGTCGCGGAGGCGATCAGGCTGTCGGGCGCCCACGCGGTGGACGTGTCGTCCGGCGTGGAGAAAAGCCCCGGCGTGAAGGACCCCGCAAAGGTGCGTGCCTTCATCAAGGCAGCAAAGGCGGCAGAGTAGGCCGCAGCGGTCCAGTCGAACCGACCGGCCATGCCTGCCAAAGGCGCGCCCTCCTTTTTTCCTGTCACATGCGAGCTATCTGGGCATGTAATGCTCGTAGCGATTCGCCACGCCACATAAAGGAAGTCCCGTGTCCCTCGACCTTCTTGTCACGCCGACGCCTCTGCATCAGATCGCGCTGTTCGCCGGATTGCGCGCCAATCCTCTTTTCGCCGCGCCCGAGGAGGACGAGGACGAAGACGAAGATGCGGACGACGATGAGGATGAAGACGAGGACGAAGAAGACGAGGATGAGGACGGCGACGAGGATGAAGACGAAGAATAGCCCGGTCGCCTGATCCGCCACCTGAATCTGCATTCCTGACCCGCGACGCCGTCGTCCCTTGGCAGCCCCTCAAGTCTTGCTGACTTGTTGGGGCGCTTGGCGCGGCGTAAAGGACGCTCGCAGCTAAGGAAGTGGTTATGACGGCTCTCCCGAACACATGGTCGCAATGGCCCGACGCGAACGGCCGTTTTGGCGAGTTTGGCGGGCGGTATGTGGCCGAGACCCTGATGCCGCTTGTGCTCGATCTCGAGCAGGAATATGCGCGCGCCAAGGCCGATCCGAAGTTCCAGGAAGAGTTCGACTGGCTGCTGGAGCACTATGTCGGGCGCCCGAGCCCGATGTATTACGCCGAGCGGCTGACCAAGCATTTCGGCGGCGCGAAAATCTACTTCAAGCGCGACGAGCTGAACCACACGGGCGCACACAAGATCAACAACTGCATCGGCCAGGTCCTGCTTGCCCGCCGCATGGGCAAGACGCGGATCATCGCCGAAACCGGCGCCGGCCAGCACGGCGTCGCCACAGCCACCATCTGCGCACGCTTCGGCCTGCCGTGCGTCGTGTTCATGGGTGAGACGGATGTCGAGCGCCAGAAGCCGAACGTGTTCCGAATGCGCCTGCTTGGCGCGGAGATCGTGCCGGTGTCTTCGGGCACGGGCACGCTGAAGGATGCGATGAACGAAGCCCTGCGTGATTGGGTCACCAACATCGCCACGACCTTCTACGTGATCGGCACGGCGGCGGGACCGCATCCCTATCCGATGCTTGTGCGCGACTTTCAGAGTGTGATCGGGCGCGAGGCGCGCGAGCAGATCCTGAAAGCCGAAGGGCGTCTGCCGGATGTTCTGGTGGCGGCGATCGGCGGCGGGTCGAACGCGATAGGCCTGTTCCATCCCTTCCTTGAAGACGAGTCCGTGAAGATGATCGGTGTCGAAGCTGGCGGGCACGGTGTCGATACGCCGATGCATGCCGCGTCTCTTTCAGGCGGACAGCCCGGCATTCTGCATGGCAACCGCACTTATCTGCTGCAGGACGAGAACGGGCGGATTACCGACGCCCACTCGATCTCGGCCGGCCTCGACTATCCTGGCATCGGGCCCGAGCACGCCTTCCTGCACGAGACGGGCAGGGCCACCTATCGCACCTGCACGGACAAGGAAGCGCTCGATGCGTTCCAGCTCTGCACAAAGCTCGAAGGCATCATCCCCGCGCTCGAGCCGGCGCACGCGCTGGCGCGCGTGGGTGATATCGCGAAGGAGCTCGGCAAGGACGGGTTGATCGTGATGAACATGTGCGGCCGCGGCGACAAGGATATCTTCTCCGTCGCCGGTCATCTCGGAATGAAGATCTAGCTTACCTGGCGCGTTTCATCAGGCTCTTGGCCGTGATGCTGGCGACGCTCGTGACGCCGGCCTGGCGCATGGTGGACACAAGTTCCTCGTCGATCAGGCGCAGCGCAGCGAAGACGCCGTCCTCTCCGAAGGCGCCCAGGCCCCAGCAATAGGGTCGTCCCACACAGACAGCGCTTGCGCCCAGAGCGAGTGCCTTGAACACATCGGTGCCGCGCCTGAAGCCGCCGTCGATCAGTACCGGCATGCGGCCTTTCACGGCGGTTACAATCTCCGGCAACACATCGAGCGTGCCGACCAGGCTTTCCTCTGCGCGCCCGCCATGGTTGGAAACGATGATCCCATCAACGCCGCGCTTTACGGCAATCTCGGCGTCCTCCGCCGTCATGATGCCTTTCAAGAGCAGTCGCTTTTTTGTCACGTCGCGGATACGGGCGATGAAATCCCAGGTCAGCGCCGAGCTGGTGGGGCTGAAGACACCAGTCGTATCCACGCCGTCGAACATCTTCTTGCGCGAGAAATCATAGCCGGCCCCTTGTCGGTGGCAGGACGAGCACTCGCGGGTGTCGGCGCGAGCGGCAATCTCCTGTGTCTCGCGGCGCATGCCGCCAGCAAGATCGACGGTCAGCACGATTGCGCCTGCGCCAGCCGTGTCGGCGCGAGATGCGATCTTCAACGACGTCTCGGGCCGGTTGGTGGAATAGAGCTGCTGCCAGACCTGGCCGCCGTGCGCAGCTATCACGTCTTCCAGAGACACGGTGGTGAGGCCTGACAGAATCTGCAGCGCATTGCGCTTGCCCGCGGCGCGGGCCACGGCGGCTTCGCCATCGGCGTGGAAGGCGCGCTGGCTCGATACCGGGGATAGTACGACAGGCGAGGCAAGCGTTTGGCCGAACAGCTTGATCGACAGGTCAACCTTGCTGACATCGATCAGGCGCCGTGCGCGCAGGCCCCAGGCATCGAACGCTTGCCGGTTGGATTGGACCGTGCGGTCGTCCAGAACGCCGCCGGAGAGATAGCCGAAATGCGCGACCGGGATGTTGCGCTTGGCGATCGCTTCGAGCTCGAAAACGTTCACTACATCGGTCGCCTTCAACACCTCCGCGCCGATACGCTGCTGGGCAAAAGCCGGCAGCAGCGCAGCGGCTGGAATGGCAAGGGGCGAGGCTGCGATATATTGCAGAAAACGCCGCCGCGATGCGGCTGCGGGTTCGCTCATATGTCCCTCCCCGGGAGCGCGTACGCGCCATATGCGAAGACTAGGCGCCGCGCGCATTGGCGTCCACAGGGCTTATCACGTAATATGTGGCTGGATCGCTTCAGAGCCGAGGACATGATGAGCATTCACGCCGGTAGCTGCCATTGCGGCAATGTCGCCTTCGACATCGAAGGCGAGTTCACGTCGGCGCTGGTGTGCAACTGCTCTTACTGCCGCCGGGCGGGGCACATGCTGGCATTCATGGCGCCCGACAAGTTCAGGCTGAAGACACCGCAGAAAGATGTCTCGACCTATCTCTTCAACAAGCAGGCGATCAGCCATTTCTTCTGTGGCAATTGCGGAATCGCCACGCATGGCGGCGGTGTTGCGCCCGACGGCAAGCGAATGGTGGTGGTGAATCTGCGTTGTGTGCCGGATGTCGATCTCGATGCATTGCAGATCGACAAGTTCGACGGGGCCAACAAGCTCTAGGCGGCGAAGGCGACGGGTGCGCAAGACATGACTGCAAGCGATGAAGCTCCGGCGGTTCCCGCCATCGAGGCGCCGGCGAGTGCGCGAGCCATGGCGGTGCGCGGCGCCGAAAATCTCTACGTGTTTCAAGACGCCTGCGTGCTGGGCACGCGGCTGAATCTGCTGGTTCGGGCGGTCGGCCAGGCGGAAGCGCATGCGGGTGCGTGCGCCGCGCGTCGGGAGATCGACAGGCTGGATCGCGTGTTCAATTGGCGGAACCCGGCCAGCGAGATTTCGCAGCTCAATCGGGCCGAACGGCATGTCGCATCCGGCGAAATGTTCTCTGTCTTGGCGGCGGCAGAACGCTGGCGCGAGATCAGCGGCGGGGCGTACAGCGCGAGGCTGGGCCGTCTGCTGGATGTATGGCGTGGCGTGAATAGCCATACGCCGGCAGCCGATGCGATGGCGCTGATGGCGCGTGAAATTGCGAATGCGAACGTCGTGCTCGATGCAGAAACGCTGGCGATCCAGCGGCCCGATGTGGTGCGGTTCGACATGGATGGGTTGGCAAAGGGGCATATCGTGGACCGCGCCCTTGAAGCCGTCATGGCGACGGCGGGCGTCAGCGGCGCGATGGTCGATATCGGCGGCGACATACGTTGCGCAGGCGCGGGACCGTGTGACGGAAAATGGCAAGTCAACCTGCCTCAACCGCTCATGCCGTTCGACAACGCACCAGCTTGCGGCGCGTTCGAGATGGAGGAGGGAGCTGTCGCGACCTCCGGCTGCGGGCCGCGCGATGAGCGGGCAGACGGCGGCGCAATCAGCGCGACCATCAATCCACAAACAGGTTGGCCAGTTGCATACAGGCGCTCCGCCACCGCGATTGCGCCGACCGCCATGGCGGCTGATGCGCTGGCCACCATCGCGCTGGTGAGCGGCGATGCGGAGGCGAAGGCATGCCTGAGACAAATGCCGGGCATGGCCGCACGCGTGACGCGGCCGGATGGTGTCGACTGGTTGCATGGCGATGAAAGGCCACTGTTCAGGTGGATCGACTTCGAGCAACCCCCGTCAGCGAAAGCTCCCGTCGATGACTACAAGTCAGGCTGGTCCGATGGCTGGATCGCCACCGTCACATTCAACGCGCCGCCAAAGGATATGCGCCGCTCGATCGCATTCCGCTCACCCTATGTCGCGATCTGGGTAAGCGATGCCGACAATCGAGCGGTTCGCACGCTTCTGCTGATTGGCACGTTCAAGGAGTGGCAGGAGTACAATCACGTCTGGTGGCGGTTGAACCGCGGCAGCACGGAGAAGCTGCTCAATGGCCGCTCGATGTCGACGCGTGGCTCGGGCACGTACAAAGTGTTCTGGGACGGGGTCGATGATGCGGGGCGTCCGGTAAAGCCGGGCAAGTACACGCTGCATGTCGAAACCAGCCGCGAGCGTGGCGAGCACACGCATCGCACGCTCGACGTCGACTTCTCGACCATGCGCGTGTTCGACGCCGAGATGCCGATGGATGCGGAAGCTGGCGCGCTGCAGGTGGGGATGACGAAGTTCTGAGGCCTCGCTTGCGAAGCGGTTGTTCTTGCTTTGTTGCAGTGCGGCATCAGGAAGCGTCAGGGGGGATAGGGGGGCGTCCCGATTTGGGCTAATACACGCGCCTGCTTCGGCCCCCTCGGGGCCCCAGACCCGCGCTAATCGCCAGGCCAGATACAAGCATCGTTTCCCAGACATGACCGCCGACCGGATCTCAGCGACTTTCGCTGCCTGTGCGCAAAAAGGCCGTGCGGCCTTTGTGGGCTATCTCATGGCTGCGGACCCGGACATCGAGACGTCCTACCAGAATCTCGTGGCTTTATCGGCCGCTGGCGCGGACATCATCGAGCTGGGCGCACCCTTCACCGATCCGATGGCCGATGGCGTCGCCATCCAGAAAGCTGCTTTGCGCTCATTGGCGGCTGGCGGAAGCCTTGCCGTCACACTGGAAATCGCCCGGCGTTTCCGAATTATTAACCAAACAACCCCTCTGATCGTGATGGGTTATGCGAACCCGATCCACCGCATGGGTTATGCCGCCTTTGCCAGGGCAGCTGCGGAAGCGGGAGTGGATGGCGTGATCACCGTCGATTTGCCCCCCGAAGAAGACGCGCCGCTTCGCACCGAGCTGGCCGCCCATGGCCTCGCCGTGATCCGTCTGGCGACCCCCACAACGACTGAAAAGCGAATGGAAACAGTCGCTGATGGTTCGTCCGGCTTCGTTTATTACGTCTCGGTGGCCGGCGTGACGGGTGCGGGCGTTGGCTCCGAGTCGGATATTTCCGCCGGGGTGGAACGCGCCCGCCGCATTTCCAAACTGCCTGTAGCAGTCGGTTTTGGCGTACGAACGCCGGAACAAGCTGCTGTTTTTGCACGTATTTCTGACGGCGTTGTCGTTGGGTCGGCGCTGGTCGAAGAGGTCCGCGCGGCGGTCGAGCAGGGTGATCCGGGCTCGTCTGTCAAGAGAATAAGTGTGGTTGCACAGTCACTGTCAAACGCCATAGCATTGGCTCGTACAGTACGGAGCGTTCATTGAACTGGCTTACAAACCTTCCTCCTGGCCTGAAGTCGATCTTCGCCAAGAAGGACGAATCCGAAGGCGATAGCCTTTGGGTAAAATGCCCCAAAACCGGCGAGCTGGTGTACCGGCAAGAGCTTGAGAGCGCTTACTGGGTGACGCCGTCGGGAGCGCATATGCGCGTCAGCCCGGAACAACGCTTCAAATACATGTTCGATGGCGGGCTGTGGACCGAGATTCCGATGCCGCCGGTCATGCGCGACCCGCTGAAGTTCAAGGACGACAAACGCTACACCGACCGTCTCAAAGCCGCGAAGGCCAAGACGGGCCGTGAAGACTGCATGGTTGCAGCGCATGGCGAGATCAACGGCCGCAAATCCGTGATCCTCGTGCAGGACTTCGCCTTCATGGGCGGATCGCTTGGCATGGCTGCCGGCGAAGCCTTCATCAAGGCGGCTGAGGTTGCGGTTGCGCGCAAAGCGGCCCTCATCGTGATCACCGCTTCTGGCGGCGCGCGGATGCAGGAATCCTCCTTCGCGCTGATGCAGATGCCGCGCACCGTTCTGGCTATCCAGGACGTGAAGCGCGCCAAGCTTCCCTACATCGTCATCCTGTCGGATCCCACGTCGGGCGGCGTTCTGGCGTCTTACGCCATGCTGGGCGACGTGCAGATCGCTGAACCGGGCGCGCAGCTGGCCTTCACGGGCCCGCGCGTGATCGAGGCGACGATCCGCGAGAAACTTCCCGAAGGCTTCCAGCGTTCGGAATTCCTGCGCGAGCGCGGCATGGTCGATATCGTCTGCTCCCGCAAGGAACTGACGGCGACGGTTGGCGCAGTGCTTGGCATGCTCATGCCGGCCTCGCGTGGCCGTCGTTCAAAAGCCGTGGCTTCGGAAGACGTCGCCGCAGCGAAGTAGCTATCCTTTCGACGGGACCGAACATGCGTTCCCCTTTGCCGGGAACGTGGTTTGTCTATGCGCACCTTGCCTCTAGAAGGTGGCCGGGGAGTGGCTGGAGACTGATTCATCGTGCCTGACGCTGCCATCGTAGAAGCCGAACTCGATCGCTTTCGCGAAGCGTCGGGCGGACGGGTGTCGCCTGCCTTCGGTACGGCCCATATCCGCAAGGCGCTTGTCGAGCTGGGTGATCCGCAAAACCGGATCGCGAACGCCATTCACATCACCGGCACGAATGGCAAGGGATCGACGGGGGCCTTTATCCGCGCGATGGCGGAAGCAGCCGGGCTTTCGGTGCATGTGTTCACCTCGCCCCATCTGATCCGCGTGAACGAACGCATCCGTGTGGCCGGCAAGCTGGTCGAGAACGACGCGCTGGCGGATGTGTTGGCGGATATTTGGCGGCGGACCGAAGAACTTACCTATTTTGAAGCGCTGACGGCCGCCGCGTTCTGTCTCTTCGCGCACAATCCGGCGGATATCGCGATCATCGAAGTTGGCGCGGGCGGCGCGACGGACGCAACCAATGTGATGAGCCATCCGGCGGCGTCGGTCGTGACGCCGATCAGCCGGGATCACGAGACAATGTTCGGCGTCTCTGGCGTCGCTGCCATTGCGCGTCTGAAAGCGGGAATCTTCCGCGAGGGCGTGCCGGCGATCATAGCCCCCCAGCCGGCGATTGCGCTCGGCGTCCTGCGGGAAGAAGCGCGGGCGGCGGCGGCCGTCGTGCTGGAAGCAGGTGACGCATGGCGCGCGCGCTGGGAGGGCGAGGCATTCGTCTATGAGAGCCGCGCGCTGACGATACGCGCGCCGTGGCTGGGCCTCAGCGGAAAGCATCAGGCGCAGAATGCGGGCGCTGCCTGCGCGACGCTGGAAGCGATTGGCGACAAGCGCATCACGCCAGCGGCGATGGCGGCTGGCTTGCGGGAGGCAACATGGCCCGCGCGGCTCCAGCGGCTGAAACCCGGACCATTGGCAGGCGATACGGCGGTGTGGATCGATGCTGCCCACAATCCGGGCGGAGCGGCGACGCTGGCAGCCGCAATCAGGTCCGCCGGTGAGGAGAGAACGCGCGCTGCGGTCGTGTTCGCATGCCAGGCCGTGAAAGACGTCGAGGGTGTGCTCGGCGAGCTGCTGCCCGTGGCGGATGAGCTGGTGATCTGCCCTCTACCAGATAGCGGCGGGCAGGAGGGCGGCCCCGGCGCCGAGCCCAGGCATGTGGCAGGCATCGCCGCCACGCTTGGCGGCAAGGCGCGAATTGCCGATAGCCTGGAAGACGCTGTCCGCCTGGCGCAGGCTGACGGTGTGGAACGCATCTACATCTGCGGTTCTGTCTATCTGTGCGGTGCAGCGCTGGCGGCGAATGGCGAAAGCATCGCCTGATCATCGCCTGCTCACGAACGCGTGGCTCTGACACAGCTCAATCGACAGTTGGTGGCACGCATCGCATAGTCGCGGGATGCAAGCGATGCGGCGGGGCTTTCTGGGGTGTTGGGCGGCGCTCTTTGCGTTGCTGGTGCTGCTCGCCGCGCCGGCGTGGGCGCAGGCTGAACCGCCATCCGAGCAATGGGCGCACGAGGCGAGCGATATCGCGCCTGATCCTGCCGTGCGATTTGGCGCACTGCCGAACGGGTTGCGCTATGCGCTGCTGAAGAACCAGCTTCCGCCGGGCGCCGTGTCGATCCGCATGTCGGTGGATTTCGGGTCGCTGGAGGAAGCGACGAACGAGCAAGGCCTCGCGCACTTCATCGAGCACATGGCGTTCAACGGCTCGAAGAACGTGCCCGAAGGCGAGATGGTGCGAATTCTTGAACGGCTGGGGCTGGCCTTCGGAGCAGACACCAATGCATCCACGGGTCAGGAGTTCACGACCTATCAGCTTGACCTGCCGAACGCATCCGACGCGCTGGTGGATGAAAGCCTGTTCCTGCTGCGCGAGCTGGCCAGTGAGTTGACCTTCAACGCGCAAGCGATCGATCGCGAACGCGGCGTCGTGCTGTCGGAATACCGGCGCGGCGACAATTTCCAGCGGCGACGCAACGACCAGCAGCTCGAATTCCTCATCCCCGGCGCATATGCGGCGAGCCGTATGCCAATCGGCGATCCTGCCGTGCTGGAGACAGCGGCGCGCGAAACGATGGTCAGTCTCTATGAGCGCTATTACCGGCCCGAGCGGACGGTGCTGGTCCTGGTTGGCGATTTCGATGTGGATACTGTCGAAAAGAAGATCACCGCAAAATTTGCCGACTGGACCGGCAAGGGTGAGGCAGGCGCAACGCCGAACCTATCATACACGCTCAAGCCGCGGCCCTCGGAAGCATCCGTTTTCGTCCACAAGGATGGCGGAGATTCGATCAGCGTCTATTCGCTGATGCCGTACACGGATCTGCCCGACACGGCGGCGAACAGGCGGGAGGACAATCTCTTGATGTTCGGCATCGGCGCCATCGGGCGGCGACTGGCGCCAATCGCGAATGAGGAAGACCCTCCATTCCGCAGCGCCGGGCTGACGACGGGCGATCTGCTCAACGCGGTCGATATTGGTGGCGCGTCCGTGGTGGTGACGCCCGAGAACTGGCGTGCAGGCCTGCAAAGGCTGGAGCAGGAATGGCGGCGCGCCACGCTCTACGGCTTCACCAGGGACGAGGTCGAGCGGCAGATCGATGCCCTGCGAACCAGCCAGAAAAACCAGGTCGAGCGCGAGAACACGCGAACGACCGGTGCGCTGATGCAGTCTCTGCTGTCGACCGTGCAGAACGAAACGGTGTTTGCAACGCCCTCATCAGGCCTCGCGCGCCTCGAGACGTGGGCCGACAAGGTGACGCCGGAGATGGTCAACGAGGTGTTCCGCAGGCGGATGCCGATGAAGGACCCGCTGTTCTTTGTCGCCTCGACCGTGGAGCGCAAACCAGCGGATGTTGTGGCGGCATGGGAAGAGAGCGCGCAGATCGAGGTGTCGCCGCCCGAGGTGAAGGCGCGTGGCGCGTTCGCCTACACGAATTTCGGCAAGGCCGGAAAAGTCTTGAAGGATACGCGGCTTCAGGACATCGATACGCGGCTGATCACCTTCGCCAACAATGTGCATCTCAACATCAAGAAGACGACATTCGCGAAGAACACGGTGCAGGTGTCGGTGCGGGTCGGGCACGGCAATCTGGACTTCCCGGAGACGCCATTCGGGCTGAGCTCGGTGATGAACGCGTTCAGTAATGGCGGGCTGGAGAAGCACTCGATCGACGATCTGCGCGCGATGTTCCAGGGGCGTCAGGTCAGCACGCGGTTCACGGCCAACACATCGTTCGGTGGAACCTATGTGACAACGCCAAAGGATCTTGAGCTGCAGCTTCAGATCGTGGCGGCCTACGTCACGCATCCCGCCTACCGCCCTGAGGCCGAGCGCAGGTGGCGGGAAGGGCTGGTGCTGAGTTGGCCACGTCTGGATCAGAACGCGCAAACGGTCTGGTCGGTGAAAGGCTTGCGGACGCTGGCTTCGGGCGACAAGCGCTACGGGCTCGACCCCGACGATGGCGACGCCTGGCGGTCTTTCGTTGAGCTGAGGCACTATCTGACGCCGATCCTGCAAACGGGCGCGATCGAGATCGCCGTGGTTGGCGATGTCGAGGAAGACGCGGTCATCAAGCTGGTGGCGAAGACGTTCGGCGCGTTGCCGCAGCGGGCCGAGATGCCGACGAAGTTCAAGTCTGACAAACCTGTACTTTTCCGGAAGGACAAGACGCCTCTGGTGTTCACCCATGCGGGAGAGGCCAATCAGGCGCTCGCGCAGGTCTACTGGCCGGTGACGGATGTCGACCCCGATGTTGAACCGCAGACATCGCGTGTGGTTGGCGTGACCGCCGCCATCATGCGCCTGAAAGTGGTGGACGAGGTGCGCGAAACGTTGGGCGCGACCTATTCGCCGACCGCAGGCGCCTCGCTGTCGACGGTTCATCCGGGATTTGGCTATGTGAATGCCGGCGCCGAGGTGAAGCCCGAAGATGTGGATCGCGTGATCGCGGCGCTCGAGAAGATCGCGGCGCAGATGCGGGCAGGGGAAATAACCGACGACGAGTTCAGCCGTGCGGTCACGCCATCGCTTGAAGTGCTGCCTCAGAGCGCCACGTCAAACGGCTATTGGCTCAACCTGATCTCGCAGGCGCAAAGCCGGCCCGACCTTCTGGCGCGCAATACGATCCCGGCTGTAGAGGCGAGCCTGCGGGCTGTCACGAAGGCCGACGTTGTTGCCGCGGCGAACCGCTGGCTGACAGATGCGGCGCAGCAGGAGGCGCGCGTCATGCCTGTCGCGAAGGCAGCGGTGCAATAGCACAAAAAAGTACGGCCCGGCGTCGGGGCCGGGCCGCTCATGGTCTTCCGGGGAGTAAACCTAAACCGTAATCGCGTTGAGCGCTTCTTCGAGCTGGGCGAAGGAGGGCTGGGCTTCGGACGGGATCTGGCCGCGGCCGATCTCGACGGAAACCTGGGCGGCGTTGCCGTGCAGGTGGGCGACAAGCACGTCCTTGATGATCTTGTAGAACTGACCCTCTTCATCGATGACCTGACCGAGGCGCGCGGCGAACGGGCCGACGAAGCCGTAGGCGAGGAACACGCCGAGGAACGTACCGACGAGCGCCGAGCCAATCAGCGCGCCCAGATATTCCGGCGGCTGCGAGATGGCGCCCATGGTCTTGATGATGCCAAGCACGGCCGCGACGATGCCGAGCGCGGGAAGAGCGTCGGCCATGCCCTGCAGCGCGTGAGCGGGCTTGTGGGCCTCGTGGTGGTGCTTCTCGATCTGCTTGTCGATGACATCCTCGACCTGGTGCGGGTCTTCGAGGTTCATCGTCATCATGCGCAGCGTGTCGCAGATGAGGTCGGTGGCGAAGTGGTCTTTGACGATCTTGGGATAGTTCTGGAAGATCGTGGATTCCTTGGGGTTCTCGATGTGCTGTTCGATCGCCACCACGCCCTTTGTCTTCATTGTCTTCGTCAGCACGAACAATAGAGACAATAGATCAGTGTAGTCCTTGGGCTTCCACTTGCACCCGCCCATGATCTTGCCGAAGCCGCCGCCGGCGGCGAGCACGGTCTTGAACGAGTTGCCGATCAGGAAGGCGCCGATTGCAGCGCCGCCGATCATCATCATCTCGAAGGGAGCGGCCTTGATGATGACGTCGAAATGGCCGCCGGCAAGCATGAAGCCGCCGAACACCATCGCGAAGACAACCACCACCCCGATGATCTGGAACATAGTTCAACCCTACAGGCGCATTTTGCGTTGTGCCGTTTATGCACGATCAAGCTTAACCAGCCGTGTTGCGCCGAACGGAAAAATAGTTGCGACCGAGTTAATGGCGCGCCGCGCGCGTATGCATGCAGCGAGGGCAGCGGGCGCCACTCCAGACGTCCTTTGGATGGCGCGCGAAGCTCCAAACAAGCACGCGTTTGCGTGAATAGCCGGATTTTGCTATATATTTTCCAGCTGTTGGGCCATTCGCATGGGGGTAGGCACATGAAGGGCAAGGTTCTCGGGTTTGACGCGGCCACGGGTACGGGCGCGATCAATGGAGAAAACGGGGAGCGCTACAGCTTCACCGCGGCTGATTTCAAAAGTCCGGCGCCGGCGAAAGCGAACGACAATGTCGACTTCGAAGTCGACGGCGCCAACGCCAAGAACATCTATGCGACGGCGGCCGCGATGCCGAATGTCGATCTGGCGGCGCTGACGTCCAACGCCACAGTCGCGAACATTCTCGCCAAGCCGTATGTGATCTGGGCTGCCGTCATCATTCTCGGTTCGTTGATCGCGGGCTATTTCAACACGCTTGGCGCGCTTGGCGACATGAGCGGGCCGATGGGTAGCGGGCTGGGATTGAGCGCGATTTTCATCGCTCTCCTCTTCGTCGTTCCGGTCGTAGCGGGTGTGCTGATCTTCTTCGAACTTACCAACCACAAACTCGCTGGCCAGTTCCGGTTGATCACGGCCGCGGTTGCGATCGGCGGTCCGATCCTGCTGCCGGTTCTTGCCGGCCTCGTGGCGCCCGAGATGTTGAGGGGCATCAGGGAGATGGGCGCAGCGTTCGGCGGCGCTGGTCGCATGGGTGTTCTCGAGTTCGTGGGCTTCGGCATCTCGCTGGGCATGCTGATCACGGTCGCGGGCGGCGTGCTGATCGTGCTGAGCCATATGGGCATCATCAAGAAGCTGGGCTAGCTGCCGAAGCCGGACCTGCGCCGGGTTTCGGTCGTGCCTCTGCCGTAATTCCAGAGCCCCCTGACATTCTGCGATGTCAGGGGGTTTTCATGTCTTGTCTGCTTGGCCGCCGCGGGTTCGTTCTGGGCCTTGGCGCACTGGGCCTCGCGCCCGGAGCGCTGGCGCAGGAGCAGGCGGCGTTTGCGCTGAAGGTTGCGGCAGGCGCCGAGCTGCGGGCGATGAAGGCGGAGGTCTATGACCCGGCTTATGTCGTGCTGACTTATCCGATGGGTGATGTGGCGGATGATCGGGGTGTCTGTACCGACACCGTGATCCGGGCTTTCCGGCATGCGGGCGTCGACCTGCAGGTGAAGGTGCATGAGGACATGGTCGCGAATTTCGGGGTCTATCCGAAAATGTGGGGGCTCAAGAAGCCTGACCGGAATATCGACCATCGCCGGGTGCCGAACCTCGAGACCTATTTCAGGCGGAAGGGCGGGGCGAAGACGCTGAGCACGGTCGCGGCGGATTATCGGGCGGGCGATATCGTGAGCTGGCGGCTGACCGGAGGCGGGTTGCCACACATCGGCGTCGTCACGCGAAAAACCCGGGGTGGGCAGCCTTTGATCGCGCACAATATCGGGGCGGGGACGCGCGAGGAGCCTTGCCTGTTCGATTGGCCGATGTCGGGCTGGTTCAGGTTTGAGAGCTGGAGCTAGTTCGGCTTCTCCTGAATCAGGTGGCCTTCGGGCGGTTGCTGGTCGCGGAATTTCTGGTGGCAGGCGGTGCAGCCGGCCATCATGTCGCCGTCGGTGAAGACGAGATCGTCGGCGTTCTTTTTCGAGAGGGCTTCGGCGGTGATCTTCGTGGCGGCAATGACCGTGTCTACCGTGGCGTTCCAGTCGGCGCCTTTCGAGCGGGAGGGCGCTTTCAGGAGTTCGGCGCCGGTGATGACGTCCTGCGCGGCTTTCTGGAGCTTTGCCCAGCCGGCGTCGTCGGCGGGCGCGCCTTCGGTTTCGGCGGCGAAGAGGGTCTCCGAGCCGGGGATCACATAGGCATGCATCACATCGCCGACGAAGGAAGCATCAGTGATGCTTGCGGGATCGACGGTGGGGATGCGGGGATCGGCTGTTCCGGCGGCGGCCGCAGCGGCGACATCGGGAGCGAGGTCTACCGGGGCGGCGGCTTCGGGTTTTGGCGTTTCGGCTTTGGGCGCGCAGGCTGATAGCGCGATGAAGAGGGCGAGCGCAGTCAGGCGTTGCATGTGATCCGCTCCCATGGATGTGGCGGGAGTGGATGCCGCGGAGATGACAGCAGGATTACGGGAAGCTGAAATCAAGGTTGTGGGGGCGGCAGTTTTGCGACGGGAAGCGTGATCTTCGAGAGATTTGCGGCGCCGTGCAGAACCTTGTTCTTGGCGATGCGGGTTTCCCTGGAGGTGTAGGGATCGGCTGTGGTGTTGAGGTTGCGGGCGTAGGTGGGGAAGTTGCTGGACGAGACTTCGATGCGGATCCGGTGGCCCTTCAGGAAGACGTTCGCCGCGAGCATGGGGGGCGGGGTGACGGAATAGACTTCGCCGGGCTTCAGGAATTTCGGCGTGGCGTCGCCATCGCGATAACGCATGCGCTGGATCGTGTCCGAGATATTCCAGGCCATGCCGTTCGGCTCGACATCGACAAGCTTCACGGTGAAGTCGGTATCGGGTGCGTCGGAGCTGACGAACAGGTCGGTCGTGATGAAGCCGAAGACGGCGAGGTCTTCGGTCAGGGGTGCGGTGGTGTAGACGAGTACGTCCTTGCGCGCTTCGATGTCGCGCTGGTCGAACGCGCCGTCTTTCTGATCTGAGCCGACGCCGGAAATCTGGCCGCCATGGCTGATGACGGGATTGGCGGGGTCGTAAGTGAATGCATCGAACCCTGCTTTCGCGGGCGCTGTGGCGACGAGCGCGCCATCGCCGGCGGCCGTGTTGGCCGAGCCTGCGCTGGAGAGATAGAACGTGCGGCCATCGGCGGCGCTGGCGGTCGGCACAGTGTTGAAGTCGGCCCAGCGATCTGCGCCGGCGAGATAGGCACGCACAGGCAGGCGCGCCGTTGGGGCGCCCTGATCGCTTTTCATCCAGCGCTCGATCCAGTCGAACGCCATGCTTTCGAAATCGAACGTCGCATTGCCGAGCGTGCGCATGCCGATCTGCGTGCGTGGACGGCTGAACGAACAGTGCTGGCCGTTGGTGATGACGATGGATTGCGTGCCCGGCATGTTTTCAGCTCGCGTCTTCTCGAAGAAGGCGGCGCCTGCGGGGGCGGAGATATCGTACAGCGCTTCGGCCCAGAGACCGGGAACCTTGATGTGATCCTTGTCGGTGACGCGATCTTCGGCCCAGGCGGGATTGGCGGGGCCGCGTGCGAGATATTCCTCAAGCTCGGTATCGGGCGCGCTCATGACCCTGGCGAGGTCGACGACGGGCAGGTGCAGGCGGGCCTGATCGAAGGCGTCTTTCGAAAGAAATTTTTCTTCCGGCCATTTGTAGGCGGCGGTCTGGCGCGTGCGTTCTTCGTCACTGAGGCCCGGAGCGAGCTGCGGCCAGTCGAGCTTCATCTCGGCGAAGAAGTAATCGGCCCAGCCCATCTGCCAGACGCCGCCGCGCCAGAAATTTCCCTGTTCGTGATGCGGGCCGATATCTGCGATGCCGACGCCGGAGGAGCCGACGACCATGGCCTTGTGCGCGGGGTGGGCAAGCGAGGCGAGCTTGAGCTGGTTCTCGGCTGACGACGAGCAGCCATAGGTCGCGACCTTGCCGTTGGACCATGATTGCTGCGTGATCCAGTCGAGCGTATCCCAACCATCTTCGTCGGCGCGGCCGAGCATGCGCATCTCGCCTTCGGACAGGTAGCGGCCGCGTTCGTGCTGCTGGACGACGGCGTAGCCTGCGTCGAGCAAGCGTTTCTGGAGCGAGCCCATCTCGCTCTCATAGGGCGTGCGCGTGAGGACGACGGGGAATTTTCCAGTCGTGGCGGGCAGCCAGACCGATGTGTCGAGGCGGACGCCGTCGCGCATCTTCGCCTGCAGGTGCATCATGGCGACGGGTTCGCCGGATGCAGCCGCCGTCTCGGGTGAGAGCGTCACCGCGGCTGGCGGGTCTTTCGTCTCGCTGGAGCAGGCTGCGGCAAGCAGGGCGGCGCTGGCGAGCAGCGCGCGCGGGAAGATATAAGTCATGCCTGCTCCGTTCATTGCATCCTAGAGGCCGTAGGCTTTCGCCATGTCCGGGTCTTTGGCGGCGACCTGCCTTGCGAGGTCGACGATGACCTTTGCCTGTTTCCAGGTGGCGTCGTCCTGCATCTTGCCGTCGATCATCGCGACGCCGGTGCCGTCGGGCATGGCTTCGAGAATACGCAGCGAGAATTTCACTTCGTCAGCCTCGGGCGAGAAGACGCGCTTGGCGATGTCGATCTGGCCGGGGTGGAGCGACCAGGCGCCGGCGCAGCCCATCAGGTAGGCGTTCTTGAACTGCTGTTCGCAGGCGGCGAGATCGGAGATGTCGCCGAACGG
>Ga0116178_10001227_pt1 | contig 21290 bp, 21 predicted proteins | sample AD_STIC12_MetaG_FD_89880 | JGI IMG/M metagenome (GOLD analysis project Ga0116178, IMG submission 89880) | Active sludge microbial communities of municipal wastewater-treating anaerobic digesters from USA - AD_STIC12_MetaG | ecosystem: Engineered > Bioreactor > Anaerobic > Digestate | place: USA... | reverse complement strand
TGCTTCTGTGTCGCCATGACGAGCACGGCATGGGGCCAGTCCCGTAGGATGTTTCGGAGTCCGAACTCAAGATTGTAGCCGGTGGCCGTCTCCTTGAGCACCTTTGACCCGGACAAAAGGTCGATCACGGAGGCCATCGTTTTCGTTATCTGCGGGTCCGACGACGCGAACTCTGCGGCCATGTCCTTCGGGAGCTGAACGTATTTCGGCTCGCCGGCATCCATGTATTGAATTACCTCGTACCCCGGATCGGCCACCGGGCCGGGCTTCGATTGCAATATCTTTTCGGCGCGCTTCGCTATTCGTTCTTCCGCTTTGGCGATCTTCTCTGCGAACTTCGCCTCGATCTGTGCGGCCTTTCCCGGCGCGGCTTTCATCGCCTTGTCCCGCTGCATAGCGAGCCGGTCTATCATCTTGTTTGCCGCCTCCCGGTGACGCCCGAGGATCGCCGCTTCGGTCTGCGGGAGTCTGGTGTCTCTGACGGGCTTCGCTCCAATGGCATTGTCCGGCACAAGCTCCGCATATTTCCCGAGCGCCTTTGCCGCATCGTTACGGCGCATTGCCATTGTGGATCGCAGAATGAAATCGTTTATAAGCGTCTGCGGGTCCTCGATCATCGCTCCGCTCGCGCCGTATTTCAGGTGCGGTATGCCGCTGCGCCCCATGACCACGCCCTTTCCCTCGATTGTTTGCATCCCGGCGGCGGGGTCGATCTTCTCAAGGAATTTTCTCGACAGATAGTACGGCGTGTTTGCGTACTCGTCGGCAAGGTGTTTCGGGATAAGGCCGTTCGCCTCCATCTCGCGGACAAGTTTTATTCTCGTCGCCTCGATGGGTTCTGCCGCCTTTTGCAATCCTTCATAAAGGTCGGGGTGATTCTGCTTCATCTCCGACAGGAACCGCGACGACGACCCCTCATGCACCCGCCCGTGTAGCATTTCCGGGCGCACGTCCTCAAGTTGCGCCGTCCTCTGTGCTCGGTAGAACTGCCCGAGCGTCGCCCTGTCTTGCTCCGACATGCTCTTGAAAAGCGTTTTGTCCAGCCTGGTAATTTCTTCGCGCGCCTGTGCATTCGCGCCCTTGATGTTCTCAAGATATATCCGCACGTCGTCACCGACGGGGCCGTCTCGTGACACCTTGAACGATAGATTGCCGTCGATGTCAGAAAACCACCGCGTCGCCTTTTCCGGTAGTTTTTTCGCTCGCTCTACATAGGATGGGTTAAGCGTGCGCTCCACGTCGGCGGCGTCGGCTATCGACGTTTCGATGATGTTCTTTGCTTCGGGCGAAACAAATGCGTATTCTTTTCCCTGAAAGTTTATATTCCGTGTCGGTATTTTGAAGTCGTCAACCTGGGGGAGAATGTCGCCAGCGAGCTTTTCCGCGCCCTTCGCCGCCGCCTTCGCCCCGAACTTCGTGAGGTTTGCCAATGCTCCCGGGATGGCAAGCGGGGTCGCCTCGTACAGCGCCCGCGCGCCTTTCGCAAGGCTCCCGGCCCCGGTTACACCGAGCGCGCCAAGCGGTATATCAACCGCGAGGCCGCCCGGTACGGACGCGATGGACCGCATGAGCGGTTCGCCTCCCTCTGCTATCTGCGCCACGAGCGCCGGGACAAACGTGACCGGGTTAGTAAGGCCAATCGTCTTTATGACATCCATTACCGACGCGGTTCCGGCTCCTGGTCTGTACGGGGCCGTGAGCGTTTCCTCGACGGGCTTCTCCGGTAGGATCATTCCCTGCGCGTCCCTGGGGGCGACATAGCGCGTCCGCGGTGGCGTTGGTGGGGCGGTCTGCTCCGGCGCATCTTTGATATAACCGAGCGGCCACAGGGTCGTCATGGCGTCCACGGCCTTTCCGAGCAGCGTCCGGTCGTCTGGCCCTTCGCGGTTCATCTGCTCAAAAGTAGCACTCGGCGCGGCTTCCTGTTTTCCTCCGATGCTCGTTTGAAACCACGCCCGGTTCTCCGGCGTGTCGCCAAGCTCCGACGCGACCACCTCCCGGTAGAAGTTGGCCTCGATCTCCCGCTTCCGCTTGTCGTCTGCCTGAATGTACGCGGGGTCAGACGCGATGTCTCGCCATGATAGGGACACTGTTTACCGCCCGAGTATTCGTTTGCGCCGCTGCTCGTCTGTCTCGTTCGCCGCCGTTTTAATGTCTACCGATGGAACGGCATTTATTCCTATGCCAAACCCGCCAACGTCGTTGAACATCTGATACACGTCGCTGCGCGAACCGCCAATCGGAGTGTTGCGTACACTCGTCATCGTGCTTTCGCTTATATTCCGCAGTGTGTCGGGGCTTGCGTTGCCTTCGATGGCGCGCTTCATGGCCTCGTTGCCAGCCGCCGCGTACTTGAGGCTCGGGTCGTACCCGGCGCTCGCCGGAATCGCAGTTGTTCCAAGCCCCTTTGTGTTGTATTGACGCATCGCTTCGGCTTCGGCTTCGCGTATCGCGCTTTTTGGGTCTGCGGCGCTGACTGTAAAGTTTACGACAGTCCCATTGATTGACCTCGGAACCTGCCATGTCTTGAGTCCAGGCCCACCAGCCGGACGCGGCATACCGGCCAACAGATAATCCCTCAACTCATTTGTCTTGATCTGGTGGTCGGGGTGCATCCCCACGTTGGCGACCTTTACGTCCTGAATATATTTCATCACCGTGTTTAGGTACTCCCTCGGGTTGTTCGTTTGCGCGAGCCTTGCGAGCGTATCGTTCAGAAGTATTTCCTGGGATTGCCTAAAGTCTGCACCCTTGTACTTGTATCCATTGCGGATGTTTGTTCGAATCTCGTCTGCGACGCGCCTCTGTATCTGCTGCGCCTTTTTCTGCGGAGCACCGGCCATTTCCTGTTCGGCGCTCTTGAGAGTTTCCGCAAGCGGGCGCACCCACTCCTTTTTCCCGGTTTCCGGGTTCATGTATGCTTGCCCGAAATATTCACCTCCGAGCTGCGCCTTCCCCCCCTTCACGTCAACGCTCCACGACGAGTCCATTTTTTGCTTTGCGGTGTCAGCCGCAGCTTGCCGTGCGAGCGCCCTGTTTTGCGCCTGTTCTACAAACTGATCGGTGCTCACGTTCCCCATCTTGTTAATTCCGCCGCCACCCTCCGCCAAGAACAGGTCAACGCCGGAAATTTTCTGCGGGTTTTTTTTGTCGTATGCCAGCGCCGCATTAAGAGCGGCCTGTTCTCCGCGAGCGAACAGCGTGTCGCCGCCGATTCCAGACTGAGTACCAACGGCACTATACGGATTGCCGCCAGCCGCAGACGTGACCTTTTGGATGGTGTCTTTGAGCGATCCGGCGTACTGCGGGTTTCCACCCTGATAATCCCCCATCTCATACGCGAGCCGCTTTTTTTTGTTCAGGAGGTCGCCTATGCCGAGGAACGTCTGTGACACGGGGGTCCAATCCATTCCCCAGTTGTAGTCATTGCCGCCGCTGTTGTATATCGCCATTGTGAGCCTCCTAGCCTAGCCCGGCTACCATCGTGCCGATCCCGGCGCCGATTTTCGCAATCTGCCCGAGCCGGTCCATCAACCCCGGCGTGTATCGTCCGTTGTCTACGAGCTGATCTACGGTGTGAGCCGTCGCCATCGGCGCGAAATGCTGCTGCAATAGCGGGTCGGTTAGCTGATACAGGTTGATCCGCTGCGCCTGCTCCCGTGCCGCCTCCTGAATGTTCCGCGCCTGTGTTACGTCGGCAATCTGCCGTCTGGCCTGTTCGTCGGCATACTGCATCTTTGCCAGTTCCGACATGAGCTGATTGTCGGTCGCCTGCCGCGCGCCCTGCTCCTGTGCGCGTCTGGCCGTAGACCAATAATTCCGTCCCATGCTCTCGCGTATTCCTGGGAGTGTAACGTCGTTGAGCTGCCGCATTGCCGGGTTGTAGACGGCGTCCTGAAAAAACTGCTGTGTAGCCCACGGGTCAACCTGCGTTGATTCCCGTATGTTCATCCGCGAGTTGTTCGTCATCCCAAGTAGCGGGTTGCGCGACGAGCCGCCGTATTGCTGTATATGCTCGTTATACTTGCCGAGCATGGCTTGCTGATTGGCGCTGGTCGTGCTGTATGGAGTGACGGACCTCTGGCCCTGTTCTCCCCATATACCGCCCTGTCCACCGGGAGTCAGGAAGCCTCCCCAGTTTTTCCCGCCAGACATTATGCCCGAACCTATTCCGGGGACCTGCCCTACAACACGTCCAACGTCCCCCATGAAACCACCACCGCCGCCGCCACCGCCGCCGCCCATGTTACGCCTCCTCTACCGACAGCGCCATCTCTAGCACGCTGCCGCGTTTTTCGAATTTATAGCCTATCTCTCCAAACCGCTCGATCATCCAGTCTGGATCGTGGTAGGTGTGATAGGTGATGATTCCTATGCCGTTGTCCATCGCGGTCTTGACGATGTACTCGGACAGCTCCTTCTTCGCCGCCGCCTTTTTCTCGTCGTCTCCCTCGGCGTAGAACTGCGAGACAAACAATTTCGGCGTCATTATATCTTGCATGAGGTACATCACGGCGAACCCATGCAGACCGTCCGTGTCGCTCACCACCACCCGCATGAGCGGGCTTCCCACGCTCTGACGGAGCCAGTGCGCCATCTCCCCGGCGCGGTACGGGGCTTTCGCCGCCTTGCAGAATTTCTTGATGAGCGGAAAAATAATCTCAATCTTGTTCGGCGTGCTGATCGTTTTAATCATCTCGGTATCACCTTCCCTCTGCCCTGTCCGGTCGGGTGATAGCCGACGACGAAACCCTCGACCTCAAAATCCCCGCCCGTGACGTTTTCTATCTTGTACCGTATCTGCTTCCCAAACTGAATCGTATTGAATACGTGCTCGGTCATGTCAGCCGTTCCCTGTAATGTGATCGTGACGGGGCCATACCAACTGTTTCCGTAGTCCACGGAGCACGACAGGTTGAGGTCGTCGTATGCTGCGGTCACGTCCGGGTACGCCGCGTAGATAAACTCCAGAAACTTCTTTGCGTGCTTCGGGTCGCCGCAGTCGAAGTCGCTCGTCACGAACCATGCAGTAATCGCCGTACCATCGTCGGTATCGGTATCGTCGAATTTGTGGAGGCCGCCCGCAGTGTCACCGAGCACGGTGTATGGAGCGCCGGAAGATAGTCTTCGCCCGCCCCACGTTCCGGGGTAGGCGGCCCATGTCGTCCCTGCCGGTACGTCCATCCATCGGATGAAAAACTGTGTTTTCGCAAGTTTCCCGCTCCCGCTGATCCGGTCGGCAAAGGCCCATATCGTCCATATCTTCTGCTGGTAGTCATACGCGAAACAATAGTTTGGCGTGGTAGCACCGCTACCAATAGGAACAAACAGGCAGTACAGGTGATGGTCGCGCATGACGACGGCGTGGGAAGTTTCAAGATACAGGTAGTTCAGGTTATCCATGAGGAACCGGGTTATGCCGATCCCCACGTCAACGCAGTTCACGCCGTCAAACATATAGATTGAGTCCGGGCCCAGGAAGAACAGGAAATTGTTGTCCACGACCCCGATGGTGCGCCCGATGGGTGTCCCAATGTTCGCGGTGTTCTCGATGAAGTCAAACGGCGATGTCGCGTTCTGCGTATACATTACCGTCGTGATGCTCATTTGTTTGAAAACGAACAGGTGCTCTTTCAGCATCGCCATTCCGGTTATGACAGCGGGGTCGGCGGTGAGCTGCGTAATCCCCGATCCGGCAGCGGCCCAATCCGTAGGGTCGCCAGCCACTGAGTAGGCCACGGATTGCGGATAGTAGTCTCCGGTCGTGATGTCTCGCAGATACGCCATGAGCGTGTGATTGTGGTAGTAGGCGAGGAATTTCCCCGAGTACGGAGCGCCGGTCAGGTCGGAAACAGTCGTGCCGTCAAACTGTTTGCACGGGTCAGTCCCGTTGGCGAACAGGAGTAGCGAGTCGTTGGTCGATGGGTCAACCACGATCACATGGTCGAACATCACGGGTATCTGCCCGTAGTTGCCGTTGTAACACTGCCGTAAACAGTAAGTGCTCCCGGCCACGTTCGGCCCGGCGGTCGCCAGCGTCATCGTGGTTCGCCCGGTGATCGTCTGTACCGCATACCACGTCGTCACCGCGTCGGGGTCGGTTGTGCCAAAACCCATCTGGTACTGGCCACCCGCTGGCCATGTGGTGTCCCATGCGTTCTCTGCCTCTGTCGCGTCCACGAACACCGCCGTGTCGCAATCCGAGCCAGCGGTCATGTCGTCGGCATTTGCCGTCCACGATGTCGCCGCCTTGCTGCGCACTAGGATGTAGCCAAGTTCAAGGTTCCCGGCGTCAGGGGCCGGTTTCGCGGCAATGGCAAGCGCGCTCGTCGCGTAGGTCTGGTTTGCTGCCGGAACCTTTGTGCTAACCGTCCCGGCGATGTCTATTTGCACCAGAAATATTCCCCAAAACTGCCCTGCCCCCGCAGCCACGTTGATCGTGTGCGCCGCAGAAAACCCGAGACTGTCCGTAGCCGCATACGTCCCGGCGGCCCCACCGATATAGTACATGGTTTCCTGGGTCGTCTTGAAGTCCTCCGGTGCGAGGGCCGATATAGCGAGGTTCCCGTGCTGATATACCCCGTCCACCGGGGTGAGCGTAACGGCGGTTGTCCCGGCGCACGTCACGGTCCCGTCGGTGTACGTCTCCGTGAGGAATTTCCACGTTGACGACGAGTAATCGTAGTAGTACACGTCGGTGGTCGTGAACACCGTCGGGAACGTGTCGGACGAATACATGAGTTCGTAGTAGTCATACGAGGTCACGATCCCGTTCAGCGTCGCGAGGTTGGTGTACCCGCCGCGTCGGCTGATCTTCCCGTCCTTGAACCACACATTGAGAAGGTCGGAACATCGCTCGTCCGGTATCATCCGCGCGTGATGATCTTTGTCCACTCCGGCCAGTTGTGGGACGTGGAAGTGGTTCATGGTATCAGACTGTCCAGGTCGATTTTAATATCACCCATGTCCTTTGCGAGCTTGAACTGCTGCTCCTGAAACTTTTTGAGCACTTGATCCAAATACATCTTCACCGCCGGGTCCAGCCCATCCGGTGCTTGCGGCATCGGCTCGCGTTCCATGATGCGGACGTTTTCGAATACTGGCGGCATTATTTTATAATCTGCGCCCTGAGCGCCGCCGCCTGAGCGTTCAGCGTTTTCAGCGCGGCTTTGGCCGCAGTTTTATCTTGCGCACCCGTGTCGTCGTCGTTGATCTCCGCGCTCGGACGGATGCGCTTGATGTCGATTTTTTCAAGCTGTGATTCGATCTTTGCGTTAAACCACGCCTTGTATTTCGCCCCGCTTTTGATCTCGGATTCGGTGCGCTCGCGGTGGCCGCCCTTGCCATCCGACACATACAGCGGTTCGCCACTCTCATGCGATCGCCAGTCGGCATCAGTGTAGTACCGTTCGTGTGTTTCCTCGGACAGTCCGAGATAATCCCACATAAAATTCGATCCGGTAATGTTTGCGTCCATTACGCCGGTCGCCTTGTTGACAGCCCAGATGTTTTTCATAGCATATATCCCATTGTGCTAATTCCAGTTGTCGCGGCGACTCCGCACTTATAACAACTTAATCCGTGCTCTACTAGGCTGTTTTCGTGGAATACGACCGTATCGTCTCCGGCAGCACACTCTACCCCGTATGTATCATAATAATGTTTTGCAACAACGCTCACAAAGCCCATGTTGATCCGAATTATTCCAGTTTTGTCCGGTGGAACATGAGATTCGCGTGTTGTGGTATATGTATTCCCGACCGTATATGTATTCAACCCTGATGCTCGCGCATAATCTACCGAACCGTCTCCATTCGTAAAATAAAACCGCTTCCCGTGTATTGAAAATTGCATTATCGCTCCCGCTGCGCCAGTTCGTACACGTATTCCAGTATCCCGATACCCGCGTGAACCTATAACGTCCACGACAAGCCCATCGTCAACGGCGAGCGGCTTGAAATTGTCGAGCTGTATCACGTAGTCGTTGGCCGAGAAGTTATTCACTGTCAGCGCGCCGTCGAGCATGAGCATCGCGGCAACGCGGCTATCAACATAACACTCGCCGGTCGGAGTTGAGCCACCAGCGGTATTATACCGCCACGTCTCGAACTTCGTGCTCGCGTTCCAGACGAGGAGGTTTGCGCCGGGATTGAACAATAGCCCGATGTCCTGAGTGTTCACTTGATTCAGGGCCAGCGTGTCGGTGGGATTGTTGGTTGAGAAAGTCGTGCAAGGCATCCACGTATAACCGAACGATAATGCACCACCCGCAGTCTCGTAGCCCCAAATTATGTACCACTCATTATTCAGCGTGGCCGTGATCCCGTCGAGGATGTGGCCCCCGGCTCCCGGCTGCCCGAGAACGAGATTGAAGTCCGACGTCAATTCAAGATATTTCCCGTTGTTAAGGATAACGCCAACCCACGGAGTCATCCCGTGAACAGACTTCACCTTGATGTTTATTTCGTCGGCGTCCTTGTAGTACACGTCGCCCCAAAACCCGCCAGCGTTGCGCGTGATCTCCTCGCGCTGCTTCGCGGCGACGGTCGTGGTCATCGTCGTTGCCAACACGCCGTCCTCGGTGATCTTGACCACGTTCCCCGAATCGTCCTCGTAGTACAGCTCGGTGTCTCCGGCGTCGTCCTTCGTGTAGACAATGCCCACGTTGGCCACGTTGGTCGGGTCCGCACCCTGCTCTTTCAGGTGAACGGCGGTGTGATAGCCGCCGTCGGTGGAGGCGGGCCAGTCGTGGTCAACGTCCATCCGCTCGTCAACGTCGAGCCGGAATTTCCGCATTTCTGCCGCGCCCTGGTTTATATCGTCGGCGTCAGCCGGGGCCGCATTGCTCCATGAGTTTGTATGCGTTGGCACTTATGCCCTCCTACACGCCGACGTAGGCAATGTAATCTTGCCCGTAGCGCTTATATTCCTGATCCTGTTCGCGCAATAGCCGTATCGCGTCGGAGTAACGCTGCGAGAACGGCGCATATTTGTCTGCGTATTCAATATTCGATGCAAAGTCCATGACCACGCGGGATATAATGGCCTCCGCGCCATGCTGATTGTCGGTCAGGGCGTCGTGGTCCGCGAGGTTGACGAGGCCGGTCAGGTATTGATAATAACGGATGTAGAGCGTCGAGTTCGTGCTCGGCTCGGGCTTCAATACGATCTGCCCGTCCCATATCTCGTACACGGTCGGGTATTCAGTGGAGTCCGCATCGTCGAGATATTTATAGTATGCGTCGCCCCGCCCAATTCGCGTGAGCGGGTTCTTGTAGACGAGGTTCGTGAGGTCGTACAGCCTGAGCGCGATCTCCTTCTTGAAACGCGCCGGGAGGTTGTACGCGGACGTACCGGAGGTGATCGCCTGTGTCGTCTCCTCCTCCATGAACCAGTAATTCCACCCGCTCATTATCTCATAGTGAGCGCGGGCAATCGCCCCGTTTGCGCCTTGAAGGTATGTAGCGACCGACGCCGGGGGCGTCGAATCGCCGTAAACATACCATACGACGCGGTTGTAAATCTCTTGCAGCGTCACGCGGTCGCCTCTACCAGCTCAGATTCTTTTTTCTTCTCATGCGGCATCGGGTGTTTCTCCACGATCTCCACGTTGTACCGACGGTGCTTGATCCACCGCTGCGGCTCGTCGGGCCGACGGTTCTTCTGCTTCGGATCGGGCTCGTGATACCATGCGTCTTGAAGCAGCTTCACCACCCCTTCACAGGTTGTATATTCCTCGTCCTCTGGAATTTTGAAAACCTCGCCATTGTAATTGACGTCGATGGGAAGTCCGGTCGGAAAGTCCCTGTTCGTTACTCGGATAGTATATTGACGTTGCTTCGCCATACTCATTCTGATGTTTTCTGCCATGACAATCTCCTTGATATATGTCAGGGCGCGGGGTTTTACCCCCGCACCCTGCCTGAATACTTAGTCGCCCTTCACAATCGCTGCGGCGGTAATAGTCGCCGGAGCGGATGAGGGTTTCGCAGCCGTGAGCGTCGCCGGTGCGGACGTAGCCACAGCCGACGGAAGCGTCGCCGGAGCGGGCAAATCGTAAAAATTCGCCGCAGCGCAATCGCTCGCCGCCGTGAGGTCGTCCGTGATTGCAACCCAGGCGTCAGTGTCCTTCGTCTGAACGGTGATGTACCCGATTCTGACGTTGGACGCATCTGCAGCCGGGAGCGCGGCAATCGCCGCCGCCTCGCTCGCGTATACCTGGTCCGCAGCCACAGCCTTCGTGCTTACAGTTCCGGCGGCATTAATCTGAACGAGAAACGCGCCCCAAAACTGACCGGCGGCAGCCCCGGTGTTCACGGTGTACGCCGCAGAAAAAGCAAGGTTGTCCGTGGCGGCCTTCGTGTAGTGAGTGCCGCCGATGCGATAAATCGCAGTGGTGGTAGTCTTGAACTTTTCAGCAGTCGCAGAAATCGCCAGAGTCCCAATCGCCAACATCTGGTCTGCGACGTACAGACGCAAACCGTTCGCCAGCGTTTTGAGGTCGTCCACTACCGCCTTGAAGGAAGCATGATCGTCGTGGAGCTCCTCTATGAGAGTCTCCGTCGAATCCTGTGCCGCCTTAAAAGTCGCGTGGTCGGTCCTCAGCTCGTTGGCGAGCGTGACGATTTCCTCTAGGTCGCCAGCATTGAAATCTTGTATAATGCGGGTGAACGCCCGGAGGTTGTGGTGGTTGCTATTGCTCAGGTTCGCCATAGTCCACCTCCCTAGCGGATCGCCTCAAAATAGTAGGTCTGCCCGAGTTTGTTGAGATACGCGCTCGTCCCCACGGTGAAACCGTAGAAGTTGGTCTCGTAGGGGGTGATCCCCCCGGTGAGAATCTGCGACGCAGAATACTCGTAGCAGTTGTACGTCGTCTCGGCATCGTTGAACGCGGTCGTCGCGCCAACAAACCCGGCGGCGTTCGTCCGCATCACCGTTACATAGAACGGGATGATGTGCGAAGCCGAGGGAGCGGGCATTGCGGCGATGGCAGCCGCCTCAGTCGCATACGCCCCAGCGGCGTTGCCAGCGGCATCGGGGCCAGTGTCCAGCGTTCCGTCTGCCGCGATTTCCCAACAGAACAACCCCCACTTGTTTTGCGGGATGGTCGTTGCGGTAGGGGCAGCTCCGGCAGCCAGGGCGTCCTTGAGGTACGGCACACCGGCAATCCGATAGCGGAAAGCCGCGTGAGCGATACGAGAAGTGGTCGTCCCGATTGCGGGTTTGGTCGGATCGAGCACGGTGTCGATGTACTCGCTCTCGATTGTCGCGCTTCCGTTCGCCATGTTGTCATTCCACACGCCAGCGAGCGCTTGCACGTTGTTGTAGATTTTGATTACACTCGGCTTGAAGCCAACCTCTACATTGAGGGCGGCCCCGGTCCCGGTGTATTCGCCGGTTATTACGTTTTGATTACTCATTCATTCCTCCTTACGCCGCGCAAGTTTCAATGCGAACCCCGAGGTTCTCATTGAGAATTGTGTACGCGATAGTTGCGCGAGCGCCAACAGCCGCGTTACGGTCGAGTAGGTCGTTCCAGCCGAAAGGCTTGCGGACGGTTTTCACTGCGCCGTCGCCCAGCGGTACAACGCCGTAGAAGTCGGCGGCAATGACGAGCGTGCTGAACACGTCGAGGTTGACGCCGGAAGTGGAGCGATAGCCGGTCGCGCCGATCACCGCACCGGAGTCGGCCCAATAGCGGGCGTTCGTGGTGCTGATAAAGCGGATGTCGCGGTACGACCCGATCTCACCGGGTTCGGCGGCGCCGGGGTTCGGATAATCCGAAACCGGGATGAAGCCGATCAGCCCTTTCAGGGTGTAGCCGACATAGGGGTGGGTGATGGCGATGTAGCCATCGGCCACGGGAGCAGTACCGACGCCGGGGCCGCCCTTCTGGCCGGTCGTGTGCTTCTTCGCGTTCTGGAGTTCCAGCGAGCGAATGGCCACATCGAGGTCGGTGGTGGTTATCAGCGTGGTCACGTTGCCGCGAGCGGCGACGCCGTTGGCGTAGCGCACGGACGTACCGGCGTTGATCACGTTCCGACATACGATGTCGAGGGTGTCGGCGAGGTTTTCGCCCAACAGCTCGGTGTACTCGGTCAGGAGCGCGTCCTGGTTCGTCTCGTCGGCGAGACGGGTGTACTCAATCGCATTACCGTATTCATTGATCGTGCAAGTGATGTCGGTAATGGTCGGTACAACCGCCGTGACGTCGGTACCATCGGTGAGCGGAGTGGGTACTGCGCTCAGACGTTCGATCCGGCGAAACTTCGCAGTCCCACCGCTGTGTAATTTGATTGGTCTTTTTTGGCCCCACTTTTCGTGGGCCATGACCGGCAGCATCCGTTCGAGAAGCAGTCGGTCATAGTAGGTGTCGTTACCGGGCGCGTGAAGCGCTTTCGTGGTAATTGCCATTATGTCTCCTCAGAAGCGCTAGTAACCTTTCCTCTTTCGCACCAGCGCTTCAAATTCTTCGTGGCTCATGTTTTTTATCCGGTCTGAGCTAAACTCAGCCGGGCCAGCCCCCGCTCCCGCATCGGAAAGCGTGCGAGGCTGTTTCGTGTTCTGAGCGATTTTCTGAGTGATCTTCTTCGCCGTCTCCTTCTCGGCCTTCCCCGTCCACGACGGATGGCGTCTGGCCACCTGGTAGATGACTTCGCCGGGGTCCACGGAGTTCAGCACATAGTCGGTCAGGGCCGGGTCGCGCAGACTGAGTTCGTTGGCAAGCTCGATAGCTTCATCGAAGTCCGAATACTTTCCCTTCGCCCGGTCAATGCTCACGCGCACCTGATCGTTTCGGTACTGCTGTTTGAACTGTCCAAGTATGGAATCAACGTACTTCCGCACGTCGCCAAACTGGACGTAATCTTCATCCGCGTACTGCGGGGCCTGGGGCTGCTGCGGCTGTTGGGCGTACCCGCGCCGTGCAATGTCCTCGTAAAGCCTCCGCTTTTCGCGCTCCGCCTGAATCCCCTTCTTTAACCCCTCTAATTCTCGCTCGTATTCCTCTGGAGATTTTGCAACCTCCTCGCTAGTCGGCGTCTCTAGCTCAGTCCCGCCCGTGTCTAGTTCGACGGTGGAATCCGCAACGCTGGCCGGAGTCGCCTGGTCATCTCCCATTTGCGTGATTTGCTCTTCCATTTCTACTCCATTGCGTATATAATTTGCCTTTCGGCTTTACGCCATTAGTTCAGGCGGCACGTCCATCGGGGCGTCCGCGATGTTCGGCGTCTCCGGCGTAGGCGGCGGCCCCTGTGGCTGCTGCGCCTGTTGCGCCTGTTGAATATCGTTCATAATGTCATCCTTCATCCCCTGCGGGAAGTCGGAGTATTTCACGATTGTTTGCGGAGAAACGGGGAATCCGCTCTGCGCGAGCTGCGTGAGAATGACGAAGTTGGTCATGCGGTAGGTCGGGGAGTTGATGATCTCGTCGATCACCACGTCGTATCTCGCGTCCTGCTTCACGTCGTCCCAATCCATCGGCAGCTCGCGTCCGATTATGCGCTCAAGCTTCGTGCGGTCCCACCGCTCGTTAATCATCTCGACGAGGTATTTCCCGAGAATCTTCTTCGCGTTTGACAGGTTTTCAAAAAGACCCTGAACCGCGATGAGTCCTTGCCTCTGGCGCAGTTGCAGGGTGATACCCGGTGCGCTCGCGCCGGTCCCGCCCTCGATTGCACCGAGAAGGTCGGCGTTCAGGTTCATGCGAATCATGTCCTCGTCGTGCATCTTCTCTAGCTGCACGAGCCCAGCCGGGATGTTCTGCGGGACGATCTGCTTAACCTTGTTGATGTCGCGGATTTTCATGGCTTTCCCGGCCCCGGCGCTCTCGTTGAACACCTTCGGGTCGTCAACCGCCCCCTCCTCGTAGTACCACCCCGACAGCGGGATGGTCATGGCGGCGTGGAGAAGTTGCGATCTCCGCTTGTTCGCTTCGTTCTGCGAGTCGCGGAGCAGACGGACACGGCCCTGCAATTTCCATTTCCAATCGTTGAACGACGGGTCGTAGTCGCCAAACACGGGGATAAATGGGTACATCCGTTGGTAGTACGGAGAAGGACCATCATAGCATAGAATCTGGTCCTCGATCACGCTCTGCATTTTGATGATAGGCACTTTTCGTTCGATCACGACGAGGTGGCCGAACTCCTCCGGGGAGGCGGCGGCAAGCTCCTTGAATCCCCGCGCGCTCTCGTCGTCAATGGCGCGGACTGTCGTACCCTCGATGACGTAATTCTGCTTTTCGTAGTCCCTGTACCACCGCTCGGTGATGTTCACATGGGTTTTGTTCGCAATCCGGTACGCCGGGTTTTGCACGTCGAACTGCGCGCCGCTCCCGGCCTGAATCTTCTCGATCTCTTTGGCGTGTTCCGGGTAGAGGTTCGCGGCCTTGCCTTTGCTCAACCACCCGAGCCTGAGAATGTAGTCACAGTCCGACAGGTCGGCTTCTGTGAAATACGGGTCAGGCAGGATGCGGAACGGGTTCTCGGCGCGGATGATGATGTCGCCGTTTATTAAGTCGTCGTCGTAGGACATGATCGGGTGAATCCAGCCGATCCCCAATTTGATCGCGCTTTCAAACGCCAGCGATACTGCGTGCGCCCCGTTCCTGTCTCCGAGCACCCACGCGATGGCCTCCGAGTACACGTCGGACATGGGCTGATCGGCCCCCTCAACGGGCTGCACCCGGAGCTGCGTTCTGTTCGACTTCTCGTAGCCGGTGATGATGTCGCACTGCTTCTTGATCTTGTTGATCGACAGCTTGGGGCGTCCCTCGCGTTCCAGCTTTGCCGCGTCCGCGCCGTCCCATTGATCCCCCAGGTAGTACCGGGAATCCGTTTCGGCCTCTTGCATCCACTCGGCCCACTCCCGCTGTGCTTCCGCTCTGAGGCGCTTTATCTCTTGAATCGCATCACTCATCACATCGCCATCCATGATACTTGTGGTGTGTCATCGTCAAAGAACCGGCGCTTTGCGGCGGCCATTTCGGGCCGCGCGGTGAACGGGGCGAGGAGTTTTACGTCCTCATGTCTGCACTGAGCGAGGCAGTCGATCATGTCGTCGTGCTGCGCGAACGGGAACCGGGAGTATTCATCGGCCAGAAAGTCGTGGATGAGGTCGTGGCGCTTCTCGTCCAGGTCGTAGTAAATGAGGTTGTCGGGGAGGAAGAAGCGGCCCATTTCAAACAGCGGAGACAAAGAGTTGATGATCCGCGTCTCCTTGTCCGTGCGGGTGTTCTTGATCGGAATGATGTCGAGGTGAACGCCCTCGTCCATCATCTTCTCGTTGAAATACTGAATGTCGATCTGCCCCTGTCCCGTGACTTCATAATGGACGGTGCGACACGCCCATTTGACAGCGAGGTCGCGGAGCTTCACCCATCTGGTGACGAGGTTCATCCGGTCGCGGATCATATCGAGCAGATAGTAGTTCTTGAATTGATCTATGCCTATGACCGAGAACACGGAGCAGTCGGCGCGCTTGTCCTCGGCGTTCGCCGGATCGCAGAATATCGCAATGTTCATGCGGTCGGGCATGGTGCGGTAGTACTTCACCCACTCGGGTTTGAACGCCTGCCGGTCCTTCGGTACAGGATCGAGCATCATCTGTGAATTGCTCGACACATAGCCGTCAGCAATATAGTTCCCGGTTTCGGTTTCAATGTTATAAACCGTCCGCTCTCCGAACGGCTCTATTGATACGATTTTTGCCCTTTCGCAGTCTTTGGTGGGCTTTGCCGAACGCTCGTACATCTGTGAGACAATCTGCATCCGCTTCGCCGGGTCGGTGATTGACAGGAACCGGAACCGCTCCTGCCTGCCGCCGGTTATGTAATAAATTCTCGAATCCTTTGAGTTTCTCCCGTTGCGCTCATTTTCCTCTTGGGACGCAACGCGCGTGTATATTTCATATTTGAACCCGAGAACAGAAAGCGCCCACTCAATCTTCTCGCACACCTCCGGGTGTACAACATGGCTTTGCGTAATGGATATATAGCCCCCGGAGCAAGTGCCCTCGCCGTCAAACATCCCGCCAAGATACGCAGCAGCATACTTTTCTTCTGCGGACAGTTCGCGTTTATCGAACGAAATATCAAGCGCCCGCGATAGCGCCTTCACCCTGCCATACCCAAACCCGGCAGGAGAATAGTCCCTGCGCTTTTCTTTTCCGCGCCATCGCCCGGTCCACCACTTGTGGTTTTCGGTGCAGATTATTTCGTCGCCGTTATCCAGCGTGATTTTTACGACAGGGGCCGTGTGTGCCGAACACGCCCGCACCTCCGCAGGAACAAACCGCGCTTTCCTGTCGTGCCTCCCGCTCGTCAGACCGACAACGACCTCGCCAGCCCGGATGTCCTTAATCTTTTTGAGCCGCCAGTCCGACATGAGCACGCTGGTTTCCCCGTCCAGACAGGCCCACACATAGCTTCCCATGTCTTTCTTCTTCTGCGCGATGTCCTCGTCGCTCAGAAGTACACCGTGACCGTTTACCTCTGCCGGGTATTTTCGGACGAACCACTCGCCGCTCTCACTGAGCTTTTGGTTCAAATCCATGTAGTGATAAATTGTGCCGATCACCCGCATCTCGCAGGGGTTGGATGCAAGACCAAACGACAGGCGAAACGAGTTTTCAAGCTTCTCCATCATGCCGGATGATGCGATTGTCGTTTCGTTTACGACGTCGTCCCAGACCATGATGTCGAAATGTTTCCCGGTTGGGAGGCCATCGAGGCCCCAGGCTTCAACTGACGCCTCGGTGTAAGCGCCCTTGCGTTTTACAATCAACCCCTCGTCCTCACTCCACTTGGGACTCTGACGTTCGGGGTTTGAATAAAAGATGTCCTGAAACGCGCCACGGAGAAGATTGTTTTCCTCGGCGGTGATTTTGATACGACGGAGAAACGACTTTGCGATCTGACGGGTTTCGGAGAATATCGCGATCCGGCTCTCGGGGTTGCAGAGAATCTTCTGAATCGTCAGTGCGTAAGTATTTATATTCGATTTCCAGTGGGCGCGTCCCCAGATATCAAGCGTGCGATGGTGATGATCCTGCACCTCGTATATCCTGTCCACGATCCACGGGTGATTACAGGCCCGCATGTTGAGCACGAAGTACATCAGGAAGAACAGGTCTTCTTTGCAGAACTTCCGAATCATGGCGACAGCGCTTTGGTCGTCGCCCTTGTCCTTGAACGCGTTCAGCTCCCCCGCGATCTTCGCGTAGTCGTAGCGGTATTTCGCGCCCATGTCCTCAAAGACGAACATTAGCCCTCGATCCACCCCTTGATCGTCGCGTTCCACATCGCAGATGTCGCCATCACTGAACCTCCACCGGCTGAACCGGGATAACCTTGTAATTATTCACGTCGATTGCGCGCTCGGCCTCGGGATAGTGCGCGAACACATTGATCGTAGTCTCACGCCGCTCGGTGGGTTTCCCGTGAACGGCCTCCACGCAGAACTGAAGCGACTTCATGTTGAACTCCCCCACACCGTCGGTGTTGAAGCTCCCGTCCTCGTTCTTCGCCAACGCAGACCGCACCAGGGTCCGGGCCAACAGCTCGGCTTTCGTGTATCTCCCGCTCGTTCCGTGGACCTTCTTCCGCAACTCCTGTTTGATGAGCCGGATCAGGTCCTCGGTCTGCTCTTTGCGTGGGCGTGCCATTACAGCCACACTACTATACATCCGACGGCTTGTCAAATATAATTGTCCGGTTTTCAGGACACTATCAGACGTGGGGTAGTCAGGCACGGACAGGCTCAGAATAGGCTCTCAGGCGCGTCAGGAGGGACGGAGAGGGGCTTGAAAAATTTTATGGTGGGTGTGGTGGGGTACTGCTGGAGAGGCCGGGGGGTGGGTCGAGACGGTGGGGGGTGGGGGCGGGGGGAACCTACACGGATGTGTAGTGAATCAAGTTCCCATAACAGTTATTATGTCTCATTAGGGTGCGGGTTGGCGTGAAGTGCTATACGGGCGTGTAGGTTTGGGCCGGACGATGATCGGGGCGCGTCTGTGGGCAAAGTCCCCCTGAATCCCCCGCGTTGTCGCCCTGTCGATTGTGGCGATGATGCGGGATTGTGCGTCTTGTGTCTCTCTCTTAGCTTATTGAGGCAATCGGTCCGTTGTGGACCTCCCGGATTGCCCATCCGACGCCCGATCAGCTTGTGTCCGGCCGCGGAATCGTGTCCATTATTGCGTAGGTCGTGGAGCTTGTCGGCTGCACCCTTGTTGTTCCTGCGCTCCCAGCGTCGTGTCTACTATATATGGCGGTGCGATGACATTATCACGAATTGACGGCTTGTTGGCAATGAGGGCGAGTATCACGCCCCGCGAATCTCCCGTTGACCCCGCGCGCGCTACATATACGCTCATTCATCCCTTGAATATGTCCCCAGAATACCAAACACCCGTATAGAGTGCAATCATATTTTCCCACGTTTTTTTGTTTTTTTCCGCTTTTTTTTCCGCAAACCGCTTGACGATTAGTGTAGTGGCGTGTATTATATACACAGTTAGACGTTACGATCTTTGACATCTCAGCCGGGCCGCGCGAGCGATTGAAACCGGCGCAAACTTAAAACCTCACCCTTGCCCACGGTGACAGCCGCGAGCAAGGGCGCGGCTTTAAATCATTACACATACGGGGTAAATCGTATGAATAAACAATCTATTAACAATCTACTCATCCGGGCCGGAATAGTCAATCGGAATTACCCAGCAATACAGTATTTTTTGGCGTCCAGTGGGTGCGCATCAATCGGCTTCTATCCCGACCGATACAACACCCGCGCGGCGCAGTGGGTTAAAGAGTACCTAGAAAGCCTCGGCTTTTCAAACGTGCTTTTTTACTAACAGGGAGGGATGAGATGAAAAAAGTATGGGTTCCCGACATTGACAGATGGCGGGGAAATAATTAAACGGGGTAAAGAGTATGAAAAGCACAGATCAAGTTGTAAAGGAATACGGACACGCACGGCTCATACGCTCAATAGTACGGGCAGTCGGCAAGCATCATTTCCGCGACATCTACAATCACGGGGCTGATGCGGGCTATCCTGGAATCACCTACACGTCAGACTGCATCTCCCTAGCATGGAGAAACAAGCGGGAAATACGGTCCATGTTGGAGCAATACTCCGAAGACCTGGGGGAAGACATCGGGGAAATGCTCCAGACGTGGCGATGTATCGGAAAAGATTATTCCAAAACGGAGCTGGTCCGGTCTCTCTACAAAGACCGGACGCCGGACTGGAACAACGACACCGACCGGACCTTATGGAATGGGCTTGCATGGTTCGCAGCCGAGGAAGTGTCCAGGTGGTTTTGTGAATAGCATTTACCGGGCTCCCCTTTGGGGGCGCTCGGCAAGCGCTATGCTTGACCGTTGACAGACGGGACCAATTATACGGGGTGAAGTTATGACAATGCAAATAGTAAAATGCAAATGCGGAAAGGTTTTCGGCCACTACGGGGACGCGGTGTCGTGTCCCCATTGCTTCGCGGCACTCACTCAGCCGCGAAAAGTGGAGGCAAAGAAACCGGAAAAGAAACCTGAACCGGAACCGCTCTACCGTCAAGCGAAGCGGAAAGCTCGCCGGACGGAAGCGCAAAGGCGCGCGGCTCAGAACATGAGTGACGCGCTCCAAAGGGCGAAGTCGGACATGATCCGGCACGTCATCGACAAAGTGAACGCTGGATACTATACCGTGTTCGCATTCCTCGCCGATCCGTCGGCATACTTCGACGGTGCGGTCATGGGGAAGTGGGTTAATAACCCCTTCCTTCGCCGGTCGGTCGTGACGGCGGTGCGTAATCACTACGCCGTCGAGGCTCCATTCTAGCGCCTATCCCCATCGGGGGCGGCCCGTCGTCATGGACGGGCGGCGCTAATCTCGGGCACCCGCGCCCGGAAAGCGGGAAGGGGAAAGGAAATGACTATCACAGCAAACAGCGTACAATCAACAACCATCGCGGATGCGATAAAGGAACTCAGCGAACGGTCGGACATTCAGGCTGCAATACGCGGAAACGGTATGACGTGGGACACGGTAGAGGAAATCGCAACCCACATTGTCACCACCGACACGGACTGGACGGACGAGCAATAGTTTTCGAAGACCGGCGCGCCCACTCGGGCCGCCGGTTCCTTGTAGCTACACAAACGTGTAGCGTCAAGAAGAAAAAGGGAAAAGGAAAAGGGAAAAGCATGGCGAAACAGGTAAGAGTAAACCTGACCATTGGGCCGGACACGCTCGCGGCCCTGACCGCGCTGATAAAAGCGGAAAAGGAAAAGTCCGGGCTTGACATATCAATCTCGGCATACGTCCGGATGCTCGTCCACCGGGCGGTGAAGGAAGCGGAAAAGGAGGTGTAGCATGGATGACAGGGATCAAGTGATTTACGACTGCCCACATGCCCTCGATGCTGGACGTGGGTACGGGGATATGTCGCTCAGGTGTACCGACATCACACCCTCCCCTTGTTACTCCGCATCGGCGGCGGGAGCACAAACCCCGCGCGCTCCGCTGCCGCCCTAAACTCGTCCTCGCTCCACAGCTCCACGTTGTCGTGGCTGCCATTGCACACATGGCAACACCATGCCCTATTAAAATCCGCGTCAATCATCTTTCGCCCGTAATGCTTCACGCGGTCCCGGTGCTGCGGCCAGCGGTGATGGATGGGGCGGGAAGGACGGACGCCGCAGTATTCGCAGGGCTTGACGATCATTTATTTTCCAACGAAATCCATCATTAAAGAACTTCTTTAAGCTTGTTTGCAATTTCAAATGCCAATAAAGGAGGAACAGCATTACCAATTTGTTGATATTGACTTAAACCTTTTTCCCAACTCATTTTAGTCCTCATTCCTTCAAAAATAAATGTATCAGGAAAAGATTGAAGGCGAGCACCCTCACGGGCTGTAAAATTTCTATTTAAATGAGGATGGATAAAATTACTTTGAAAAGATGCTGCAATTGTTGGTGCTGGTTTATCGCCAAAAAGTCGTTGATTGTTTTGAGAAAATTTAATATTTGATTTTTCAGATGGATTCCCTCGTTTAACGGCACCATGTGTATCCCAAACATCCACCAAGCTTTGACCATGGTTTATTGCCATAAATCTTTCAATTAATCTCTTTGTATGATTCATGGCTATATGATTATATACATATTTAGAATTTTTTCGTAAAAATTTTTGGTAGTTATTTTTTGGTTTACTATTGTACTCCATTTTATCAGCACCTTCACCAGCATTGATTAATGGAAGATCAGATATTGCTTCATCAACAGT
>Ga0116178_10001226_pt1 | contig 21298 bp, 15 predicted proteins | sample AD_STIC12_MetaG_FD_89880 | JGI IMG/M metagenome (GOLD analysis project Ga0116178, IMG submission 89880) | Active sludge microbial communities of municipal wastewater-treating anaerobic digesters from USA - AD_STIC12_MetaG | ecosystem: Engineered > Bioreactor > Anaerobic > Digestate | place: USA... | reverse complement strand
TGGGACCGCTGCAGGCGAATGTTCGCTCGACTGCCGGGAGCGCCACCGGGACGCGAGGCGCGGTGACGGTCGCCTACAACGCATACGCCGCTCGCGCCGGGCTCGACGTCCTCCAGCGCGGGGGGAACGCCATGGACGCGGCGCTCACCACCGCGATCACGCAGGTGGCCACGACTGCCGGCGCCCCGGTGAGCTACTTCGGGATCATGTCGCTGGTCTACTACGACGCCAAGTCGGGGCGCATCGCGACGATGTGGGCGGGGTGGCGGACGCTGCGCGGGGAGACCAGTCCGCTCACCATCCCCGGTGCCGTCACCCTCAACAGCGACGGCGAGGCGTTAGGCACCGTTCCCCATGGGCGCACGGCGCTCGTCGGTGGCTTCATGAAGGGGGTCGAGTCGGCACACCGCCGCTTCGGGCGCCTCCCGTTTCGCACGCTGTTCGCCCCCGCCATCCGGGTGGCCGACCAGGGGATGCCGGTGCACGCCACGCTCGCGCACCAGTTCGAGCTGCGCGCGAAGGACCTCGCGCGCCGCCCCGCCACGCGCGCCGCCCTGCTCAAGCCCGACGGGTCGCCGTGGCAGGTCGGGGACACGCTTCGCCAGCCGGCGCTGGCCGCCACGCTGCGGCGCATTGCTGCTGACGGCGCGGACTACATGTACAAGGGCCCGTGGGGCGCGCGCCTCGTCGCCGCGGTGCAGGCCGACGGCGGCGTGATGACGATGGACGACCTGGCGTTGTACGACGTCATCTGGAGCGATCCCACCCGTGCGACGGTGGGAGACATCGAGATCGCCGTCCCCGGCGCACCGAACGCCGGCGGCCTGGCGCTCATCGAGGCGCAGCAGATGGGGGTCGCGGCCGGCATCACGCGACTCGGGCACTGGTCACGAAACGCGGAGTCGCTCCGACGTGCGGCGCTGGCCACACAGGGATACGTCCTCGATTACTTCCCGCCCGACGCGCGCGCCCAACTCTTTCCCGGCATCGACTTCAGCGACCGCGCGCGCCTCACAGGCGAACATGGCCAGGCGCTCTGGACCGCCCTCGAAGCCGGCAAGCTCCCGATCTCGTTGGCGAAGCAGCCCCCCAGGCACTCCGACGACGTCGTCGTCATCGATGGCGAGGGGAACATGGCCGCCATGACGCACAGCATCAATTGTGTGTACTGGGGGAAGACGGCGATCAACGTCGACGGCATCTCGATCGGCGACCCCGCGTCGTTCCAGCAGGCGGCGGTGGCGCGCGCCGGGGCGGGCCAGCCGCTCCCCGACCCCACGGAGACCGGGCTGGTGCTCAAGAACGGCACCCCCATCCTCGCCTTCGCCTCGATGGGATCGGGGTTGCACCAGCGCACCTTCCAGGGGCTGCTCAACGTCTTCGGCTTCGGGATGTCGGTGGACGAGGCGATCGACGCCCCGGACTTCTTCCTCCCGGCCTACAGCGCGAAAGACAGTGGCTACGTCCTCCCCGTCATCGCCGGGCGCTTCCCCAAAGACGTGCTCGACGGAGCGGGGGTGCGCTATCGCGAGATCACGCTCGATCGCGCACGGCTAGGCGGCGAGGGGGTGTGGGTGGCGATCAGTCGCGATCCGAAGACCGGCCTCCTGCGCGCCGGTTCGCACAACCGCAACAACAGCGCGGCACTCGCGTGGTAGGGTGAGGGCTGGGGGGGAGCGGAAGGGGGTCGACGCGTACGCGCGAGCGGTCAGCGCGGGACGCGATAGATTGCGCGGCCGGCCCTGCCGCGCGGGTGCTACAATTCGAGGTGGAGCGGCGTCATCCCGTGAGGGGGCTCGCCGAGTCCGGCGCGCGTGACCCACGGCCCAGGATTGGAGGAACGATGTCGAGACGCATCGCGAGCATGGTCGCCTGCATGGCGCTCGTCACCGGAGCGCTTGCGTGTGGCCGGCAGGGCGTGGCGCCGATCGCGCCGGACGACGAATTCACGCTGCAGCAGGCCGCCGATTCGATTCCGCTGTCCTACCGACGGGACGTGCGGGTGGGCGACGTGTGGATGACGTTCAGCAACGTCCCGACCGACTCGCGCTGTGCCAAGGGGGTGCAGTGTGTCTGGGCCGGCGATGCCGTCGCCGAGATCGCGGTGCATCCGGGGTGCTACAAGGACGGCTGCAAGGCGCCCTCGCAGCTGCTCTCGCTGCACACCAACCTCGAGCCCAAGAGCGGCACCGCGTGGGGGCATCGTATCACGCTCCTCGCGCTGCAGCCCCACCCCGTGTACGGCACCGTGACCGATTCCTCACGCTACGTCGCCTGGATCCGCGTGAATCCGTAGGCTCCGGCGTGCGGCGGGGCCGCGACGCGTGATGGTGCGGGTCGGCGGTCAGCTGCAGCGGCCCGTGTGAGTGCCAGTTCCCATACACGCACCCCTGCACCGACGCGAAACGGGCGGCCCCCAGACTTCTGGAGGCCGCCCGTTCAGCGGACGGGAGACGGGAGACGGGAGATGCGACGTCGCACCTCCCGTCTCCCGTCTCGCCGTTCAGTATCCGGAGTTCTGCACGATCCGCGGTGCGACGTCGATCTCGTTCTGCGGAATCGGGAAGAGGGTGCGGAAGGCCGGGATGTTCAGGAGCGTTACTGCCCGCTGGGTGCGGACGAGGTCCGGCCAGCGATCGCCCTCGAAGGCCAGTTCGCGACGGCGCTCGGCGCGCACGGCGTCGCGGACCTGCGTCGCCGTGGTGACTTCCACGCCTAACGTATGCGGCGCCACGCCCGCCCGTTCGCGGAGCAGGTTGTACGTTTCCACTGCACCGGCCAGGTCGCCCTGGTTGACCTGCGCCTCGGCCTTGTTGAGGAGCACTTCACCCAACCGGATGATGTGCAAGTCCTCGGCCCCTTCGGTCGAGCGCCACTTGGCGCCGAAGCGGCGGTTGCGGCTGTCGAGCTGGATGCTCCATGCCAGTCGTTCGTCGCCCGGCTCGAATGCCGCCCGCAACGCGGCCGTCGGTGCGATCTCGTAGCGACCGCCCAGGGCCTTGGACAGGTAGTAGAACCCCGCCAGGTTGTATTCCGTCGCGGTGAACGAGGTGCGCCAGATGTCCTCCGGCGTGTCGTTCCCCGAGCTCGCGAAGAGCGACGAGAAGGTCGGGGCGAGCTCCACGCCCTCATCGAGCACCCGGTTGGCAGCGGTGATGACCGACGCATTGCTGCCCTGGTACAGCAGCACACGCGTCTTGAGCGCCTCGGCCGCCAGCCACGATCCTTCGCGCGTCCGGTAGTCGGTGCTGATGAGCTGCTGCGCCTGGTTGATGTCGGTCAGGATCTGCGTATACACCTGCGCGACGGTGGCGCGCTCGGTCCCCGTGAGTTCGTCGAGCGAGGCTGGCGGCGCCAGGCGAATCGGGACCGGCCCCCAGAGCTTCACGAGGTTGTGGTAGTGCAGCGCGCGCAGGAGGTGCGCCTGCCCGACGATGTCCTTCCGCTCGTCCTCGCTGAGCGTGGTGACGTTGGGCACCTTGGCGATGAGCGTGTTGGTGCGCCCGATGCCGGCGTAGATCGCGTCCCACATCCCTTCGAGCGTACTGTTGTCGGCCGACGTGACATGCTGGTCGATGTCGGCATACGTGGTGAACGTCCCCACGTGCGCGACGTCGTCCGAGGCCAGGTCGGAGAGGAAGAGGAAATCCCCACCGTAGTAGCTGCCGCTCTGCAGGGCATCGTAGGCGCCGGCCAGCGCCGCGCGCGCGCTGGCGGCGTCGATGATGGCCTGCGACTCCTCGACTTCGGTGGTCGGCTCGACCGTGAGGGTCTTGTCGCAACCGACGGCCGCCCCCGCGAGGAGCGCGACCATCAGCGGGCGCATGACGTGGCGTCGCATGATTCGCATGGTGTTGGGTGTCTGCATGGTCATGGTCCTCACCATGCCCCGCGCACGCCGAACGAGAACGTCCGGGCGAGCGGATAGGCGTAGAAGTCGGTCCCGAGCGAGATCGTCGCGCTGGAGCCGTTGCTGTTCACGTCCGGGTTGTAGCCGGTGTAGTCGGTCCACGTCACGAGGTTGCGCCCCGAGACGAAGAAGCGCGCCTCATCCAGGTTGAACGTGCGGGCCCACGAGCGCGGCAGGCGATAGCCCAGCGTCAGTTCCTGCAGGCGGACGTACGACCCGTCCTCGACGAAGCGGCTCGACACATCGCGCGCGCCGGAGGTGCCGTCGTAGCTCAGGCGCGGCTGCTCGGCGATGTCACCGGGCTTCTTCCAGCGCTTCTCGTACGAATCGCGGAGCTTGTTGTCGAAGTAGTAGCCGCCATCATCGGCGAAGATGCGGATGGCGTTGAAGACCTTGTTCCCCTGCGTGAACTGCACGAAGCTGCGGAAGTCGAAGCCCTTCCACGAGATCGTGTTGGTGAAGCCGCCGAAGTAGTCGGGGTGCGGGCTTCCGACGATCACGCGATCGTCGGCCGTGATGTCACCGTCGCCATTGACGTCGTCGTAGATCGCGTCGCCGGTCTGCGGATCGACGCCCTTGAAGCGCAGCGTGTGGAAGGCGCCCAGCGGCTGGCCGATTTCCACGCGGTTGAGGCTGCGGATGCCGGCGTTGAACGGCTCGTTGCGGTACAGCGCCGTCACCTCGTTCTTGAGGAACGAGATGTTGAAGTCGCTCGACCAGCTCAGGCCACCCACCTTGGACTCGCGAATCGGCTCGGTCGACAGCTGGAACTCCCAGCCACGGTTCTCGATGTTGCCGATGTTGTCGTACACGCTCGTGAAGCCCGAGGTCGAGGTGATCGGGCGGGACACGAGCAGGTCGTCGGTCTTCTTGCGGAAGTAGTCGGCGACCACCCCGACGCGTCCCGAGAGCATCGAGAAGTCGACGCCGACGTCGAACTCGCGCGTCGTCTCCCACTTGAGGTCGGGGTTGGCGAGCGACGAGGGCGCGATCCCCGGCGCGTCGGAGTAGTTCGCGCGCCCGAAGCGGGCCAGCGGCGCGTAGTCGTCGGCGATCCCCTGGTTCCCCGTCTCGCCGTAGCTCAGGCGCAGCTTGAGGTCACCCACCTTCTTGATGGCCGACAGCCAAGCCTCGTCGGACAGCGCCCAGCCGATGGAGCCGGAGGAGAAGAGGCCGTAGCGGTTGTTGTCGCCGAAGCGCGACGAACCGTCCATGCGGACGCTGGCGCTGGCGAAGTAGCGGTCCTTGAGCGACCAGGTGCCCCGCGAGAAGAACGACGCGAGGTTGTTGTCGGTGCGCCCGCCGTCGTACGACGTCACCTTGCCGGCGTTGCCCGGGTAGCGGAACTGCGAGCTGCCGAAGCCCTCGCCCTGCAGGAAGTCGTTCTCGCGCGAGTTGTACTCCACGCCCGATCCCCCAACGAGGGAGAGCTGTCCGAAGCGCTGCCCCGGCGCGTCCCACTGCAGGTACGTCTCGGCCACATACCGGCTGACCGTGGTGTTCCCCTGCTGCGCCACGCCGCGCGCGCTGGCCGCGTACGTGCCGATGATCAGCGGCGAGTTCCAGCGCAGGTCGCGCAGGTTGAGCATGTCGACGCCCACGCGCCCGTTGAGGCGCAGGCGATCGCTGAAGGCATACGACAGCTCCGAGTTGCCCATCGCGCGCAGCGTCCGCGACTCGGCGTTGTCGAGCACCCCGAGTGCGACCGGGTTGGTGTACTCCAGCCCGTCGTCGGTCGAGGTGAAGGTCCCGTCCGAGTTGCGCACGCGCACGTTGGGCTGGTTGGCGAGTGCGTTCGTCGCGACGCCGTCGATCGTGTTGTCGTTCTCGTTGCGGAAGTTCCCCTCGCGCCCGAGCCCGATCGACGTGCGCACGCTGAGCTTGGACGACGGCGAGAAGTCGAGGTTGGCGCGCACATTCGCGCGACGGTACTGCGACCCCACCAGGATCCCCTTCTGGTTGAAGAAGGAGCCGGACACGAAGTACGAGATGCGGTCGCTGCCTCCCGTCATGCCGAGCGACAGGTCGTACACCGGCGCGGTCTGCAGCACCGATTCCTGCCAGTCGGTGTTGATCGTATCGTCGACGCCCGGAGCAAACGGAAGCTCGTCGTCGGCGTAGCCGTCGTTCTTGGCCGCCTCGTTGAAGTAGGCCACATACTCCTTGGCATTGAGCATGTTGACCTTCTTGGACAGGTCCTGCGTCCCATAGTAGCCGTTCCAGGTGATCTTGGGACGACCGGCCTGCCCGCGCTTGGTGGTGATGAGGACGACGCCGTTGGACCCGCGCGAGCCGTAGATCGCCGCAGCCGACGCATCCTTGAGGACGTCGATCGACGCGATTTCGTCGGGGCTGATCCCGCTCACCGCGCTCACGTCCTGTCCACCCATCCCCAGCTGAATAGCTGTCGCGCAGCATCGGGATGCCGTCGATGACGTACAGCGGCTGGTTCCCCGCCGACAGCGACGACGAGCCACGCACGCGGACGGAGATACCGTTGCCCGGGTTGCCCGCGTTCTGGATGACCTGCAGCCCGGCCGCCTTCCCCTGCAGCGCCGCCTCGACGCTGGCGACGGGGACGTTGACCAGGTCTTCGCTCCGCACGGTCGTCACCGCGTTGGTGACCTCACGGCGATTGGCGGTGCCGTACCCGACGACGACCACCTGCGAGAGGTTGAGCGCCGCAGCGCGCAACGTGAAATCGGCCACCGAGGTGTCCAGCGCCGCCACCGTCACGCTTCGCTGTGCCGGGCCAAAGCCCAGGCGCGTCGCGCGCACGGAGTACGTCCCCACTGGGACGTTGCGAATCACGTAGGTGCCGCCGGACGAGGTCAACGCACCGAGCGTCGTCCCCGCGAGGACCACCTGCACGCCATCGACGGGACGGCGAGAGGCCGAGTCGACCACGGTCCCCCGAATCGCCCCCATCGCCTGCGCCTGCGCGCGCGACGGCGTGAGTGAGGTGAGGAGACAGCCGGCAGCGACAAGCAAAGCTGACCAGAGACGTCGTTTCATTCGAGATCCTCCACATTGAGTCCGCGCGTCGGCCATGGACGAGCTTCCATGGTCCGGGGAGCGCGGGAGTCCACGCCACAACAACCCTCGAGGTGCGACGGGCCGGTCGTCGGCCCGCGGGAAGCACACACGCCTATGGCCCGGGCGATTTTCACGTCCGCTGGGCGCGCGCACATGATTAGGACGTATCAAGTACGCCGCAATAGGCGGACAACCCGAATGCGGCATCTATACGCAGGGAACGACGCCCCCGGCGAGCCCCGCGGAGGGCGAGTTCCCATATCGAACGCGCCGAACACCACCTCCTGCGCTCGCTTCGTCCCGCTGCGGGGACGGCCCGGCATCCGGCGAGCGACAGGCCGGTTCACGCCGGTTCAGGCTGGTTCAGGCTGGCTCCGGGCCCGCGACAGCCAGACGACAGCCTGGCGACGAGTTAGCGCGCGCCAGCCAGCGTCGCTTCCCCGGTGGCCGGGTTGAATCGGCTCCCGGCAGGCAGCACGTGCATGCGCACGCCGCTCGCCCCCAATGCCCCCCCCGGAGGGGTGATCGCGCTCCCGCGCGCATCGTACACGACCGCCACGCTCTCCCCCAGCACCCGCCAGGCGCCACCGGGCTCGACCACGATCGCCGTCGACTCGTCGATCCCCACGCCGAGGTGCGGCGGGCGCTCCAGCACGAGACTGATCAGCCGATTGTTGCGGCGGCGACGCAGGAAGTGCTGGTCGACCACCGCGTTGTCGATCAATCCGAAACCGTCGGCCGTGACGATGTTGTCGCGCGCGATCGTCCCCAGGCTGAGCGTCGAATCGGGGCGCACCCCACCCCGGCGCCGCTCATCGCCGGTGATCATCACCGCCGACATGACCGCGGCCCCCGCCGAGGTCCCCCCGACGACCGCCCCCGCCCGATAGCGCTCGGCGATCGCGGCCGCGGTCCGGGACCCGGCGAGCGCCGCGGTGAGGCGCGACTGGTCGCCTCCGCCAAACCAGATCCCCGTCGCCTCCTGCACCTGCTGCACCACGGACTCGGCGTCGGCGCCGCTGCGATCCACCCACACGTTGACGGCCTGGGCGCCTAACGAGCGCAGCTGCTGTGCCTTCTCCTCGCCGCTCGTGCGCCCGCTGGCGCTGGCCATGGCGAAGACGACGATACGAGCCTTCCCCGCCCCGCCAGCCAGCGTGACGAATTCACGCACCAGCGCGGCCGGCTGCGGCCCCCCGCCGACGATGAAGAGCGTCCCCTGCACCATCGAACCCGGCGGCGCCGTCTGTGCGCGCACCGTCGACGGAGCCGTGACCGTCGCGGCCAGCGCGACAACGCACAGTCCGACGCCGATGATTCCCCTCGCCCCGTGGCGAAGCGCTGCCTCCGCGCGGCTTGCCGCCGCTCCCATGCCGTGCACCATGCTCACGCGATCCGTTCAGGCTCCATGACCTTCTCCACCACCTTGCCGTCGACGACGCTCACGCAATAGCACTTGGCCGCCGCCCGCGTGTTCACGACGCGCTTGACCTCGTTGTCCTCGAAATAGATCCCGGCGTCGTTGTCGCAGGCGTAGCCCGGCTTCATCTCGCCGGAGCCGATGAGCTTCTGGTACAGCGGACGCCGCCCCGGCTCCGCATCGTAGTGCGGCGAGTGGCTCCCCTTCAGGAAGCCCAGGCACTTCACGATCGTGAGCTCCTTCGGGCGCGAGTCGGTTGTCCCCTCCTCGAACCAGCATAACGAACCGGCGCTCGCCCCGCCCAGGACGATCCCGCGGTCCCACGCTTCCTTGAGCACCAGGTCGATCCCCTGCGCCTTCCAGATCGCCTGCTGGTTGAGCGTGTTGCCGCCCGAGCAGACGATGGCGTCCATCGAGAGGAAGACCTCCTCCCAGCTCTTGTTCTGTCGCGTGCTGGCGATGAACGAGTTCTGCACGTGCGGTTCGACGTTGAGCGGGGCGCAGTTCTGGAAGAAGGTCAGCGTCCCCTGCTGGGAGTCGGCGGACGCCGTCGGGAGATAGCAGACGCGCGGGCGCGGCTTCCCGGTGAGCTGCGCCATATAGCGGATGAACGCCGTCCCGAAGCCGCCGCCGGCGATGAGGATCTTGCGCGTGGCAGCTGGCGGTCGAGGCGTCAGCAGCGAGCTCGCCAGGGTGGCGTTCACGCCGCCCAGCCCCAGACGGCTGGCTCCAGCGCCCAGCGTCCCCAGCGCCGACGATACGACGAAGTCCCGTCTCTTCATGGTCCCCTCTCGGTGAGCGAAGCCCGCAGATCTAGTCCAACGCGCCGAACATGCGCCCCGTTGCGCGGCGGATCAACGGGCGGGCGCGCCCCCCGGCCTCGGTCACCCGGTGCCAGACCAGACCTCAGGGCAGTGTCACCGCGCGCATCGGGACTTCGCCCATCCCGCCCGCCGTGAAGATCGCCAGCTGCAGCCGGCCGGCCGCCAGGGCACGCCGGTCGATCCCCGTCAGCGGGAAGACGCCCGAGGCCGTCCGCATCCCGGGGCCAGCGAGACGATGGATCACGGGCGAACCGATCGCCCCGCCAGCCGGGCGGCGCAGGACCACCGCCTGGAGCGCATCGGAGCTCCCGCCGCTCACCACCACGTCGTAGCGCAGCAGGTTGGTGAGCGGATCGAACACAAACCGTACGGTGCCAGTGACCGCGCCATGGGTCACCGCCTGACGAAAGGCGATCGCGCCCGGCGCGCGAGCGCCGCGCAGCCGCGGCGTCGTGGACGGTGCGGCACGCCGTGGGCCCATCCGCTCCAGCGCGTACGCCAGCCCCACGAGTCGCACGTCGGCCCCGGGGCGCCCCATGAACTCGATCCCCACCGGGAGGCCATCGTCGGTGAAGCCGGCAGGGGCGCTGAGCGCCGGGAAGCCGGTGTGCGCGCTCAGCCCGCACGTCGACCCGGGCTGTGGTTCGCCCACAAGCACCGGACGGCGGCGGCTCGTCGGGTAGGCAATCGCGTCGACCCGCAGCGAGTCCATCGCCGCCAGCATGCGCGAGCGCAGCAGCTGCTGCCGCGCCAGCGCGGTGCGATAGCGCTCGCTGTCTCGCACGCCGGTCGTGTCCATCGCGGTGATGCGCCCCATCATCGACGTGTGAAAGAGGCCGCGGTCAAGGATCAGGCGCGCCGTCAGCTGCGGTGCCCCCGGGATCGCCTTGAGGTAGTCCTGCAGGTCGTGGTTGGTCTCGAAGTTGATGACGCTGGTGTTGGCCATCAGCGAGTCGAAGTCCGCCACCCGCAGCTCCACCACGTCGGCCCCCGCCGCCTGCATCGCCGTCGTCACCGCGCGCACCGTGTCGCGGATGTCTGGGTCGATGTCGCCCGTCATGTAGTTGGTCAGCACGGCCACACGCGTCCCGCGCATCGGGAAGGCGGCGAGCGAATCGCTGAAGGCCGACGGGGAGCGTCCCTTGGCGATCGCCGTCGTCGTATCGGCCGGATCGAAGCCGACGGTGACGTCGAGCGCGATGGCCAGGTCGCGCACCGAGCGGGCGAGCGGCCCCGGAGTGTCCTGCGTGTGCGAGAGTGGGACGATCCCGTCGCGGCTCGCCATCCCCTGCGTGGGTCGCAACCCGACGAGGTTGTTGAAGGCGGAGGGGATGCGGATGGAGCCGCAGGTATCCGACCCCCACCCCACGGCGGCAAACGACGCCGCAATCGCCGCCCCCGTCCCCCCGCTTGAGCCACCGGGGCATCGCATCGGGTCATACGGATTGCGCGTCTGGCCGCCTAACGAACTCACCGAGGTGATCCCCGCCGCCAGCTCGTGCATGTTGGTCTTGCCGAGGATCACCGCCCCCGCCGCGCGCAGCCGGGCGACGACGAAGCCGTCGTCCGGCGGCTGCACACCGGCCAGTGCCAGCGATCCCGCCGCCGTCGGGAGGTCGAAGGTGTCGAAGTTGTCCTTGAGCAGGATCGGGATGCCGTGCAGCGCCCCGCGCACCTTTCCCGCCTTGCGCTCGGCGTCGAGCGCTGCGGCGTCTCGCCGGGCGTTGGGATTGAGGCGAATGATCGCGTTGAGTGCCGGGCCGCGCTGGTCGTACGCCGCGATGCGGGCGCGATACGCATCCACCAGCTGCACCGCGCTCCATCGCCCGCGCTGCAGCCCGTCCTGCAGTTCGCTGATGGACGCCTCGTACACCACGTCACGCATCGAGCCCCCCTGGGCCGCAACCGCTGGGGCAACGAGGAGCGACGCGAAGGCCGCGGCGACCGGGAATCGAAGGAGAGCGCGCATGCTGAGGCTCAGGGCGGGGGCGGGGGGGCGTTCTCGTCGTGGACCGGGCGCAGCGCAGGCGACGCACGCCGGTCGATCGGGGCGTGCTCGCCTAACGACGGCACGCGCCCCATCACCGGACGGACCGACGCCAGGTTGTGCGGCGGCAGCAAGGCAGGAATGTCGCCGGCGGCGGTACTGACCGTGGTCCACCGCGCGCGCGCCACCAGCTGGGCATGGTCGGCGACCGCGGGGACGTCGTTCACCACCGCGTTGGCGATTCCGCCGCGTTCGAGACGTGCGACGACCTCGGTAACCGGAAGCGCCGCGAACGCCGAGACGATCTGCCGTTCGAGTACCACACGATTGGCCAGTCGAGCCGCGGGCACGGCGTAGTCAGGATGATCGGCCAGCGCCGCATCGAGCAGCACGTGTTCGCAGAAGCGGCGAAACTCCGGGTCGCTCTGGATGGCGAAGAGCACCTGTCCATCGGCACAGGGATACGCCCCATAGGGGACGATCATGTTGTGCCGGAGCCCGGCGCGCGCGGGGGCCCCGCCGCTCCCGAGGTAGGTGTAGAGCGGCGGCATCATCCACTCGGTCATGCACTCGAACATCGAGATGTCGATGCGCTCGCCCTTCCCCGTGCGCTCGCGCCGGTACAGCGCGGCCAGCGCGCTCGAGTACGCGTACATCCCCGCCCCGATGTCGGCGATGCTGATCCCCACCTTGACCGGCTCGTCAGGCGTCCCCGTCATCGAGACGACCCCCGACTCGGCCTGGATGAGCATGTCATACGCCTTCTTGTCGCGATACGGGCCATCGGGGCCGTACCCCGAGATCGCGACCCACACGAGGCGCGGGAGCTCGGCGGCGAGCACGTCATATCCCAACCCCAACCGCTCGATGGCTCCCGGGGCAAGGTTGTGCACGAAGACGTCGGCCCCCTGCACGAGCGCGTGCAGCGCCGCGATCCCCTCGTTCGACTTGAGGTCGAGCACCACACTCTGCTTGCCGCGGTTGAGCCAGGCGAAGTACGCCGAGATCCCGTTGAGCGCCCCATCGTAACCGCGGGCGAAGTCGCCATCGCCCGGGCGTTCGACCTTGATGACCTCGGCGCCGAGGTCGGCAAACTGTCGCGTGCAGAACGGGGCGCTGACCGCCTGCTCCACGGCGACGATGCGCAGCCCGGCGAACGGGAGCACGTCGTTCATTCGCGCATGGTGGGCACCGGCTGCACCGGGACGTGCCCGCGCTTGTAGACCAGGACGGTGCGTCGATACGTGATCACCACCGTGCCGTCCTGCTTGAAGCCCGTCGTCTTGACCTCCACGATCCCCATCGTCGGGCGCGACTTCGATTCACGCATGCTCAGCACCTCGCTCTGCGCATAGATCGTGTCGCCCTCCAGCACCGGCGCGGGGAGGCGCACCTCGTCCCAGCCCAGGTTCACCGCGTTGCGCGAGATGTCGCTCACCGAGAGCCCCACCACCAGCGCCAGGGTGAAGGTCGAGTTCACCAGCGGCTCACCGAACTCGGTCTGCGACGCGTAATGCCGGTCGAAGTGGATCGGGTTGGTGTTGTTCGTGAGCAGGGTGAACCAGGTGTTGTCGACGTTGCTCACCGTGCGCCCCAGCGGGTGGCGCAGCACGTCGCCCACGTGGAAATCCTCGTAGCAGCGTCCCTCGTGTCCCGGTGCATCGCTCATGGTGCCGTCCCTGAAGGGTTGGGGCGGGGCGCACGCCCCGCGCGTTGCGCCGCGTCGGCGCGCAGCGTCGTCTGCGCCATGCGCAGGTTGGCCGCGTCGATCATGATGCCGTCGCTCCCCACCGCGCCGCGCCCGGCCGCGACGGACGCCTCGTAGCGCGCCACCACGTCGTGCGCCCACGCCAGGTCGCGGGGCGACGGCGAGAAGGCCGCATTCACCGCCGCCAGCTGCAGCGGATGGATGCACTGCTTGCCGTCGAATCCCATGGCACGCGCGACGCCACAGGCCCGCGCCAGCGCCTCGGGATCCTTGTAGCTGGCGAGCGGGCCGTCCATGCAGCGCAACCCGTACGCGCGCGCCGCCGCCACGATCCCGTGCATCACCGCGTGCCAGCGATGGGCGCCGTACGCCGCGTCGTGCTCGTCCTCCGCCCCGATGTTGGCCAGCGGCATGTGCATCGAAGCCGCGTAGTCCCCCATCCCGAAGATCAATCCCTCCAGCCGCGGCGAGGCGCTCGCGATCTCGCGCAGGTGCAAGAAGCCGAGCGCCGTCTCGATCTGCGCCTCGATCCCGATGCGCTCCCGGAGCCCGGTGCGTGCCTCGACCTGGGTCAGCAGGCGATCGACGAACTGCACGTCCCCCGCCCCCGAGGCCTTGGGGAGCATGATGAGGTCGAGGTGCTGCCCCGCCCCTTCCACCACCTCGATCACGTCGCGATAGGTGTACATCGTGTCGAGCGCATTGACGCGTACCATGCGCGTCCGATGCCCGAAGTCGAGCGTCGTGAGCGCCTGCACTACGAGGGCGCGGCTCGCCTCCTTCTGCTCCGGGGCCACCGCGTCTTCGAGGTCGAGACAGACGGCGTCGGCGTCGCTGCGGGCCGCCTTGGCCACCATCTCCGGCCGAGACGCCGGGACAAACAACATGCTGCGCGCGAGGCGCGATGGGTTGGGGCGCATGATTCGCTAGAAGGAGCGGGGGAGCCCCAGCACGTGCTCCCCGATGTACGAGAGGATCAAGTTGGTCGACACCGGTGCCACCTGGTACAGCCGCGTCTCGCGGAACTTGCGCTCCACGTCGTACTCGGCGGCAAAGCCGAACCCTCCGTGTGTCTGCAGGCAGACGTTCGCCGCCTCCCATGAGGCATCGGCGGCCAGTAGCTTGGCCATGTTGGCCTCGGCCCCGCAGGGGAGGCCAGCGTCGAAGAGGCGCGCCCCTTCGTAGCGCATCAGGTCGGCCGCGCGCACGCGTGCGTACGCCTGCGCCAGCGGAAACTGGATCCCTTGATTCTGCCCAATCGGCCGATCGAACACGACACGCTCGCCGGCGTATCGGCGTGCCTTGTCGATGAACCAGAAGCCGTCGCCGATGCACTCGGCCGCGATGAGCACGCGCTCGGCGTTCATCCCGTCGAGGATGTAGCGAAAGCCGTCGCCCTCGGTCCCGATCAGGTTCTCGGCCGGGACCTCGAAGTCCTCGAAGAAGAGTTCGTTGGTCTCGTGGTTGACCATGTTGTCGATCGGGCGCACGCGCAGCCCGCGTTGCTCGGCCCCGCGTAGGTCGACGAGGAAGACCGACAGCCCCTGCGTGCGCCGGGTGACCTGCGCCAGCGGCGTCGTGCGCGCGAGGAGGAGCATGAGGTCGGAGTGCTGTACGCGCGAGATCCACACCTTCTGCCCGTTCACCACGTAGCGGTCGCCGCGCCGCTCGGCAACGGTGCGCGTCTTCGTCGTGTCGGTCCCGGTGGCCGGCTCGGTGACGGCGAACGACTGCAAGCGCAGCTCGCCAGCCGCAATGGCGGGGAGGTAGCGCCCCTTCTGCTCGGGCGAGCCGTGCCGCAGCACGGTCCCCATGATGTACATCTGCGCGTGACAGGCTCCGGAATTGGCGCCGGCGCGATTGATCTCCTCGAGAATGACCGACGCCTGCGTGAGCGTGAGCCCGCTACCGCCGTACTCCTCGGGGATGAGGGCCGACAGCCAGCCGGCGCGCGTGAGCGCCTGCACGAACTCCTGAGGGTAGCCGTGTTCGCGCTCGACGCGCTGCCAGTAGCGCGAGTCGAACGGGGCGCAGGCGGCGCGCACGGCTTCGCGAATCTCGACGTGCTCGGTAGCGCGGGGATTGATGTCGCTCATGGGTGCACAACCTCGCCCGCGGCACGCGCCGGGGCGAGTGCGGCGAAGGGGATCGACATGTCGGGCACGCTGGCGAGAGCGAGGACCGTGGTCACCGCGCGCTCCGCGGTGGCGGCGTCGTAGCGTGGGGTTACCAAGGCGCGGAGCTTGTCGGCGAGTGCCGCGGTAGACACGGGATTCTCGGGATTGCCGCGCGGGAAGGCGGCGGCGCGCGTGCGGCACGTCCCGTCGCGGTGTACGTAGGTGATGCGGGTCCCCCACTCGGCCGGATAGCGCGCCGTGATGTCGGGGACGACGCGGATCTCGATGCGCGGCAAGAGCGCGGCGACCGCGGCATGCCCCACCCCCGCGGGGCCGAATCGCTCGGCGGCAAACTGCTCGAGCCCCACCGCGCCGTCCACCAGCGCCGCCGCCACGCAGTACGCGAGCGAGAACTTCGCCTGGTAGGGCGTCGTGGGATCGTGCTGCTTCACGATGGCATGCCCCTGCTCGTACGTCTCGACCTCCACCCGCTCGAGCGCCCCGAGCGCCTCGTCGCCCCGCCAGCCGCACTCGGCACGATGCTCGAGCGACACGTCGATGGCCGTGTGCGTGTGGCCGCAGCACGAGTGGAGCTTGTAGCAGTTCTCGGGAAGCTTCCAGTGCGAGCCTAACGCTTCGGTCACGCGGCTGGCGTCGAAGTCCGTCGTGGTGGCGCGAAAGAAGCCGCGCTCCCCCTCCAGGATTCGCGTCGCCCCGGTGAAGCCGACGCGGGCGAGGTCGGCGGCCAGCACGCCGTTCATCGCCGCCTTGCCCGGGTGCAGCGCCTTGCTCATTGCCCCGTCGGCGTTGAACTCCCACAATCCGCTCGCTTGCGTCCCGGCACTCCCCAGCGCGTCGAGCATCTGCGCGGGGGAGAGCCGGACGAGCGACCCGGCCGCCACCGCGGCGCCGAAGGTGGCCGCCGTCCCCGTGGGGTGCCAGTAGCGATAATGCGAGGGGTTCACCGCCTCTCCCACGCGCAGTGCGGCCTCGTATCCGAGCGCCACCGCCAGGAGGAAGTCCTCCCCCGAGGCGTGCTCGCGCTCGGCCACGGAGAGCGCCGCGGGGATCACCGGCGCCGCCGCGTGCAACGTCGAGCCCTTGTGCACGTCGTCGAGTTCGAGGATGTGCGAGGCGACGCCATTGGCCAGCGCCGCACCGGCGGCCGAACTGCGCGCCCCCGCGAACACCGTGGCATCGCGCGACGCGCCGAGCTGCCTAACGACCTCCCGCGCCATCTGCGCGGGCGGCTCCAGGGCGCCGCTCATCGCCGATCCCAGCCAGTCGAGGATGGCGCGATGCGCCTCGTCCACCACCACCGTCGGAAGGTCGCGGAAGCGGGCGCTCGCGCAGAAGTCGGCGAGGAGGCGTGAGGCGGGCCGTGGGGTCATGGGGGGAGGGTGGTGGCGGCGCGTCGCCAATCTACCTGACGCGACGCCAATAGTCGAAGTACGCGCCACGGCGCCCCATGTACCAGCGGCGCCCCCGCCCGCCGATCGCTCCCCTCGCCCTACGCCCCCTCCAGCCCCTCGATGTCGAGCTTCTTCATCCCCAGCATCGCCTGCTGCACACGCATCGCCTTGTCACGATCGGGGTGCTGCAGCAGCGGGAGCAGGATGCGCGGCACGACCTGCCACGACAGCCCGAACCGGTCCTTGAGCCAGCCGCAACGGCTCTCCTGGCCGCCATCGGCCGTGAGCGCGTTCCAGTAGCGGTCGATCTCCTCCTGCGTATCGCAGGTGATCATCAGCGAGATCGCCTCGTTGAACTGGAAGTGCGGCCCGCCGTTGAAGGCGTGGTAGGTGCGCCCGTCCATGACGAAGGTCCCCGACATGACGCGATCGCCCGCACGATTGACGGCGACGATACGAGAGTGCTTGAAGAGCGACGTGTACAGCTGCATCGCCTCCTCGGCCTGGTCATTGAACCAGAGAAACGGGGTAATCGTCTCGGAACTGCTGTGGTTCGCCGCCTGGATCATCGTCGTGGCCTCTCGCGTAGTACGGGATCTCCCCTCGGCTTCTTCACTCGACGTTCGTCCGATGGACGCCGCGCCCGCCACCCACCCCGCACGATACCGGATAGCAAACGGGCGCGGCAGGAATCCCCGCCGCGCCCGTTTGCCCGATCGACGCGACGTTACGACACCGTCGCGTGCTGCAGGTCCTGCACCGCCTTCAGGAGGAGCTTCATCTTCGGGGCGTCGCACGACGAGCGCGCGTCGTTCTCCACCTGCGTGGCCAGCGCCCCCAACTGCGACGTGCGCTGCACGCCCGGGGCCCGCTCGGCACTGGAGAGCGCCGAGCGCACCTCGGAAATGCGATTCGCCGGGAGGCACTTGTTGCGCTCGAGCTGGTCGACGTAGGCACGCGCGAGCGCGAACGACGGCGGCCAGGCGATCTTCGGCTGCCCCTGCGCGTTGAGGTGCGTCCAGCGCACCGTCTTCGCCGCGTCGATCTCATTCTGCGAGACGTACTGGCTCGGCACGAGGTCGGCCACGTCCATCCCGCGCGCAATCTCCGAGCTCACGATCGCGCCGTTGTACCAGTACACCGACCACGAGCCGCCCATCACCATGCGGGTCGAGTCCACCGGGCCACGGTCGAAGAACGCGATCTCCTTCGGGTTCTTGGCGTCGGTCCAGTCAAACACCGAAATGCCGCCTTGGTACCACGCCTGCACCATCACGTCGCGCCCGGGGATCGGAATCAGCGAGCCATTGTGCGCCACGCAGTTCTCGGCCGCGGTCTGGACGGTCGGGATCTTGTAGTAGCTCTCGAACTTCATCTTGCGGTTCACGATCGAGAAGATCGCGTTCGACCCCCACTCCTTCTTGTCCGAGGCACGGCACTTCGGCGCGCCGCCACCGCCCCACTCGTCGGAGAAGAGGATCTTGGTCCCGTCGTTGTTGAACGTGGCGGAGTGCCAGTAGGCGAAGTTGGAGTCGGCGACCGCATCGAGTCGCACCGGGTTCACCGGGTCGGCGATGTCGATCAGGATCCCGTGTCCTTCGCAGGCGCCACCCGCCAGGCCCAGCGACGGATAGACGGTGATGTCGTGGCACTGACGCCCGGGGTTGATCGGCGAGCCAGGCTGCGGCGCGCTCCCGAACATGCGATTCACGACCCCCTGCAGCCCGGCGCGCAACGTCGCCGAGTCGGCACCGGTGGGGGCGCCGCTCCCGCCACGCGCCTTGACCACGCTGTCGAGCATGACGCGGATGAACTGCCCACCCAGCACCATGTCCTGCCCCGACGACGGGTTCTTCGCCGTGAAGCCACCGGCAGCGCGCGCCGCTGCCGCCGCCTTGGCGGCCGCCGCGAGGTCTTCCTCGCCCGGCGCGTGCGTCGGCGTGGAGGTGAGCCCGCTGAAGATGTTGGCCCGGTTCACCACGGCCGACTGCTCCGGGTGCGCCAGCGGAACCTTGATGATCTCGATCCGCAGCAGCGAAGAGTTGGCGTTCTGGTCGGGCGTGTCGCGCACGCACCCCGCCAGTTCGTTAGGCGAGCGCACCCCGGCCGAGCCCGACACGTAGATGTAGATGTTGTCGGGATCCTTGGGGCTCTCGACCACCGTGTGCGTGTGCGATCCGCGGCACGTCTGCACGTTGGCGACGATCTTCGGCTTCTTGATGTCGCTGATGTCGAAGACGCGCACGCCACGGAAGCGCAGCGCACTCACCGTGTCCGGCACGCCGCCGGGAAGGCAGTCCACCCGGCCATTGTTCGCCTCGGCCGACATGAACATCAGGTTCTTGTACACCGACACGTCGTTCTGCGAGGCCGGGCAGCTGAAGGCCGTGACCAGCAGCGGCTTGGCCGGGTTGGTGATGTCCCAGACCACCGGTCCGTTGTAGTTCCCCTGGATCACGTAGTTCCCCGTGAAGGCCAGGTCGGAGTTGGTGATCCCGAGGAACCCCTCGGGGGAGACCGCCTTCGACACGACCTTCATGTTGGAGAGCGCTTCGCCGGCGTCCATGAGGCCGGCCTTGAGGCCGACGCGCGAATCCATGCGCGGATCGGCCGACGGCGACGGCGTGGTCGCGGGGGGATTGGAGCCCGCGCACGCGGCCGACGCGACGAGCGCGGCGGCGAGCATGGCGCGAGACGACAGACGGGATGTGCTCATGCCTGGCTTCACTCGTTTGAGGGGGGACGAAGGAGCGGAAGAAGGTGCGTGCTACAGCTGGAATGCTGCAGTCGCTACGGAAGTTCGATCAACATCTGGAGCATGCGGCGGATCTCGGTCGACTGATCCACCTCGACATCGGCCGCGAACTTGAAGATCGTCTCGTCCTGCCCCGCGCCACGATTGGCGAAGAGCGTCTTGACCATCGTCACCGCGCCACGGTGATGATCGATCATGTACGTGAGGAAGAGCCGGTCGAACTCCGGGCCACGCGCCGCGTCGAGCGACTTGAGCTGTGCATCGGTCAGCATTCCGGGCATCGACATCGCATGCGCGCCATGCTGCATGGCCTCGTGGCTCATCCCCGCGTGCTGCATCGCCGCGCCTGCCGTGTCGGCGACCGGCGCCTCCTGATTGCGATCGCGCAGCCAGGTCTGCATGAGGTTGATCTCGTCGCGCTGCGCGTTGATGATGCGCTCGGTGAGGCGGATGACCGCCGCACTCGCGCCGTGCGTAGGCGCCCACTTGGAGATGAGAATCGCCTGCGCGTGGTGATGGATCATCCCCGACATGAAGTCGATGTCGCCCTTCGTGTACGGGTAGCGGAGCGAATCGGCCCGCGCGCGGTCCTTCGCTGCCTCCGGCCCCATGCGCGACAGCGCCGCCGCGGGACGTGAACGGGCGCACGCCGAGGTCAAGGCGAGCGCGCCGAGGGAGAGGGTCAGGACGTGGGTGGTGAATCTCATCGGCGTATTCCGCGAGTTGGACAGCCGGGGGGGCGGCAGGGTTGCGGGGAATCTCGGGGGAAGCGCGCCGTGTGGCGAGGGGTGGGGACGAACCGGCCACGATGGGGCGGCGCCTTGCGAGCCGACCCGTGCCCTACCTACTTCGAAGGATGATCTCCGCCCTCACTCCCGCTCGCGCCTCGGCGCGCACTCCCCGCCCTCTCCGTGCCGCCACGACCGTCGCCCTGGCATCGCTCGTGGGCCTCGTCCTCGCCGCCCTTCCGGCGCGCGACGCGGCTGCCCAGGCCAAGCCGGCGGCACCACTCTCCGCGGCCCAGCGCCGCGCGATGCTGGCCACACCCACGCATCCGTTCTGGCGGACCAAGGCCCCCGACACGGTGGCCCTCGACATGGAGACCTCGCGCGGTACGATGACGATCGAGCTCATCCGCGAGTGGGCCCCCAACGGTGTGGATCGTTTCTACAACCTCGCGCGCGCCGGCTTCTTCGACGACTCGCGCTTCTATCGCGTCCTTCCCTTCTACATCGCCCAGTTCGGCCACCCGGCCAGCCCATCGGTGGGGGCGACGTGGCGCGAGCGGAAGATCCGCCCGGACTCAGTGCGATCGAGCAACGTGCGTGGGACGATCACGTACGCGCAGTTCACCCCCCGCGACCGGTCGACCACGCTGTTCATCAACCTCAACGAGAACGTCTCGCTCGACTCCTCAGGCTTTGCCCCCATTGGCCGAGTGATCGCGGGGATGGAGAGCGCCGACAGCCTCTATTCAGGCTACGGTGAGATCCCGGCATCGCCGGCCCCGATGGGGAATCCGCGCCGTTTCTACGGCGAGTCGAACCGCTTCCTCGACAAGACGTATCCCAAGCTCGACCGGATCATCTCGGTCAGGGTGCGCGCGGATTCCGCGGCGACGCCCTAACGATCGACGCACGGAGGCGGCTCGCACGACAGGACGCCGCACCCTTCGTCGCATCTTCCCTCCCCAGATCATCGGTTCCGCCACCGTGCCCCGCCTTTCACGAGTTCGACCACAACGACGGGCGTCAGCGCCGCCGCGAGCACGACGCCCCAGTCGCTGAGCGTGAGAGGCGTGGTGCGCAGCACGCGGCGCAGCAGGGGCACGGCCACCGCCGACAGCTGCAACCCGAGGCAGAGGAGCGTCGCTCCCCACAACCACCGGTTGGCCGCCCCCCCGGTCGAGAACATCGAGCGCGTCGTGGAGCGCGCATTGAACACGTGCGCCACCTGGGCCAGCGAGAGCGCCATGAAGGCGATCGTCACGGCGTGGCGCAGCCCCTCTCCCTCCACCCCGTACGCGCGCAGCCCGAATCCGAAGGCGGCCAGCGTGCACGTCGCCAGGACGCCCCCCTGCCACACGATGAGCCACCCGAAGCGCGGCGTCATGAGCGGCGCCGATGGGT
>Ga0116178_10001225_pt1 | contig 21305 bp, 17 predicted proteins | sample AD_STIC12_MetaG_FD_89880 | JGI IMG/M metagenome (GOLD analysis project Ga0116178, IMG submission 89880) | Active sludge microbial communities of municipal wastewater-treating anaerobic digesters from USA - AD_STIC12_MetaG | ecosystem: Engineered > Bioreactor > Anaerobic > Digestate | place: USA... | reverse complement strand
CTTCACGCGGATGTTCCGTCCGGTGGTGGACCAGCCGCCCACCATGTTGAAGGAGGCGGCCTCGATGATCTCGGAGGCGCACTCCGCGGATTTGACGCCCAGCCCGGCGAGATGGTCCGCCAGTCGCGCCTGCGCGTCCTTCTTCGCGTGCTCCAGGGTGTAGGAGCCGGAGACGCGCTCGTTCACGTTGAGGAAGGGGATGAGCATCACGCCCCGCTCCGTGTCGGCGAAGAGCTCGATGTCCATGGTCGCGTGCGTGAGCGCGGCGCCGACGGCATTGGCCACCGCGTACTGCTCGGGCACGGTGATCGGCAGGCCGAAGCGTTTCGCGAGGGCGTCGGAGAAGGCGCGCGCGGGCCCTCCCATCACATAGAGGCGTTTCGGGACGATCGTCTTTCCCTCGAGCACCTCGTGGACGGTGTACACGGGCTTCTCGTTGATCGCGCGCACCATGGCGTCGCTCGCCTCCTTGATCGCGCGCATGGCGTAGTCGATGGCGGCGCCGGCCAGATCCTCCGGGGAGCGGCCGCTCTTCTTTGCGAGCGCGCGGACGCCCTTCTCGGAGGCGGCGGTGTCGCCGTAGGCGGCGAGCTTCTTCACGTTGAAGGCGTCGATGAGCGTGGGAGCGGAACCGCCATCGGCCATGGAGGGGCCGCGCCGCTCGGGTCCCGCGGTGACGGACGTGCCGCTCACGGCGAGGATCGAGTCGCCGCCGATGCCGATGGAGCGCGTTTTAAGCGCGCGCACCAGCGTCGCCCGTTCGTCGAGCTCGATGCCGTCCTCGACGAGGGGCGCGCCGTCGGCGAAGATCGCGATGTCGGTGGTGGTGCCGCCGATGTCCAGGACGACGGCGTCCTCGACGATGTCGCACAACGCCACGATGCCCATCACGCTCGCGGCCGGGCCGGAGAGGATCGATTCCACCGGGATGCGCCGCGCGACCGCAAGCGGCATGGTGCCGCCGTCGGCCTTCAGGATGTTGATGGCGGGGGCGATGCCGTGGGCGACCACGCCGGATTCGATCGCGTCGGCGAAGCGGTTGAAGATGCGCCAGACGGCCGAGTTGAAGTAGGCCGTGCTCACCCGGCGCGGGAAGTTGAGCGCGCCCGAGAGCTCATGGCCCACCGTGGTGAAATCGGCGTTTCCCTGGATGATGTCGCGGATGCGGTTTTCGTGCGCGGGATTGCGCGTGGAGAACTTGGATACGGCGGCGAACACCTTCACGCCGTTCTTGAGGCAGTGGCGCACGGCCTTCTGGATCTCGCCCTCGGCGGGCGGCAGCACCTCGGTCCCGCGATGGTCGATGGAGCCCGCGATGGCGTAATAGCGGTTCCCGACGGCGTGCGCCTGCGGATCGACGCCGGGACCGGCCGAGACGATGACGCCCACCTCCTCGGTTGTGCGCTCCACGATCGCGTTGGTCGAGAGCGTGGTGGAGAGGTTGATGCGGTCCACGGCCGCGACGTCGATTGCCGAGAACACGCGCTCGAGCGCGCCGGTGACGGAGGCGAGCAGATCGTCGTGGTTGGTCACGACCTTCGCCGAGGCGGCGATCCCGTCCTTCCCGATGGCCACAACGTCCGTGTGTGTGCCGCCGATGTCCAGGCCAAGAAGCATCAGCCACCTCCCGGAGTGTATGATGACGCCCGTGTTGACGCGGGTCCGCAGCCTGAGGACCGAGTCGTGCCGCGAGCATACTATCGACGCGCTTCCTGTCAAGACGATAAAATGAATCCATCGCGCGGGATCATCGGGCCGCGGCAATGCTTGTTTCGTGGGAACGGGAGCCATGCCAGGTAAACAAAAAGTAAAATATGGCCCAGTGGGGCGAGGGTCGATTCGCAGACGCTTTTTTTATTGATTTGACGGGGGCGTTCGCATATCATACCACCGAGGTCGTGAAAGAGGAGCGTTCGCGAATGAGCCGAAAGAGGATCCTCCTGGCGGAGGATGAATCGATAATATCGCTCGACATCGCCTCCATTCTCAAGGAGCTCGGCTACGAGATGGCGGGCATTGTCGCGACCGGAGAGGCGGCGATCGCTGAAGCCGAGTCGTCCCGACCGGACCTGGTGCTCATGGACATCGTACTCAAGGGCGGCATGGATGGCATCGCGGCTGCGGAGGCGATCCAGACCCGCCTGGGGATCCCCGTGATCTATCTGACCGGCAATGCGGACATGGGCACGGTGTCGCGCGCGCGCCAAACGAACCCGTATGGCTATATCCTCAAGCCCGTGAGCGCGCAGGACGTGCTCACCACCATCGATACGGCGCTCCACCGGCATGAGCTCGAGCGTGCGGTACGGGAAAAGAACGCCGAGCTCGCGGCGCTCAACGAAGAGCTGGGCCAGACGCTGGAGGAGCTCGAATCGACGAACGAGCAGCTGCGCGTCTCGAATGAAAGCCTGGAGCGCGAGGCCGCGGAGCGGGCGAGCGTCGAGCTCGAACGCGACGAGCGGGTGCGGGAGGTGGAATTGTTCTTCCGCAGCGGTCTCGATCTTTTCTGCATCGCGGACACCGACGGGTATTTTCGCCGCCTCAACCCCGAGTGGGAGCGAACGCTGGGATATTCCATCGACGACCTCGAGGGAAAGCGTTTTCTGGACCTGGTGCACCCCGATGATGTCGAGGCCACGATGAACGCCGTCGGGAAGCTTGCCGGGCAACGTGAGGTGCTCAACTTTACGAACCGGTATCGCTGCAAGGACGGGTCGTACCGATGGATCGAATGGCGCGCGCTTCCCGCAGGGACGCTCATCTATGCCGCTGCGCGGGACATCACCGAGCAGCGCGCCGCCATGGAATCGCTCGCGGAGAGCGAGGCGCGCTTCCGCACCCTGTTTGACACGACCACACTGGGGATCGTGTACCAGGCGGCCGACGGCCGGATCGAACTGGCGAACCAGGCCGCGCTTGACGCCTTGGGGCTCACGCTCGACCAGGTGCAGGGCCGCACCTCGTTCGATCCGCGCTGGCGCTCGATCTATGAGGACGGCGCGGACTGCCCCGGAGACGAGCATCCTGCCATGGTGGCCCTGCGCACCGGCGAAACGGTGCGCGGCAGGGTGATGGGCGTGTACCGGCCGAGCGATGATTCGTACCGCTGGCTGCTGATCGACGCGGTGCCGGATTTCCGTCCGGGCGAAGAGCGTCCGTATCGGGTCTTCGCGACCTTCATCGATGTCACCGAACGGCGAAGCATCGCGGACGCGTTACGCGAAAGCGAGGGGCGGTACCGGCTGCTCTTCGAGAATATGACCAGCGGGTTCGCGCTCCACGAGATGCTGTACGATGATGCCGGCGAACCGGTCGATTACCGGTTTCTCGAGATCAACCCCGCCTTCGAGCGGCTTACGGGACTGCGCGCCGAATCGCTCATTGGTAAAACGGTGCGGGAGGCGCTCCCGGGGACCGAGGAGTACTGGATTCGGACCTACGGTGAGGTCGCGATGACCGGGGAGCCCCGGTCCTTTCAGAACTATCACCAGGAGCTTGATCGATATTACGATGTTATCGCCTTCTGTCCGCAGCGCGGGATGTTCGCGGTGGTGTTCTCCGACGTGACCGAGGCCCAGCGGACGCACCGGATACTCCAGGCCTCGCTTCGCGAGAAGGAGACGCTGCTCAAGGAGATCCATCATCGCGTGAAGAACAACTTTCAGCTCGTGACCAGCCTGCTGTCGCTGCAGTCGATGAGCGTGAACGACGAGCACCTGGAGCGCGAGTTCTCCGAGGCGCAGGGGCGCGTGCGCTCGATGGCGCTGGTGCACGAGAAGCTGTACCAGTCCGCCGACCTGGGGAGCATCGATTTCGCCGAGTATGCGCGCGAGATGTCGCAATCGCTCGCGCGGTCCTTCGCCGGCGGACGGCGCGCGCCCAACATCGCGGTGAACGCCGTCGAGGTCCGGCTCGGGGTGGACAAGGCGATCCCCTGCGGGCTCATCCTCAACGAGCTTGTCACCAACAGCTGCAAGCACGCCTTCCCGGAATCCTGGCGGGGCGATCCGGCGATCGCGGTCGATCTTTCGGAGGAGGGCGGGGCGGTCACGCTTCGTGTGTCGGACAACGGCGTCGGGATTGCCGACGGCGTGGCCCTCGAGCAGCCCGCGACCTTCGGGCTCTCGCTGGTGTCGCTCCTCGCGCGGCAGCTTCGCGGGACAATTCGCGTTGCGCGCGACGGCGGGACCGCGGTCACGGTCGAGTTTCCGGGTGAGTGAGACGTAATATCAAGGAGATGGCCGTGGGATCCGATCAGAGCTTTGTCGATTTCGTTCTGGACAACATCGAACAGGCCGGGGAGCTGTCCGCCCGTAAAATGTTCGGCGAGTACGCGATCTATTGCGACGGGAAGGTCGTCGCGCTCGTATGCGACAACCGGCTCTTCGTGAAACCCACGCCGGGCGGGCGCGCGCATATCGGTGATCCGGCGGAGGCCCCGGCCTATCCGGGCGCCAGGCCCTCGTTTCTCGTCGAGGACCGGATCGAGGACCGGGAGTGGTTGAGCGAGCTCATCCGCATAACCGCGCGCGAGCTCCCCGCGCCCACACCGAAAAAACCGAAGAAGACGAAGAAAACAGGCGAATCGCGGGGGGCCCGGTGAGCGCGATGTTCGATTTTGGTTTGATTCCGGCGGCGCCGCAATGAGCGTTCTCGACCTGCGTACGGTATTCCTGACCGGCGTTATCATCAACGCGATCTGCACGCTGGTGGCCGTGCTCCTGTGGCGCAGCAGCCGCGACCGGTTCGACGGGACGGGCCTGTGGGCCGCCGACTTCGCCGCGCAAACAGCGGCCTTTTTCCTGATTGGGCTCCGTGGCGTCCTGCCCGATGTCGTCTCGATTTCGATCGGGAACGCGCTCTCTGTCCTCGGAGCGCTGGTGGGGCTCCTCGGATTGGGACGCTTTTGGGGCAAGCCGGTTTTTACCGGCGTTCAGTGGGGCATCTTCGCGGTCTATCTTGCATTGCATAATTACTATACGTATTTCGAGCCGAGCCTCGCGGCGCGAAACCTGCTCTTTTCAGCCTCGCTTCTTGCGCTGTGCGGGCAGTGCGCCTGGCTTCTGTTGTACCGGGTCTCGTCGGCCGTGCGCTCGATGTCGTTGATCGCGGGCATCGCGATGACGGGTTTAACCGTGGTGAGCGCCGTTCGAATCGTCATCGAGGTTTTTGTACCGATACAGACGCAGGATTACATGCACTCTGGCACCGCCAATGCCATGTACATTGTCCTCTACCTGGCGCTCATCGTATTCCTTGCCTACGCTCTGGCGCTCATGGTGAATCGCCGCCTGCTCGCCGATCTTGGCTCGCAGGAGCAGAAGTTCTCCAAGGCGTTTCACTCCTCGCCGGACGCGGTGATTCTTACGCGCCTTGCCGACGGCTCCATCTACGAGGTGAACGACACCTTTACGCGCATGACCGGATTTACCGCCGCCGAGGTGATCGGAAAAACGACCGTGGATCTCGGCCTCTGGGCGGATGCGAACGACCGCGAGATCTTCATCGGCCGCCTTCGCGAGCACGGGTCGGTTTTCGGTCTCGAGTTTACGTTCCGGATAAAATCGGGCGAGCTCCTCGTGGGACAGCTTTTTTCAGATGTCCTCGTCATCAACGAGGTGCCCACGATCGTCGCGAGCATCAGCGATATCACGGAGCGCAAGCGCGCGGAGGAGCGCCTCATCGTGGCGATGCAGGAATCGGACATGCTTCGGGAGCGGGCGGAGCGACTGGGCGCCGAAAAGGAGATCATCCTGCGCGAGGTGCACCATCGCATCAAGAACAACCTGAGCACGGTGCACGGCCTATTGTCGCTGCAGGCCAACAGGCTGTCCGATCCGCAGGCCGCGAAATCGCTTCGCGATGCGGTGGGGCGCGTGCGCAGCATGGGGCTTTTGTACGACAAGCTGTACCGCGCGGAATCCATCGGGCGCATGTCAATGAAGACGTTTCTCGAGCGGCTCGTCGCCGAGATCGCCGAACTCTATCCCGCGCCGGTGCCCGTCGCCGTGTCCGCCGACATCGAAGAGGCGACGCTGGACGCGAAAATCCTCTCGCCCCTGGGCATCATGATGAACGAGCTCGTGACCAATGCCATGAAGTACGCCTTTACCGGTCGCGCGTCCGGGCGTCTTGACGTGCGCTCCCGCATCGAGGATCGAGGCATCACGATTATTGTCGAGGACAACGGCATCGGCCTCCCGGACGGGATCGACATCGATCGTTCAACCGGTTTCGGAATGCAGCTGGTGGGCTTGCTCGCCAAGCAGATCGGCGCGACCATCCGCGTCGAGCGGGGCGAGGGGACGCGATTCGTCATCGAGTTTACCGCGCAGTCGCCCGAACGGACGGTGTGACGTTCGCCGAACCCCCGCGGCGATTTTCGCGATATCGACCGGGGGCGATGGCGCTTAAAGACATCAATCAAACGGTGCGCGAACGGCAGGCCGGTCCTGCCGGCGCGTGAGGAGGGACGCATGAAGAACATCATATCGATACGCGATTCGTCCGCGATCCGCACGAACTTCCGGCATGCCATCAGAAAAACACGCAGGGTGTTCGGAGCGTTCGCGTTACTGATCTTTCAGGCGCTCGCGCTCGCAGCGTGTATATGCGCGGCGGCCGTTCCGGTCCAGGCGCAGTATGATCCGACCGACACCGCGAAACGGCCCGCGGAGTCGGTCGCGGACCCCGGAAAGAAAGAGGACAAAGGCGCGGGCGTGACGGCTGGAGTGGACTACTGGACGCTCTACTTCTGGCGTGGAGACCTGCTCTATGGCGACAACGGCGATGTGTTCTTTCCCTTCGTGAAGTGGGCGATCTTCGACACCGGGTTCACGCTCACCTGGATGGGCGAGTACGCGCGCAACAGCCGCGACGTCGCGCTCAAGGAAAAGAACGCGGCCGACTTCGGGCTCAACTACGACGCCAAGGTGTGGAAGGAGCGCATCACCTGCGGCGCGGGCGTATGGTACTGGTGGTTCTACAACTCGGGCGCTTACAGCGAGGAGTATCCCGATCGATTCGTCGATCCCGGGACCAACGCGCTCGATCGCAACGCGGATCCCTACTATAACGCCCGTTACGACGCCAGCTTCTGGAGCGGCTCGGCATATGTGGGACTCAATGTCCCGCTCAATCCGACCGTGACCTATACCCACGACTATTATTCAAACAACCAGGAGCGGACGCGCCGCGTCTCGTACGATTGGGCCGTTCAGCTCAAGACGAGCCAGGAGTTCGAGGTGACCCGTCACGCGAAGCTGCTGTTCGCGGTCTCCGCCACGTACTATCGCACGCGCTATGCCGACGACCGCACCAGTTGGCGCGACGAGACGCGCGACGGCTGGTGCGATGTGACCGGCACCGCCACGCTCACGGTGAGCCTTGCCGGCGCGTCACTCTGGGTGAGCGGCAACTGGGCCAATCGCCCGGACCGCGATTGGTATCGCGTGACCGAGCCCGACGGGCGCGTGTTCAACGTGCACAATGTGCAATGGTGCACCGCCGGAGGTTCCTATACGTTTTAACCGTGCACCGGAATTGATCCGGTCGTGCCGAATAAAAAAGGCCTTCCCGATTCCAGGTAGGCCTTTTTTATTCGCATTGCGCGATACTGCTTACAATGGAATGAACCCCGCTTCCTTTACAAGCTTTTGTCCCTCGGCGCCAAGCAGGTAGTCGAGGAAGGCCTGCGTTTGCGGCGTGATCCGTTTCTCGTTCACGTACATGTACAGCTTGCGCGATACGGGATACTTCCCGGACTTGCCGTTCTCGATGGTGCCCTCGACCTTGTTCACGGTGACGGTTCTCACGGTGTCATTGAGGTAGCCGAAGCCGATGTAGCCGATGGCCTTCGGGTTGGTGGACACCGACGAGATGATGGCGCCGTTGGAGGCCTGCAGGAGCGCATCCTTGCGCACGTCCTTCTTCTTGAGCACCTTCTCGTGCCAGATCTCGTAGGTCCCGGAGCTCGTGTCGCGCGAGATGACCACGATGGCGCCGGGCGTTCCGCCCACCGTGCTCCAGTCGTTGATGGAGCCGTCATAGATGCCCTTGAGCTGGTCCATCGTGAGGTCCTTGACCGGGTTTTTGGGGTGGACGATGGGGACGATCATGTCGTAGGCCGCCACGATCTCCTTCGGGGTCACGCCCTTCTTCTTCGCCTCCTCGATCTCGTTGCCCTTCATTTCGCGCGACGAGTTTCCGATGTCGCAGGTGCCGTCGATGACCGCCTTGATCCCGTTGCCCGAGCCGCTGCCCTCGACCGAGATGGCCACCTTGTTCGTCTTCCGGTAGGCCTCGGCCACCTTCTGGGTGATGGGGAGCACGGTGGTGGATCCCTTGATGACGATCTTGTTGCCGGTGTCGCGCGAACAGCCGATCGCGGCGAACGCCGTACCGGCGATAATGAGCGCCGATATAATTCCGGTAATTCTTCTTGCCATTGTTGCCTCCTTGGGTGCTGTATGATGTACCGATACCGGGACCGTGTTAAGATTTTATTAAGAAACGCTTTAAAAACCGTGAAGCCATGAAGAAATCCGAAATTAACAAAATCTTTACAAAACCATCACGGAATATTTAACACCGGGTTTTATTGTGTTTTCAATTGATTACGTGTATTGTAGTAAGGGCAAGGCGCTGCCTTGACCCTACTACCGGGAAAACGCATGGATAAAATAACATCGGTAAACCTCACCTTCTCGTATGGCGGCGTTCCGGCCATCAAGAACATCAATCTCACGGTCGAGCCCAATACCGTGATGGCGCTCATCGGGCCGTCGGGCTGCGGGAAGTCCACCTTCCTGCGGTGCATCAACCGCATGAACGACATCATCCCGAACATCGGCATCGACGGCGACATCCTCATCGACAACGAATCGATCTACCACCGCGATTTCGACGTGACGGGCCTGCGGCGCCGGGTGGGGATGGTGTTCCAGAAGTCGAACCCGTTTCCCAAGTCCATCTTCGAGAACATCGCCTACGGGCTTCGCATCAACGGCATCAAGAACACGTACGAGATCGAGCGGACGGTGGAGCAGTCGCTCAAGCGCACGGCCCTCTGGGACGAGGTGAAGGACCGCTTGGACCAGTCGGCGCTGGGGCTCTCCGGCGGCCAGCAGCAGCGGCTCTGCATCGCGCGCACCATCGCGGTCGCGCCCGAGATCATCCTCATGGACGAGCCCGCCTCGGCGCTCGATCCCCTCTCCACGCAGAAGATCGAGGAGCTCATCCAGGACCTCAAGCAGAACTACACCATCATTATCGTGACCCACAACATGCAGCAGGCGGCGCGCGTGAGCGACCATACCGCCTTCTTCTATCTGGGCGAGCTCATCGAGGTGAACCGAACCGACATGATCTTCACCAAGCCCGACAATGAGATGACGGAAAACTATATCACCGGAAAATTCGGCTAAGGAGCGCGCATGATTACCCATCTGGAACAGGAACTGGAGGCGGTCAAGACCCGCATCTTCGAGATGTCGGACCTCGCGATGGAGGCGATCGCCCGCTCGGTGGAATCGCTCAAGAAGGGCGACGTGCGCCTGGCCGAGCGCGTGATACAGGGCGACTCCGAACTCGACCGGCTCGAGATCGCCATCGACGAGGAGTGCGTCCGCGTCCTCGTGACCAAGCAGCCCGCCGCGAAGGACCTGCGGCTGGTGACGGCCTTTCTCAAGATCAACACCGATCTGGAGCGCATCGGCGACCTGGCGACGGTGGTCGCCAAGGAGACCATCCGCATGGCCGGCAAGCCGCCGGTGAAACCGCTGGTGGACATCCCGCGCATGGCCGTCCTGTGCGCGGAGATGATCAAGGAGTCGTTCCTGGCCATCGCCGAGCGCGACGCCGCGCGGGCGCGCGGCGTGATCGGCCGCGACCGCGAGATCGACGAGCTCAATATGCAGATCTATCGCGAGCTCTTCTCGTACATGGCGGAGAACCCGCACAGCATCTCACCGGCGCTGTCGCTCATCATGGCGTCGAAGGCGCTCGAGCGCATCGGGGACCATGCGACCAATATCGCCGAGCGCGCCATTTACTACATCGAGGGCGTGGACGTGCGGCACGGCGCCCACGAGGGGTCCGAGGGCGAGTAGCCCGGAACGCGCGGACGCATTCGCGCGTGCGCAGATGACGGAAGGGGCCAGATGAAATCCGCAAAGAAAAACATCTTCGTCGTGGACGACGAGGCCGACATCCTGGAGATCCTGAAGATCAACCTCGCCGAGGCGGGGTTCATCGTGCATACCTTCTCGTCGGGTGAGACGGCGATGAGCGCGCTCAAGAAGATCATCCCCGACCTCATTATCCTGGACGTGATGATGAGCGGCATGGACGGCTACGATTTCTGCAAGACGGTCCGGGGGATCCCGGACTTTCACGCCGTGCCCATCATCTTCCTTTCCGCGAAGTCCGAGGAGTTCGACAAGGTGCTGGGGCTCGAGCTCGGGGGCGACGATTTCATCACCAAGCCCTTCGGGATCAAGGAGCTCATCTCGCGCATCAAGGCGGTGTTGCGCCGGGCGGAGAAGCAGCTGCGCGCCGCCGAGCACGAGGCGCTGCGCTTCAAGGGCGTGGAGCTCCATCCCGACAAGTACATCGTCACGGTGGACGGCGAGGAGGCCAAGCTCACCAAGACCGAGTTCGAGATTCTGCACCTGTTCATGAGGTACCGCGGGAAGATCTTCACGCGCGATAATATCATTGACAGCATCCGCGGAAACGACGTATACGTGGTGGACCGCACCATCGACGTGCACGTGATGAACCTTCGCAAGAAGCTCGGGCCCTACGGCGAGTCCATCAAGACCTTTTCCGGCGTCGGGTACGGCATCAAGGAATAGCCCGCGCCGTTCGGCGGCCCGTCCGTCCGGGAGGGAGCGCGATCATGTTCAACACCATCGGCAACAAGATCATCGTCTCCGTGGCCGTGCTGATTGCTGCGCTGATCGGCGCGCTGTCGCTGTATGTCGACGCCCGCGCTCGCGACAATCACCTGCACATGGTCCGACGCGTCATGGCCGAGAAGGCGGACCTCCTCGGGCTCTTTCTGTCCGACGGGCGGCTCAATCGCTCGGCCTTGTCCCGCGCCGACGCCGCGCTTATGACCGATATCGCGCGGATCGGGGACATGCGGATCACCGTGATCGCGCGCGACGGCAGGGTGCTCGCCGACACCGAGGTGGCGGACCTCTCGACGCTGGACAATCACCGCTATCGCGCCGAGGTGATGGGGGCGCTCGAAACGGGGTCCGGCGAGAGCGTCCGGTACAGCGACACCCTGAAGGCGAACATCATGTACTATGCCGAACTCCACCACGATCTCGTGGTGCGGGTCGCGAAGCCCCTGGCCGATGCCGAGGCGAGCCTGGCGCGCCTGCGCCGCGCAATAGTGGTTGCAGGGCTCTCGGCGATCCTTCTCACCGTGGCGGGGGCCTTCGTCCTAGTCCGGCGCGTCACGCGCCCGGTCCGCGAGACCATCGCCTTCGCCGAACGCTTTTCCGCAGGCGACTTCTCGCACCGCATCCTCAACTACAACGACGACGAGATCGGCACGCTGCAAAAGGCCCTCAATCGCATGGCCGACACCATCATCGAGAAGATGAACGGGCTCATCCTGGAGCAGAAGAAGCTCCAGGTGACCATCGAGAGCATCACCGACGGGATCGCGGTGATCGACCATTCGAAGCGGGTGCTCATCGCCAATCGCGCCTTCCTCTCCCTCCTGGATATCCGCGCCGCGGTGTTCGGCCGCGCGTATTACGAGGTGGTGCGGGGAAGCTCGTTTAACGCGAAGATCGAGTACTCCCTTGCGCGGGGCGTGGAGGCGCGTTTCATAGAGGCGCTTGCGAGCGGCCGCTATTGCGAGGTGTTCATTTCGCCCATCACCGAGGAGAAGGCGGTGCAGGGAATCCTCATCGTGTTGCACGACATCACGGAAAAGCGGCACCTCGAGGAGCTCAAGACCGACCTCGTGGGCAACCTCTCGCACGAGCTTAAGACCCCCATCGCCATCCTGCGGGGTTACCTGGAGACGGTGAGCGAACACCTGAATAATCCCGCGTTGTGCCGCGAGCTCGTGGACAAGGCGCTCACGAACGTGGACCGGCAATCGTCCATCGTGAGCGACATGGTCAAGCTCAACATGATCGAGACGCTGCCCGAGCTTCCCATGGAGGAGGTCAATCCGGCGCGAATCATCGAGGGTTGCGTCGAGATCCTCCAGCCCAAGGCGGGCGACCGGAACATCGCCCTGGCGCGCAGCCTCGCCGACGTCGACGTCACGGTGCGGGGAAACCGCTTCCTGGCCGAGGAGGTCTTCTTTAATATCATCGACAATGCGATCAACTACAATGCCCCGGACGGGGCGGTGCGCATCCTGGGGCTCCGCGACCAAGCGGGGCTCGTCGTCACCGTCGCCGACACCGGGATCGGCATCCCCGCCGAGTCGCTGCCGCGCCTCTTCGAGCGCTTCTACCGCGTGGACAAAAGCCGATCGCGCGCAACGGGCGGGACGGGGCTCGGGCTGTCCATCGTGAAGCACGCCGCGGAGATCATGGGCTGGCGCGTCGAGGCGAGCTCGGACGGGACGGGCACCACGTTCACCGTCAGGATCGCGTAGGCGTTCGCGCGCGTATCTCCCCGTTCATCGTCGTCCATCGGGTTTTCGATTGCTGACATCCGGCCGGTGGCGGGTGATCGCGGCGAAGAGCGTATGAACATCCGGTAATCAGGGCGGCGGCTGAACGGAAGGCGTTATGTGATATGCCTAAACGCGCGGGGCCGTTCGATGTTCGACGGGAACGGCGCGCGGAACTACCCCTTGAGGCGCTTGCGGAAGCGGTAGCGCAGGATGAGCCCGGTCATGTTGAGCGCGAGCACCAGCGCGATCAGCACGATGGCCGTGCCGTACTGGAGGTGCCGTGTCGCCTGGATGTGCGTCCCCGCCGTGGCCATCACGTAGATGTGGTAGGGGAGCGCCATGATCTCGTTGAAGATCGAGGTGGGAAGCTCCGGCGTGTAGTAGGCCGCCGCCGTGAACATGATGGGCGCGGTCTCGCCGGCCGCGCGGCCCAGCGAGAGCATGACGCCCGTGAGGATCCCCGGGAGGGCGTTCGGGAGAATGATCTTGTATATGGTTTGCCAGCGCGTGGCGCCCAGGGAGAGCGACGCCTCGCGGTAGGTCCCCGGCACCACCAGGAGCGCTTCCTCGGTGGAGCGGATGATCACCGGGAGATTGAGTACGCCCAGCGTGAGCGAGCCCGCGAGGATCGACGTGCCGAAGCCGAGGAACACCACGAACAGCGACAGGCCGAAGAGGCCGAAGACCACCGAGGGGACGCCAGCGAGGTTGTTGATGCCCAGCCGGATGACCTTCACGATGCGCGGGCTCTTCGCGTATTCGGTCAGATAGATCGCCGTGACGATGCCGATCGGGATGGCGATGATCGACGAACCGACCATGAGATAGAACGTGCCCAGGATGGCCGGGAGGATGCCGCCCTGGGTCATCTCGTTTCGCGGCATCTCCGTGAAAAACCCGAGATCGATGGCCGATGCGCCGCTTTTGATGATATAGCCGATCATGAATACCAGAAAAGCGATGATGACGAACGACGAGACGCGGATGAGCGCGAACATGATCTTTTCGATGACGGCGGCGGAGGCTTTCATCAGTTCTCCTTGAACTTGTACTTGTTCGAGAGATAGTCGGCGACGATGTTGAAGCAAAATGTGATGATGAACAGGATGATCCCGATCGCGAAGAGCGCGTGATAGTGCTCGCCCCCGACCGGGGCCTCGGCCATCTCGGCCGCGATGTTCGAGGTGAGCGGGCGGACCGGCGAGAAGATCGAACCCGGCAGCACCGCCGCGCCGCCGGCGACCATGAGCACCACCATCGTCTCGCCGATCACCCGCGAGATCCCCAGGATGATCGCCGTCCAGATCCCGGAAAGCGCCGCCGGCACGATGATGTGGAATATCGTTTGCCAGCGGTTCGCCCCGAGCGCGTACGAGGCCTCCTTGAGCGACACCGGCACCGAGGAGATCGCGTCCTCGGAGATGCTCGCGATGGTGGGGATGGCCATGAAGGCGAGCATCACGGCGGCGTTAAACAGGTTGAGGCCCGTGTCGATGTCGAAGTGTTCCTGCAGCAAAGGCGCGACCACCACCATTCCGAAGAAGCCGATGATGACCGAGGGGATGGATGCGATGATCTCGATGGTCGGTTTCACGACCTCGCGCACGGTGGGGCGGGCGAGCTCCGAGAGATAGATCGCAATGGCCAGGCTGAACGGCACCGCGATCACGGAGGCCAGCAGCGTGACGGCGATCGACGCGACGATGAGCGGGAACACGCCGAAGCGCGGCACCTCGCTCGTGGGATACCAGCTGTCGCCAAGAATGAAATCGAATACGCCAACGGTCTTGAAGATCGGGATTCCCTCCCGGAACAAGAAGAACATTATAAGGAAAAGGAAGAAGAGGCACACGAGGCCGATCACCAGGAAGGTGTTTTCGATGATTGTGTCGTAGATGACGCTTTTATGGCGCATGATGTAGTCCGTGACGGAACATTGGGATGTAGGGAATGTCCGGCGGTGCGGTTAAGATTTTGTTAAGAAAATATCAATAATCCGCAAATGTGTAAGCCGCTTGACTGCGGGCTCTGACCCTCCTTCTCCCATGTCTTCATACGGACATCCAGAGTCTTTTACGGTACATCTCCTCGAATGTAATAAACTTCTCCAGTCGATCGGTACATCGATTCCCGAGTCCCATGAAGTATCGATGTATTGAAATCTTCAGTTTTCCCTTGTATGTGCCATCGAGATAGTAATTGATGCTTCCGTAGAGATACTCTCTTGGATCGTCGACCTTGGCTTTTCGAACCGCGTTGTAGGCAAGATACCACAGCAGCCACATAAGATAGAAAACCGGGTTGGGTTGGGACTCGACGATGACATCGCCAAATCGCTCATTCCAAAACGGGCCAGTTCTGCCGTTCTTCCTATTGTAGTTTTCCGCGAAACGGGCTTTAATGTATTGCATGATGCGGGATATCGTCGCCTCGCCTTTGCAGGTTTTAATGACCAAATGTATATGATTATCGAGTATTTGGTAAAATACGAGTTCGAAAACGTATTTTTCCTGAGTTTTTTCAATGGTGTTGAGCATGATCTCCTTGTAGGAGTCGTTCAGCATGAGATTTCGGCGGTCGATGCAGCGTGAAAAAACGTGATAGGTTGCTTCTTCGATACAGATCCTGCGTGGGCGTGGCATGGCTGTTTCCTCGCTTGGTTCGTGGTTTAATGATGTCATTAATAATACGGACGTATGACATGGAGTTTAAATTTTTACGGAAAAAATAATTGGGGTCAGAGCCTTCATCGAGCCTTCATCTGTTCAGAGAATGATGCTCTGACCCCAATTATTATTCCCTTAATGGCTCTGACCCTACGAGGGACCCTGCGAGGCTGAACCGGAGGGTAATCAGTCCACTACTTCAATCAGCACTCATATGCCGGAGAAGAAGGGTCAGAGCCCCCCCCCGTCCCGCAGCCTCATCGCAGACGAAGGTGACATCAGCAAACAACCATCCCGCTTCGACGAAGAAAAGCTTAGCGACCCGTCAGGCGAGGAGATCGGCTCGCTGCGCTTTTTGAAGCTCATCAGGGAAAAAAGGGATGACACGCTCGTCGAGATACGGGACGCTCTGTTCGCCGAGATCAAGACGTTTCGGAAGGGACAGCCGCAGGGGGACGACATGACCGTGGTTCTGTTGCGCTATATCGGGGAGGGGCGGGAATGAAGAACCTGGACATACTGGCGGCGCTCGTGCGCAACCGCAACAGCCGAGCGCTCAACCGGTCGCTTGTCAGATTCGCGATGCCGGATTTCGACGTGACCATCGCGCATCGGGACATCGCCGCCTACGCGAAGGCGACGGGCGACGCCAATCCCGCCTATGCCGCGCCCGACGGCCCCGTGCCGCCCTTCTTCCTGTCGCGCCTCATCTTCGATAACGTGAAACGATTGCTCATACACCGCGATCTGGGAATGAACCTCATGCGCATGGTGCACGGCGAGCTCGACGCCGCCTGGCACCGTTCGCTGCGCGCGGGGGACCGGGTGCGCGTCCGCGTCTACATCAAGGAAATCAGCGACACGGCCGCGGGCGAGCTCCTGGTGCTTGCCGGCGAGGGGTACATGGACGGCCAGCGCGCGCTCGAGGCGTCGCTCGGTTTTATCATGCGCAAGGCCGGCGGCTCGGGACGGAAGCACGATGCCGACGAGGCCGCCGCGCCGAAGGAGCTCTTCCGTCGCGAGGTCCGCACTTGGGACGGGCAGGAGCGCGAATACGCGCGCGTCTCGGGCGACACCATGCCCATTCACACGAGCACGCTGGTGGCGAAACTCGCCGGGCTCCCGCGCACCATCCTCCACGGCGTGTGCCAGATGGCGATGTGTACCGCCGCCTTCGCCGACGAGCGCCTCTCCGGCGATATCGCGCGCCTAGCGTCGGTGCGCGGCCGCTTTGCCGGGATCGTCATCCCGGGGTGGACGCTCACGCTGGTCGGATTCGCATCCGACGAGCCCAACACGGTTCCCTTCACGGTGCTCGACCCGAAGGGGCGCGCGGTCATCAAGAACGGTTTGTTTCGCCACCGCTAGCGATTCGTTCCGGTGCGGGCGTACTGGCGCGCATAATGCGCCGGCGTACGGGATGTCGCATATCGCGCATCGCCGTTTCACGCGACAGCGGCGCAGTATGATCCGCACTTCGTGCGCGGTCGGATCATGCCTGTTCCGTTGTTTATCTGTATGATAAGGCGGCGCACTCGACAATATCGCGCGAGTTGCGAGGCGATCGTTGCGATACTGCCGGCAGTACGTGAATATGGGACCGTGCATACGCATATTTTGCGATGAGCGCCTCGGGTCGCTGCACCGTTATCGTCCCATGCCGTAATGGGAAATCACGCATCGCGGCAGATCCATTCGAGTTTCCCGCCGCAAAAATTACTTGCAATATTCAAACCCGCTGTTATTCTACCGACCACAATTCCAACGGCACACATACAATCGCCAATCGGGAGAAAGCCATGAAAAAAGCACTCTGCACGCTCGTGACGCTCGCATGCCTCGTTTCGCTCTTCGGCGGCTGCGCGGCCCAGAAGGAGTATCCGATCGCCTGGTCGCACTACACCGGATGGGAGCCGTGGGACTATGCCGATGCCGCGGGCATCCTCAAGAAGTGGGGCGACAAGTACAAGATCAAGATCAAGCTCGTCCGCGTGAACGATTACGTGGAGTCGATCAATCTCTTCACCGCGAAAAAATACTACGGGTGCGCCATGACGAACATGGACGCGCTCACCATCCCGGCGCTGGGCGGCGTGGACTCCACGGCCCTCATCATCGGCGATTTCTCCAACGGCAACGACGGCATCGTCACGAAGAACGAGACGATGGTGATGGGGCTCAAGGGGAAAAAAGTGAAGCTGGTCCAGCTCTCGGTGTCGCACTACCTACTCTCGCGCGCGCTGTCGATGAACGGCATGACCGAGAAGGACCTGACGCTGGTGAACACCAGCGACGCCGATATCGGCTCCGTGTTCCTCTCGGACCCCGCGGGCATTGCCGTTACCTGGAATCCCATTCTCATGAACGTCGCTCAGTCGAAGGGCGTGAACCTCATCTTCGACTCGTCGAAAATTCCGGGCGAGATCATCGACCTGATGGTGGTGCACTCCGACGCGCCGGATGAGCTCAAGAAGGCGCTCGTCGGCGCGTGGTACGAGACCATGGCGGTGATGAACGGCGGCGCGAAGGCCGGCGAGGCGCTCGCGCACATGGCGAAGTCGGCGGGAACGACGGTCGACGGGTTCAAGGCGCAGCTCGCGACAACCGCGATGTTCTACAAGCCCGGCGAGGCGGCGAAGTTCGCGCGCAACAAAAAGCTCGCGACCACCATGGAATACGTCCGCACCTTCTCCTTCGAGAAAGGCCTGTACGGGCAGGGGAACAAGACGAAAGACTTCGTGGGCATCAGCTTTCCCGACGGCTCGGTGCTGGGCGACAGGAACAATGTCAAGCTCCGCTTCGACGACCGCTATATGCAGATGGCGGCCGACGGGAAGCTGTAGCCGGCTCGTGTATTCCGCATGACCTGGAGGAACCCGCACTTCCTGGGTTTTGCCGCGCGGCCATCGAAGCCGCTGCGGGTGGCGTTGGGATCGGCGCTGTTCGTGCTGTGCCTGGCGCTGTATCTCACGGCCTCGCACCTGCGGCACCGGGATAATCCGCAGGACAAGATCCTCCCGTCGTTCGGCCAGATGGCGACGGCCGTCTACCAGATGGGGTTTCAGCGCGACACGAGGACCGGCGAGTATCTCATGCTCGTGGACACGGCATCGAGCCTCAGGCGGCTGTTCATCGGCGTGCTCCTGGCCGCGGCGTTGGGGCTTGTCCTGGGTCTCAATATGGGGCTCTTTCCCGGCGTGGAGGCGCTCACCGCGGTCTTCGTCACCGTGGTGTCCATCATCCCGCCGCTTGCGGTGCTGCCCATTCTCTTTATCGCCTTCGGGGTGGACGAGTTCGCAAAAATCATGCTCATCCTCATCGGCACCTTTCCGCTCATCTGCCGCGACATCTATCTGTATACGAAGAAGCTGCCCTATGAGCAGGTGATCAAGTCGCTCACCCTCGGGGCGGGGGCGTTCACGACCGCCTACCGGATCGTGCTGCCCCAGGTGATGCCGCGGCTGCTCGAGGCCATGCGCCTCTCCTTCGGCGCCGCGTGGCTCTTCCTCATCGCCGCCGAGGCGATCGCCTCGACCGACGGGCTGGGCTACCGGATCTTCCTCATGCGGCGCTATCTGGCGATGGACGTCATCATCCCGTATGTATTTCTCATAACGGCGCTGGGTTTTGCGATGGACGTGTCGCTCAAACGCTTCGTGCTCTGGAGGTTCCGATGGTATTCGGGACGATAGGCGGCCGCGCATGAGCCATCACGATCGCTTTCTGGCGCTCGAGAACGTCTACAAGGCCTACGACGCGAAGGTGGTGCTGGACGATATCGACCTCGCCGTGAGCCGCGGCGAGTTTTGCACGCTCGTGGGCCCCAGCGGCTGCGGGAAATCGACGCTCCTGCGGCTGCTCCTCGGCCAGGAGGCGCCCACCGCCGGCGCCATCATGCTGGACGGCGCGCCGCTCGGATACGCCGACACCCGGCGCGGGGTGGTGTACCAGAAGTATTCGCTCTTCCCGCACCTCACGGTGCTGGACAATGTGCTCTTGGGCAAGCGGATCACCGCGGGCGCGCTCGCGTCGCGGGCCGTGCGAAGCGCCATGCGCGACGAGGCCGTGGAGTATCTGCGCCGCATGGGCATGGCCGATCACGCCGGAAAGTATCCGCACGAGCTCTCCGGCGGCATGCAGCAGCGCGTCGCGATCGCGCAGGCGCTCATCATGAAGCCGCAGGTGCTGCTCATGGACGAGCCCTTCGGCGCGCTGGACCCCGGCACGCGCGAGAACATGCAGGTGTTCATTCTCGAGCTCTGGGAGGAGGCGGGGATGACGGTCTTTTTCGTGACGCACGATCTCGAGGAGGCGGTGTTTTTGGGCACGCGCCTTCTGGTGCTGTCGCAATACTACACCGACGGCCGTGGCGATGGCGTGCAACGCGGGGCGCGCATCGTGGCCGACTACCAGATCAAGGTCGCCTCCACCCGCTCCAAGGAGACGGCCGACTTCGGGGCGTTTATCGCGCAGATCCGCCGCGAGGGCTTCGATCCCGAATGCCGGCGGCATGTTGCGGACTTCAACCTCCGGCATCCGGATTCGTTTCATACGGTATCCGCCGCCGAGCTGCAGCGGTGAGCGGCGCGGCGGATGGCGCCCGCGGGGGCGCGATCGACATCAGTGAGCAAGGAAGGAATCGAATGAACCGATCAATGCGAAACACGCTGCTGGCCGCGGGCGTACTTGCGGCGCTCGCGCTGGCCGTCACTTTCTGCGGGAAAAAGGAGGAGGCGAAGGACGCGGTGACGCCCGGCGAATACGCCTCGGGGAAGATCATGCGCGTGCCGCTCATCGCCTGGGGCGCCGACCTGGTGGCCATCAACGCGAACGGTCGGAGCGCGCGCACGCTCAAGGGGTCGTACTTCGAGCGGGAGGGGATCAACGTGGAGCTGTTCCGCGAGGACAACTTCATGAAGCAGGTCGATCTCTTCATCAAGGGCGACATCGTGTACCTACGCGGGACGATGGGGATGATGAACATGGCCGTCGAACGCCTCAGCGCCTCGCCCGCGACGCGCCCCGTTCTCGTGTTCCAGCATTCGTGGTCCGCCGGCGGCGACGCGCTGGTGGTGAAGCCGGGCATCGCCTCGGTCGCGCAGCTCAAGGGCAAGACCGTCGCGATCCAGAAGAACGGCCCGCACGTCGATTATTACCTGAAGCTCCTCAAGGACGCCGGGCTCTCCTTCGACGAGGTGAAGACCGTGTGGACCAAGGACCTCGTGGGCCCGCAGGGCGACACGCCCATGGCGAAGCTCGCGCGGCCCGACGTTGACGCCGCCTTCGTGATCATCCCCGACGCGCTCTCGCTCACCTCGCAGGGCAAGGTGGGCACCGGCGCGGAGGACTCGGTGAAGGGGGCGCGGATCCTCCTGTCCACGAAGACGGCGAGCAAGATCATCAGCGACGTGTACGCCGTGCGCAAGGACTACTTCGACAAGAACAAGGAGCAGGTGCGTAAGTTCGTGAAGGCGCTCATGGCCTCGGAGGAGGAGGTGCGCGATCTCTTCCGAACGAAAAGCGCGAACGAATATAAGGAGCTCTTGAAGATCGGGGGCAAGCTCCTTCTGGACGACCCGAACGCGACGACCGGCGTCGAAGGAATGTACTACGACGCGGAGATCGCCGGCTACAACGGGAACGTGCGGTTTTTCGCGGAGCCCAACTATCCGCGCAACTACCAGGTGCTCACGCGCGAGATCCAGGACTCGCTCATCGGCGCGGGGATCATGACCCGACGCATCGACCTCCTGACCGCGGGATGGAACTATGCCGAGCTCAAGGCGGGCCTACGCTACGGCGACGCCGTCCCCGGCGAGCGGTTTGATCCGGCGAAGGCGGTGTCCGTCGCCGAGCGGCTCGGCGGCGACCGGACGCTGTTCATGTTCGAGATCTACTTCAAGCCGAACCAGGACGCCTTCCCGGTGGCGCAGTACAAGCGCGAGTTCGACCGCGTGATCAATTTCGCCTCCACCTACGGCGGG
>Ga0116178_10001223_pt1 | contig 21313 bp, 19 predicted proteins | sample AD_STIC12_MetaG_FD_89880 | JGI IMG/M metagenome (GOLD analysis project Ga0116178, IMG submission 89880) | Active sludge microbial communities of municipal wastewater-treating anaerobic digesters from USA - AD_STIC12_MetaG | ecosystem: Engineered > Bioreactor > Anaerobic > Digestate | place: USA... | reverse complement strand
TGACACATTTATTATGAAATGTCTTCGCTGGCTTTGACCCGCGATCCCAAGTAGTGTGGTGGTGAAGTAGCGATGAAATGCTGTCACTAAGACCTACCCTTTACGGGATTGCGGGTCTCGTTGACGTGCGTGGCAAATCAAAAAGTGTTCTCCTCGCCCGCAATGACAAATTCATTTCGAAGAAATCATTTGCACTTAGTCGTTGATCACCGATCCATTAACCACTACTCACAATTTACTCAACACCTATTCAGTTACTGCTGCTTTTGCCATTACAAGTGGAAAGTTTAGTTTAATGCGGAAGTAGTTACTTGCCTTTCTCTTTTGCTATCCAGCCATTAATTTTTTCTTCCAACAAGACCAGCGGCAAGCTGCCTGAATTTAATACCTGGGTGTGAAATTCTTTTACATTAAACTTATCGCCCAAAGCCACCTCGGCCCGGGTGCGAAGCTCGCGAATTTTGATTTGCCCAATCTTGTAACACAGTGCGGCTCCTGGCGTGGCCATGTACCGCTCTACTTCTACAATGATTTTGTCTTCGGGCTCGGCTTCATTATCTAAGGAATATTGAATAGCCTGTTCGCGTGTCCAGCCCATCGTGTGAATGCCTGTTTCGAGTACGAGTCGGATGGCACGGTGAATTTCCATACTCAGCATACCGAAATATTGATAGGGGTCTTCATACAAACCTAACTCTTTGCCTAACGATTCGGCATACAGTGCCCAGCCCTCAACAAATACACTCATGCTTTCAGGATGCAGAAACTCGGGCAACTGACTATTCTCCTGTTGTAATGAAAGCTGATAGTAATGGCCGGGAATTGCTTCATGCAAAAACAAGGCTTCGTCAGCGTATTTGTTGTAGGTTTTAGCATCCGGTATGGGTACATAGAAAACGCCAGGCCGCGAGCCATTTATGCTGCCGGGTAAAAACTCTGCACTCGCAGATCCTTCGCGAAATGCTTCCGTGCGTTGCACCACGAAACCACCCTTGGGTTTAATTTCAAAAACATTCGTCACGGTTTTTTCTACTTTGTCGCGAATGGCATTGAAGCTGGCAATCACTTCTTCAGGTTTGGTGTATGGCATTTGTTGTTTGCTTGTGCGCACATGATGAAAGAATGCTTTCAGGTCGCCTTTAAAACCCAGTTCGGCTTTTACCTTTTCCATTTCACTACGGATGCGGGCTACTTCATTTTTTCCAAGCTCATGTATTTGCTCGGCCGTCATATTGGTGGTAGTATGATAGCGAATCAGGTAATTGAACGTTTCGCGGCCATTAGGTAAGGCACTGATGCCAGCTGTTTCGCGACCAGCAGGAAGGTAGGTTTGGATCAGGTAATCCTGCAGCATCTTGTACTTAGGAATTATTTTGTCGTTCACCATGCTCGTATACGCTTTTGTCAACCGCTCCTTTTCCGCAGTTGGAAAATCGGTTGGCATGAGTGTAATCGGTGCATAGAATAAATGTTGTTGCAGCGGGTTATTTACAAATCCATCAAGCTGGGGGATCATCTTCTTGATCAGAACTTTTGGCAGCACAATTTTTTGAGCAATGCCTTGATTCATCTTAACAATGCAGGTATCCAAAAAAGGAAGGTAAGCATCAACACGCTTAAGCCAGGTATCATAATCCTGTACGGTGCGGAATGGTTGCAAGCCTGTACCACTGGCTAACGTTGCAAAATATAAATGCAGTGATTGGATCTGCATGAGTGGAAACAGCTCGAACGTAGGCATATCATACATAGGCGAAGCAACCGTTGCAATAGCATTATTGAGTCCTTCCCGTTTTATGGTACAATCCCATTTCATCACGCGCAGGCTCATCCACTGCGAGGAAGTTACTTGAGCAGAGTCGTAGGTATCGATTTGATTCAGAAACTGTGTATAGGCATCGGTCAACTCTTTTATATAAGGTGCAGAAACATAATTGGCAATCTGATCATTGTATTGATTGAAACCGGCTTTGGTCGCTTCCAACGGATTGATTCGTTTTTTAAACTCAGTGTATTCACGAAACAGGCTGTCGATCGGCCTGATGGAGCCTTGTTCGATGGGAGCGGCTTTTTCGCCACAAGAAGCGAGGCAACAGGTAATAAAAATGCAGACCAGTGATTTCATGAATTAGTTAGTTGGTACAGCAAGGTATAAAACGAAGCCCTTTGATAAGAAACTAAATGGTGGATGGTAGAGAAATTATTTAGACGTTGAATGGTAGAGGTTCGAGATTCGAACTTCGAGGATAGACGCCAGAGGCAAAACGAACATCGGACAACCAATAATTAAGAACCAATAAAATTTCAGGAATCAGCCACGGAGTTTTCCTTCCCCATCAGGTATTGGTGGATGCCGGCTGCCGCTTTCTTCGCCTGGCCCATCGCTTGAATAACGGTTGAACCACCCGTGATTGCATCCCCTGCAGCAAACACACCTTTCTTGCTGGTCTCGCAGGTATTATTGTCAACCAAAATTACACCCCACTTGTTCGTGCGAATTTCTGCATCGGTAGAAGGAATGATGGGATTGACACTACAACCCAACGCCATCACCACGGTATCGCAGTCTTCAACAAAAAATTCTCCTGTGGGTGTGGGTTTCTGCCGGCCGGTTTCATCAGGTTCGGAAAGCACCATGCGTTCGCATTTTATTTGCTTCACAAAATTATCATCATCCACAATAAACTCAACTGGATTTGAAAGCCAGCGCCAGAACATCTCCTCTTGTTCGGCATGTTTTAATTCTTCCGATCGGGCCGGTGCCTCCTGATGTGATCTTCGATAATAACATGTGGGCTCTGCTCCTAAACGCTTAGCGGTACGCAGCACATCCATAGCCGTATTGCCGGCACCAATCACTGCCACTTTCTTTCCTGAGAAAACCGGGGTACTGTAATTAGGGAAACGATTCGCTTCCATCAGGTAAATGCGGGTAAGGTATTCATTCGCTGAATATACTCCGTTGGCATTTGAGCCCGGCACATCGAGCATGCGGGGCAACCCCGCACCGGTTCCGATTAACACAGCATCAAATCCCTCCTTATATAGTAAATCTTCCAATGTAAATATTTTCCCAATCACCATGTTATACACAAAGCGAATCCCCAGCTTGGTAAGAAAGCGAATGTCCTCATCAATAACTTTTATAGGCAACCGAAAACGCGGTATACCATATACCAATACGCCACCAGCCCGATGCGATGCTTCGAACACAGTTACTTCATGCCCTTGTATGGCCAATGCGTATGCAGCTGAAAGTCCGGCCGGACCCGATCCAATAATAGCAACTCTTTTTCCGGTCGGCTCTTGAATGGTTGGTATTTCGAATAAACCATGTACCCGTTCATAGTCGGCAGCATAGCGTTCAAGATTTCCAATACCTACAGGAATATTTCTGCGTCCCACTACGCACACAGCCTGGCATTGTTTGTCTTGTGGACACACACGGCCACACACGGCAGGCAGAAAATTAGTTTCCCGGATTTTTTTTGCTGCAGCACCCGGATTGCCTTGTTCAATCAGCCTGAGAAAGCCCGGGATATCAATACCGACAGGGCAAGCTCCGATACACGCAGGCGTGGTGCAATGCAGGCAGCGTAAGGATTCGAGTCGCGCCTGTTCATCGGTATATCCAATCGGTACTTCGTCAAAACTATGGATCCTTGATTGCGCAGGACGCAACGGCATTTCCTGATGGGCAATCATTGACCGTTCGCGCTTATTTAATACATGAGGCTGTGTCATTGTGTTCTCGTTCAAATGTTCATACTGTCAAAGGCTACCTTCTCTTGCTTAGCAAACATTTTTTGACGCTTGGTAAGATTTTCAAAATCTACTTTATGTCCGTCAAAGTCGGGGCCGTGGAAGCAGGCGAATTTTGTTTCACCACCAACAGTAACACGGCATGCTCCACACATACCTGTGCCATCCACCATGATAGCATTGAGAGATACATAGGTAGGTATGTTTAAGGAACGCGTCATTTCACTCACGGCTTTCATCATCGGCACCGGGCCAACGGCCAACACATAAATTACCTTTTCGCGGGCAAGTACCTGTGATAACGCATCCGTTACAAATCCTTTAAGGCCTGTTGAACCATCATTGGTTGTTATCAATACTTCATCACAAGCCTTGTTCAATTCCGAAATCAAGATCAAACTTTCCTGGGTACGAGCGCCCACAATGCCAATTACTTTATTGCCCAACCCTTGCATGTCTTTGGCGGTAGGGATAATCGCTCCGGTGCCATAACCACCTCCGATGACCACACAGGTGCCTGTAGCTGCCGGAAGTGCAGAACGTTCACCTAAAGGGCCCACCACATCTTCAAAAAAATCACCCTTGTTCATCGCATTCATTTGCGTGGTGGTTTTGCCCACCGCTGAAACGACAATTTCTATGGAGCCCTGTTCACGATTCCATCCGCAAACAGAAAGCGGAATGCGCTCGCTGAGAATGTGTGGGCGGATTATAAGAAATTGCCCACCTTCGATTTTTTTGGCAATCAGTGGGGCATCGATGGTGAAGTGGTAGGTATTGGTACAGAGCAAACGCTTTGATAGAATTTTGTAACTCTGTGAATATTGACGCACATGAAGGGAGGATTGACAGAAGTAAGGAAGAAAATCTTCGGCTTCACGCCTCACGATAAAGGCGCGGTCCCAATTGTGGTGTTCATCGCGGCCTGCTATTGCAAGAAAAGTCTTATAGAGTTTACTTTCATTTTCGCCAGACAGCAACCCTTTTCGTAACATTTTGCCAAGGGCGCGTGCCGCATTTTTCCGTACCAGTACATGCGGGTTCGCTAAAAAACGGAAAACAGCATCAAACATTTTTAACCTAAGCTCTTCACTGAAAGCAGTGGGCCTGTGTTTTTGAACAATCCTGCCTACCGCGTGCAAACCCATGGCAGTAACCTGGTGATTGTTATGTTGGGCAGTAGTGAGAATAGTAGGCACTGCTTTGGCAACTTCGGGCACTTTAAAAAGTGATAGCACCTGCAATAGATTGATAAGATCGTGGTCGTTTTCACGATGCTCATCCAGTTTTGAAAGTATGTAGTCAAGGGCTGGCACTCCATTACGCGCGAGGCTCTTTCCAAAATAGACAGCCGATTCGGTATCGGCCTCCAGAATTTCTTTTAACAAAAATGGAAACATTTCACGTCCACACTTGGCGATAAGTTTTTCTATTCGCACGGCCTGCTTTGGCAAGCTGGTGGTGTTGGAGTGATGAACGTGAAAGAATACCTCTGAAAAGGCTTTGGTCAGCGCTAATTTCTCTTCCAGGGTTAAATCCCTGATTGCTTTAACTGCCTGTAGTCCTTGTGTTACAGATTCTGCCGAATGCGTGTCCAGCGATTGAATAATAATATTTACCCGGTCGTTCGTTTCCATGGCGGATAACAGCAGCAATAAGTTGCTATTGTATTACGAGTTACCAAGAATGAGTTAAACGGATTATGATAAAAATCAGGTTTTTAAGAGACTTTTCGAGGCTGGAGATTCGAGGCTCGAACTTCGAACTTCCAGCCTCTAGCCATGAATCATTCCATCGCAGCCAGCACCTCTTCCACCATTTGAATCGCTTGTCCATCGGGGTTGGTAGTCCAGTTACTTCCCGACATTACTACAACCAATTCAGCATCGGGAACAACAAAAATATACTGATCGCCATAGCCCCATGCAAAAAAAGATTCTACAGGTTTGCCTTTCCAATTAAATACTTTAGTCCACCAGAAATATCCATAGCCAAGCGATGGGGTGGGATGAATTTTTGTTGATGTTGATTCGCGAACCCACTGTGCGGGCACTACTTGCTTCCCGTTCCAGGTGCCCTCATGTAGATATAGTAATCCGAACTTAAGCATATCACGCGGTCGTAATCCGATATCCCCAATGGCGCCCATGGGTGTGGGTTCGCTGATGTAGCTTTTCTCAATGCCTAACGGTTTCAAGATCCGTTCTGTAAGTTCTTGTTTGTTTTCCTGGTGGGTTGCATTTTTCAATACCGCATTCATCAAAATATGGTTCAATGAATTATAGGTAAATACGGGTGTATTCGGTTTGTAGCGAGGCCGTGAAAGCAAATGAACAAACTGATCTTGCTCGTTTGCTGCGATGGCTAGAGTATTGCGCTCATCTGTATAATCATAGGTCTGTTCGTCCCAGGCAATCCCGGTACTCATCGTAAGAAGCTCACGAAGCGTGAGATCTTTATTCTGCACGTTACATGCCAGCGATTCATAGCCCGGTAATGTCTTACAAAGCGTTTCGTTTACACTTTTGATCTCTCCCTTGTTGATGGCGATGCCTGTGAGTGCCGAGACAATACTTTTGGTAGCCGATTGAATATTGTAGACAAAGTTTAAGTCGTACCGATAGAAATATTCTTCAACCACCAGGCAATTGTTGCGGGCGATCAGCAGGCTGTGCACGTTTTTATACCTCTTATTAATTATACGCTGGATCAGTGTGTCTATGGAGTGTGAAATGAAATTCTCACTGGCCCGATTACAGACAATAATGCCGTCCTCATGTTGCCGCGGGGGCTGATAGGAATAGTCCGTTGAGATACGGGGGTTTAGCCCGGAAACCGTATCAGGCATCACGGATATAAATTCAAGCGAATAGTGCGTAGAGTCTTCCCCAATCCATTGTCCTTCGATGCGGTTCAATGACTTATTATACTTTCCCTTGTACTCAGAATAAAAATCACTCAACCGGAAATGAAGGGAGTCATCCTTAAAGTAAAGGGTATCCAATGCAAACTCATTCGCCTTGAAGGTGGTATTCATGATAACCGGTTGTGGGCCGCTCCAGTCTATATATATATGGTAGGTGATATCTGGAAATTTGAGGAAGCCGAGATAGCTGCCTGAAGGAGTTCGAGGCGATACTGTGCAGCCTAACAATACGATAAGAATTAAAATAGAGTAACGCATTCTATAAAGGTATAGTAATGAGATTAGAAGTTCGAGGTTCGAGGTACGGTATTCGAAGTTAGAGGTTGGAATTCGAATTGGCGAGCTTAGATTTTATAAAATCATGTTAGATCAGGATGCAATCCACCGTTCTGCCTCATTCAGATCGGTGAAGTACTCTACAGCAATGTCATCCTCCACATCATCCTCATCCTGAAAATCTTCATAAATCGACTGGATCTTTTTCTCCACCACAATGGCATAGCGCAAAATACCGTTGTCGACAATTTTGGGCATGTAGGTATAATTGATCCAGCGCTGCAGTGTCTCGTTGTTACGGAAAGGATACTTGCGCGAATCCACCAGGATATACGAAATGGAAAATTCTTTCAGATAGTCAAGGATCTTGCTTATCTCCTGCATAACCTGCTCTTCATTCAAGTCGATAGATTCTTTGAACCAGACTACACGCATCAACTTTTTTTCGGGGTCTACTTCAATGGATGAATAGGGGCTTGCGTAAACGTTCTTGCTCATGGAATGAGAGATTTATTTCGAAAGATACGAAGACATCAGAAAAGTAGTAAATAAGCTCACCTGATAAACCCAGGCAACTCTGAAAAATAAACAGCCTGTTCTTTGGTGAGCAGGTAATCCTTAACTGCCCACATGATTGCCTTAAAGGAACTGTATAGTTCGCGGTTGAAATTGATAAGGGTAGAGATTTCTATTTCATTGAGTGGAACTTCATTCTTATAAAGTTTACTCAAATTATCTGTGTACCCTTTCTGCAGTTCATTGTATTGGGCTACAATTTGCTCAAACTGATCGTTGCCCTCCGGTTCGTGCATAAAGTGCATCAATTGATTGCACCACCTACGCACCTGGTTACGGGTGTCAACATACATCTGATACTTCGTATCGTTGGATGAATTCTTAAACTGAGCAATGTCATGTAACGAATCGTTCATACTTTTGGCAGCAAACATACAATTGCGCACGCACGATACCAGTTGTTCAACTCGTTCCTGTTCATCGGGGGTGAGCGTTTCAATGTTAAGCTGCATGTAATAGGCATGAATCTCTCCGTGCAAATGTTTTATATGTTCGTATTTTTCGCTGTGCAGTTTCTCATAATAAGCATCGGATTCTTTAATGTCCGCAGGACTCTCCTCCCCAAAGGATTCCAGTAAATAATAAAGTGTCTGGTCGATAAACCATTTTGCTTCTTTGGTGAGTGCATCGAGGGCCATCTCACCTTCCGATGCGGGAACTGACTGAATATAGCGAGTCGCAGTATCAACACCTTTAAACCGGTTTTCCAAAAATCCACCAAACACTTTTAGAAATGGGTAGAAAATAATCACCCCCAGGATGTTGATGCCGCTTTGAAAAAATACAAGCGCGAACAACTTGTCCTTGATATTAAAAAACTCGGTGATCAGGATGTTGATCGGCCGAAGCACGATCAACACTGTAATGATGACAAATGTGTTATAAATGAAATTGCCTAGAGCCACACGTTTTTTGGCAGGAATGCCGTTAGCTGCAGCCAGCAAAAGTTTAACCGTAGTGCCCACTTCCGAGCCTAACACAAATGCAGTTGCCGAATAGAGATTGATGGCATCTGCATACAAGGCACTGAGTGCAATTGCCACGGCTGCTGCACTGGATTGAATGAGCGAAGTGAGTAAAAATCCGGCCACCACAAAAAATAGCGCTGGGTATTCTGCATACAATGAAAAATCAACCTGTTTAGCGATCGCTTCAAACCCTGCTTTTATAAAACTGAGTCCAACAAACAGCGAAGCAAAACCAAAAATAAATTTACTCCATTGATGGGTACGGCTTCGTGAATTGAATAAAGCCATCGCGATTCCTGCTACGCCTACAAGGGGTAATGCAAAACTTTCAATGTTGACTTTAAATCCAAGTGTAGCAACGATCCAACTTGTGAGCGTGCTGCCAATGTTTGTTCCCAGGATAACGGCCAATGCATTTTGCATGGTGAGCACGCCAGCCCCTACCAGTGCAAGCACCATCAGGTTAACCACCGAACTGCTCTGTAATACACCACTGAGCACGGCTCCACCGCCAATAGCCTTTATCGGATTGGTTGTTTGCTTGCGTAGAAATAATTTGAATGACCGGCCGGACAAACTACGTAGTGTCTCCTCCAGAAAATTCATTCCTAGCAGGAAGATGCCAATACCGGCAAGCATTTTGGATATCTCAAGACCGATCTGCATAACAGGTACTTACAACAAGCAATCCCTGAAAAGAAATTTTTTAGATAAGAATTTTCTTGTCCGAAGAAATCAACAGGCAATCGTTTGAACCTCCTGATATTCTGAGTTCAAGTAAACCAATTTTCAGAACATTCCTTTAAAAAACTATCTTTGAGGTTGCTATGGCAAACATTAAGATTAAAGACCTGGAATTCAAGAAGTTTATACCTGCATCAAAAATTGATGAGAAGGTAGCTGAACTGGCAGCGCAAATTAATCACGACTATAAAGATAAAACTCCGGTATTTCTTCCCATCCTCAACGGATCGTTTATGTTTGCTTCTGATTTAATAAAGGAAATAAAAATTCCTTGCCGGATTTCGTTTGTAAAAACCTCCTCATATGCGGGCACCTCCAGCACCGGTCAACTTAAAACCTTGATTGGCCATGATGAAAGTCTTTTCAATCAACACATACTTATCGTTGAAGACATTGTAGACTCCGGCCTTACGCTCGATAAAATTATGGCCGAACTGCGCGATCGTGGAGCAAAATCGGTAGAAGCTATTTCATTGCTGCGTAAAAAGCCTGCCCGGGATAAGAATATTGAAGTAAAATATGTGGGCTTTGATCTGGAGAATGAATTTGTGCTGGGCTATGGACTTGACTATGATGGGCTGGGCCGCAACCACAAGGATATTTACAAAACCCTCGATTCTGATTAGAAAACAGAGAATAAGCAGGTTTTTAGCAATTCTCACTTTTCCATATTTGAACATGCCACTCATTGGCTATTTGATCAATTGATTATCTTGCAACCCTTTTTTACCTAAACAAAGAAGCTACCTATGATCAATCTTGTTCTCTTTGGCCCGCCCGGAGCCGGCAAAGGCACACAAAGTGAAAAGCTAATTCAGAAATATGGCTTTGTGCATATCAGTACGGGTGACCTCTTTCGCTGGCACACCAAAAATGATACGGCCTTGGGAAAGCGAGTTAAAGAGATAATGAATAGTGGTGCATTGGTGCCTGACGAAATCACCATCGCCATGTTAAAGGAAGAACTTGATAAAAATCCGCAGGCTAAAGGATTTCTCTTTGATGGCTTTCCTCGCACGGTGCCGCAAGCCGAAGCGTTGGACAAATTCATGAAGGATAATGGATCGGCTATTCATCATGTGATTGCCCTGGATGTTACCGAAGCGGAAGTGCGCAATAGAATTGCGAAGCGCAGAACAATTGAGAACCGGGTTGATGATGAGGAAGAAAAATTAAATAAGCGAATTACCGAATATTTCACCAAGACAATCCACGTACTCCCCTATTATAAAAATCAGGGAAGGCTTAATACAGTACATGGCATAGGTGAGATTGATGTAATCTTTAAAAATATTTGTACTCTTTTAGATAAATAATTACCCACTGATTCAACCTATAAAATTCATACCTGCGGGTCTAAATTTTGAATCTTGAATTTTAAATCTTGAATTAATGTCCTCACCCAACTTCATCGACTATGTAAAGTTCAACGCTCGCTCAGGGCATGGTGGGGCAGGGTGCAGACATTTTCATCGCGAAAAGTTTATTGAAAAAGGTGGCCCTGATGGTGGAGATGGCGGCCGGGGCGGTCATATCATTCTGCGCGGTAACGCTCAACTCTGGACGTTGCTGCACTTAAAGTATCGCAAGCATGTTTTTGCCGAATCCGGAAAGCCCGGTGAATCACAAAATTGTACTGGCGCTTTTGGAAAAGATATTGTACTTGAAGTTCCACTGGGTACGGTAGCACGCAATGCTGAAACTCAGGAGATCATGTGCGAAATCAATGATGATGGCAAGGAGATCATCTTGCTACCGGGTGGCCGTGGAGGAAAAGGCAATACTTTTTTTGCCACTGCTACAAACCAGGCTCCACAACATGCGCAACCCGGGGATCCAGGACTGGATAAATGGATTATCCTTGAACTAAAACTGCTGGCCGATGTGGGTCTTGTGGGCTTTCCAAATGCTGGCAAGTCAACATTACTATCGGTAGTATCGGCTGCCAAACCAAAAATTGCCGACTATGCATTCACTACACTTACACCCAACCTGGGCGTAGTGAAATATCGCGATGAGCTTTCTTTTGTGATGGCTGATATTCCGGGCATTATAGAGGGCGCTGCCGAAGGCAAAGGACTTGGCATTCGTTTTCTCAAGCATATTGAGCGTAACTCGTTACTGCTTTTTCTTATCCCGGCCGATGCAAAAAGTATTCAGAAAGAGTATGACATCTTGTTGAATGAATTGAGTCAATACAATCCCGAACTCTTAGATAAGAAACGCATCCTGGCGATTTCTAAAAGTGATATGCTTGATGAGGAGTTGAAAGCGGAAATGAAAAAGGAAGTTCCGAAAGGTATTCCATTCGTATTTATTTCTTCTCTCGCCAACCAGGGGATCTCAGAATTAAAGGATCTGATCTGGGGGACATTGCATTAAAATAAATTTCAGAACGCCATTCTGACACAAATTCAACTATTGGCAAAATTCTTGTCATTTTGCACCGCATTAAGAGACTATCATGGAAAATAACATACGACCTGAACAGGAACTTGAAAAACCAAGCGATTTGACAACTGAAGCACCTGAGGGTCAGACGGACGAACCAATATCCGCTGAGAAAAAAGAAGAAGTAGTTGATCCGTTTAAGAAATTACAGGACGAATTGGCAGAAGCCAAGGATAAATACATACGTCTGTATGCAGAATTCGATAATTTCAGACGCAGGTCTTCAAAAGAAAAACTGGAGATGATCCAGTCGGCCAACGAGCAATTACTAAGCGCACTGCTTCCGGTGATGGACGACTTTGAGCGTGCAGAGAAATCCTTTAAGGAAAAAAATGATAAGGAGGCCGAAGGGTTCTTCTTGATTAAGAATAAGTTCAAGAAAACACTGGAACAATATAGCGTGAAGCCGATGGAAGTAAAGCAAGGTTCGGATTTCAATCCCGATCTGCATGAGGCCATCACCCAAGTACCTGCCCCGGATGAAAAATTGAAAGGGAAGATTTTAGACGCAGTGGAAAAAGGCTATTTACTGAATGACAAAGTAATTCGATTTGCGAAAGTTGTAGTAGGAAGCTAGTTGTTCGAAGTTGGAAGCTAGAGATTAGAAGTTAGAAGTTAGAAGTTCGAAGTTTAGAGAGTAGAGGTTAAATATAAATATGATTAAGTCATATAAGGATTTAGAAGTTTATAAACTTTCCTACAACATGGCTATGAGTATTTTTCAAGACTCAAGAAAATTTCCAAAAGAAGAACTTTACTCATTAACCTCCCAAATTGTGAGATCATCAAGATCAATTAGTGCAAACATTGTTGAAGGATGGTCAAAGCGACATTATGAAAATAAATTCAAGGTTCATTTAATTGATGCCTTAGGATCAACTGGAGAAACACAAAACTGGATAAGTTTTGCAAAAGACTGCGGCTATTTACAACAAGAAGAATTTCTAAAATATGAAGAGCAACTTGACCATATTGGTAAAATGCTGACCAAGCTTCACCAAAATTGGGAAACTAAAAATTTATAACATCTGCCAATTCGAGTTTCAATCCTCGAACTTCCAACCTCAACAATATGACAAAACGTGATTTTTACGAGATACTAGGTGTAAGCAAGACTGCAACTCCGGAAGAAATAAAAAAAGCATACCGTAAGGTGGCCATTCAATTTCACCCTGATAAAAATCCGGGCAACAAAGAAGCAGAGGAAAAATTTAAGGAAGCAGCCGAAGCTTATGAAGTATTGAGCAATGCGGAAAAACGCGCTCAGTATGATCGCTTTGGTCATTCGCGACCAGGCAATGGTGGCTTCCAGGGGCACGACATGAATATGGAAGATATCTTCAGTCAGTTTGGAGATATATTTGGTGGTGGCGGCAGTCCGTTCGATAGTTTCTTTGGTGGTGGTGGCGGTGGAAGAACTCGTCAGCGCAAAGGATCTAACCTGCGTATCAAACTTAAACTTACGCTGGAGGAAATAGCGAATGGGGCCGAGAAGAAAATAAAAGTAAATCGTTTGGTTCGGGCCGAGGGTGTTACCTTCAAAAACTGTACTACCTGCGGAGGCACTGGCCAGTTACGAAAGGTAGTAAATACCATGCTGGGTCAGATGGTTTCAACCACAACTTGCTCTGCATGCAATGGGGCCGGCCAGTTGATTGACAAGCGTCCTTCTGGAGTTGATAATTCAGGCCTGGTATCCAAAGAAGATATGATCACGGTTAAGATTCCGGCCGGGGTAAGCGATGGCATGCAACTCTCGATGTCAGGTAAAGGGAACGAAGCTCCCGGTGGTGGCATTCCAGGCGATCTCCTGATTCTGATTGAAGAAGTGGAAGACAAGGAATTGAAACGCGATGGAAATAATCTGGTGTACGATCTGCACATTACCTTTATCGATGCTGCGCTGGGTACTAATGTAGAGGTTCCGTCCATTGGCGGAAAAGTGCGAATCAAAATTGAGCCGGGTACCCAAAGCGGAAAAATATTGCGCCTTCGTGGCAAGGGCCTGAAAGACATTAACGGCTATGGTGCGGGCGACCAACTTATATATATTAATGTGTGGACACCCAAGAAACTTACAAGCGAAGAAAAAGCCAAACTCGAAAGCCTGAGAAACTCCTCTAACTTCCAGCCTCATCCCGATGCTAGCGAAAAAGGCTTTTTTGAGCGCATGAAAGAATATTTTGGCTGATTGTAAAATTCTTTAAGGTTTTTATAACCAAAGACGCAATAACCCGTATAACTCCTTTACGGGTTATTTTTTTGTTCGCATTGTGAGCCACTTTCGCCATAAACGACAAAAAGTTGACCTTTCTTACATGAAGAAACATTAACCTGAACTAACGCGTAGAAACAGATATGTGGAGATTGATTTTAGCTTTAATTGGAAGCAGTGCAGCTTTTGGGGTAAGTGGACAGATTAAAAAGCAATTTTCTGTAGAAAAAAATCAACCCTGCGACCGTGTAGAATTAAAGTTGAGCGCAAAAACGGGCAATTGTTTTATTCGCCCTAGTCAGAATGAAGATGTTCTCAATATTTATAGCAATCAAGATCTGGAAGAGTACACCCACTCCTTCAGCAATGAAGTAAAAGGAAATACCTGTACCGTTAATCTTTCACTCGAGCAAGACGGACAACGCGGGGTAAGTCAAAAAATATCATATCAGGTTTTTGGATCTGATGAACGCCCTACCGATAAATTCTGGAAAGTATACCTTTCCGAAACTACCCCCTACTCATTAGATCTGGATTACGGGTTGGGCAATGCCAATATCGATTTGTCGGGTATGGCTGTTGACAAACTAAAAATTCATACAGGAAGTGCTGATGTAAATATTAGTTATAGTACCGGGGTTGAAAACAAAATTGACATGGATACTTTCTTCGTAAAGGTGGATATGGGTTCACTCCATGCGCAACAACTCAATCTGGCCCGATCAAAGGTAGTAGTGGCCGATGTTGGGTTTGGCAATATGTTTCTCGACTTTAGTAACAAGCCTGCTATCAGTAATCATGTTATTGGTAGCGTAGGTGCCGGCAATCTGATCATTCAATTGCCTTCAGAAGAAGTGCCCGTGCTTGTTACGATCAACGATTCATGGTTGTGTAGTCTTAGTATCTCTCACAGTCTTAAAAAGATTGGGCAAAACAAATTTGCCAATGCTGCTTACTCCAAAGACACCAAGAGTAAGAATGCCCTTGTCTTCGATTTGGATGTTTCCATGGGCAAAATCGTGTTCCGCGAGACAAAACATTAAACAAGAGTTTTAACGAATGAACTATTTCCAAGCGGGTACCAGGTAAATTTCTGGTTCCCTGTAATTCTATTGCTATTTTTGTTACTAACGTTTCATCACTAACCTCAACCCCGTGAATGCTCTCATCACCCAGGATGTTACCAAGCGATATGCAAATCATACCGCCCTCGACCAGGTAAGTATCACAATTCCTGAAAAAACTATTTATGGTTTGCTCGGTCCGAATGGAGCCGGCAAGACCACCCTCATCCGTATTATCAATCAAATTATTAACAAGGATGAAGGAAAAATTGAAATCTTTGGCGAACCCCTGCAAGAAAAACATGTCGGGATGATCGGGTATCTGCCAGAAGAACGCGGGCTTTACAAGAAAATGAAAGTGGGTGAACAACTCCTTTACCTGGCGCAATTAAAAGGGCTGAGTCGCAAACAAGCCATGGAGAGACTCAAAGTATGGCTCGAAAAATTTGAAATAAAAGATTGGTGGGGTAAGAAAGTTGAAGATCTATCCAAAGGGATGGCTCAAAAGGTTCAATTCATAAGTACGGTGATGCACGAACCGAGATTGATTATACTGGATGAACCCTTTTCGGGATTTGATCCGGTGAACGCCCAGTTAATCACTGAAAAAATCCTGGAGCTAAAAGAAAACGGAAGCACCATTATTTTTTCCACACACCGCATGGAGACGGTTGAATCATTATGCGATCACATTGCGCTGATCAATAAATCAAAAAAAATTCTTGAAGGTCCGAAGAAACAAGTAAAGGCTCAGTATAAGTCGAACACGTTCTTAGTAGAACACCGGGGAAATAATTTTATGTTTCCCGCTGATCGGTACGAATTAATTAAGCAAGAACCATTGGAGGAAAATTTATTCTCTTCTACGCTGAAGACCCGCGAAGGTATCAAGGGTAATCAGGTGATTCGGGATCTTATCGACATTACAGAAGTTCATTCTTTTCAGGAGAAAGTGCCGAGCATGGCCGACATCTTCATCAGCCTGGTGAAAGGAGAAGGTGATGAAGCCCTTAAAAAACATTTACAAGAAGCATAACCCTACTACTGAGCTATGAATAAAATCTGGTTAATCATTCAACGCGAGTTTCTAAGCCGGGTGCAGAAAAAATCATTTTTGATTGCTACTATTCTGGTGCCCCTAATCTTTCCGGCTATCATAGGTGGAGCTGTCTATATAATGATTAAAGAAGCAGAGACAGCTCAACCTGACAGATTACAGGTGCTAGATGAAAGCGGTCGGTTTAAGCTGGAATCCAACAAGCGATTTATTGTTGTGCCGGTGACAGGGCCGATAGAGAATGCGAAGAAAGTTTACTCAGAAACTGAGGATTTTGGACTACTGTACATTCCGTCAACAGATGTTAATGATCCCAAAGGCATTACCATCTATACCAAGGAGAGTCAGAGCGTAGAAAAAATCGGACGGATTGAGACCATGCTAAATGATATCGTGAAGGATGCCAAGATGGAACGATATAATGTGGATAAGGAAACCCTAAAAGACATCCGCAACACCAACATCGACTTTAGTCAGATAAACTTAAGCGCAACCGGTGAAGAAAAATCAAGCAATACCATGATCCTATATGGATTAGGAATGACGTTGGGCATTTTGATCTACATGTTTGTGCTGATTTATGGTATTCAGATTATGCAGGGAGTGATCGATGAAAAAACATCCAAGATTGTAGAGGTGATTGTATCCTCTGTTAAACCTTTTCAACTCATGTTGGGTAAAATCATTGGTATTGCCTCGGTGGGGCTGCTGCAGTTTACGATCTGGATAATCTTGATCAGTGTAGTATCAACTACGGTGCTCGGTTATTTTGGATTAAAAATGCCACAGCAACAGGCCATGGAACAAGTAGCCGAACAAATGCAGGATGAAGATGCTAAAGAAGCAATGTCGGAACAAACCAAAGCTCCGGCTGCACAATTTGTTAATAGTCTTAGCCAGATTCCATTCACAAAGATTGCACTTGTATTTCTTTTCTATTTTCTGGGTGGTTATCTGCTGTATGGTGCTTTGTTTGCGGCCGTGGGTTCGGCTGTGGATTCACAACAGGAAGCGCAGCAATTTCAATTTCCGGTAACGATACCCCTTTTAATTGGATATATGGGATTGTTCATGTTTGTCGTGCGCGATCCGCATGGACCGGTTAGTTTCTGGTTATCTGTTATTCCCTTTACATCACCCGTTGCTATGGTTGGCCGTATTGCTTTTGACGTACCCGGTTGGCAATTGGCGCTTAGCATGTTATTGTTGGTGGGTGGTTTTTTACTCACCACGTGGATTGCCGGAAGAATTTACCGCGTTGGCATTTTGATGACGGGCACAAAAGTGAGTTACAAAGTATTGGCCAAATGGTTTATGTTGAAGGGATAACCCTCTATCCCTCTAAAAAGACCGGATCGCTTATGGCATCCGGTTTTTTTATTTAATTTCCATGCGCCTATGGCAAAGAAGAACCCACTACCGGCTTCGATGGACTTTTATCAGGACAACACTAAGTTGAAGTGGATCATATTGGCCGTATCAGTCTTTATCAGTGCCGGTTCTATTTATTACACCAACCTGCTGGTAGAACAACTTAAGGAAAGAGAAAAACAACAAGTTGAATTATTTGCCCGGGCTCTTGAGTATACTCTTAACAGCACTGATGGTAACATCGTGTTTATTACTGATGAAATTCTCTTTAAAAATAAATACGTTCCAGTAATCTGGCTTACCAAGGACAACGAGTATCAATATGCCAACATCGATATAAAAGAATCTCTATCCAACGAGAAAAAAGATGCCCTCCTAAAAAAGGAAATTGAAGAAATGAAGGAATCTTTTAACCCTATTGAAATTGTTTTAAAAGATCCCAACACAGGAGAAGTATTCGGAAAACAATATGTCTATTACAAGAATTCCTTTCTGCTTACTCAACTCATTGCCTTTCCTTATATACAGCTTTCCGTGCTGGCCATTTTTGGATTTATCTCTTATCTCGCATTCAACTACTCACGAACAGCCGAACAAAACCAGGTGTGGGTAGGTCTTGCCAAGGAAACAGCACATCAATTAGGAACACCCCTCTCCTCTTTAATGGCCTGGATAGAGGTGTTACGGGACGATCCGGAAATCAAGAACAAAGGCATTGTGGATGAACTCGATAAAGACATTCGCAAACTGCGGGTGGTTACTGAGCGCTTCTCGAGTATTGGATCAACCCCTGTACTTAAAGATGAAAATGTATATCAGCTCGTAAATAATGTAGTTGGGTATTTACAACCGCGTGTATCTTCCAAAATTAATTTTGAAGTATACACCCTTTCAGAAACTATTCAGGCACGGGTACACGCACCGTTATTCGAATGGGTTGTGGAAAACCTATGCAAAAATGCAGTGGATGCGATGGGGAGTGCCGGTACCATTGCTATCAAAATTTTAAGGGGAAGCGACCGCAAAGTCTTTATCGACATCTCTGATACCGGAAAAGGAATCCCTAAAGCAATGGTTCCTAACGTTTTCAAACCCGGCTTTACCACGAAAAAAAGAGGCTGGGGCCTTGGGTTGGCGCTTGCCAAACGGATCATTGAAATGTACCACGAAGGAAAAATCTTTGTAAAATCTTCGGAGGAAAATCAGGGCACCACCTTTCGCATTGAGTTAAAAAGCACCTAAAACCGATAGTCATTCCTGATGTCGGATTAACTTATTGCAGATCAGTCAAATACAGACACATAAATACACTGCTTCGAACCCAATAAATCCTGGCATTCCAGTTTGTATTAACCCTGCAAAAACCTACTTTTGCGTCCGGATTTTTCAGCCCTTTCTTAAGGACTTAAGGAAAAGATCCCAATTCAATAGATAATCTTAAAATTCTAATAGTCAATGGCCAATAGCGGTAGAATCACCCAAGTAATCGGTCCGGTTGTAGACGTTGCATTTGACGAGCCCGGTACCAAACTCCCCAACATTCTGGATTCCCTGGATGTAATTAAAGCAGACGGCACGCGTGTAGTGCTTGAGTGCCAGCAGCACCTCGGTGAAGATCGTGTTCGCACAATTGCGATGGACGGAACCGAGGGGTTAGTGCGCGGTATGAAAGTAATCGATACCGGTTCGCCCATTCAAATGCCTATTGGCGAAGATATTAAAGGCCGCTTGTTCAATGTGGTAGGAGAAGCCATTGACGGTATCCCACAACCCAAAGGAACAGGGTCACTTCCTATTCACCGCTCGGCACCTGCCTATGAAAATCTTTCAACCTCTACCGAGGTTCTTTTTACCGGTATAAAAGTTATTGACCTAATCGAGCCATACTCAAAAGGGGGTAAGATCGGATTGTTTGGTGGTGCCGGTGTTGGTAAGACTGTATTGATTCAGGAATTGATTAACAACATCGCCAAGGCGTATGCAGGTTTATCAGTGTTTGCCGGAGTAGGTGAACGTACCCGTGAAGGAAACGACTTGTTGCGTGAAATGATTGAAGCCGGTATCGTTGATTATGGTCCTGAATTTATGAAATCACTTCATGCCGGTGGTTGGGATTTGTCTAAAGTGGATAACGAAAAACTGAAAGACTCCAAAGCAACCTTCGTGTTTGGTCAGATGAACGAACCTCCTGGTGCCCGTGCACGTGTGGCTCTTTCGGGTTTGACTGTCGCAGAATATTTCCGCGATGGTGACGGACAAGGAAAAGGTAAAGACATTCTTTTCTTCATTGATAATATCTTCCGTTTCACACAGGCCGGATCCGAAGTATCTGCTTTGTTAGGTCGTATGCCTTCTGCGGTTGGATACCAACCTACCTTAGCTTCCGAAATGGGTGCCATGCAGGAACGCATTACGTCAACCAAGAATGGATCGATCACTTCAGTACAAGCGGTTTACGTACCTGCCGATGACTTGACCGACCCTGCTCCTGCAACCACGTTTGCTCACCTGGATGCTACTACGGTATTGTCTCGTAAGATTGCTGAGTTGGGTATATACCCCGCAGTGGATCCATTGGATTCAACATCGCGGATTTTGCGTGCTGACATTGTAGGTGAAGAACATTACAATTGTGCACAACGCGTAAAGAGCATTTTGCAGCGCTACAAAGAACTTCAGGATATTATTGCCATCCTGGGTATGGATGAGTTGTCCGATGAAGATAAGCTCATTGTATCACGTGCAAGACGTGTACAGCGCTTCTTGTCACAGCCATTCCACGTAGCCGAAGCCTTTACCGGTTTGAAGGGTGCGTTGGTTGATATAAAAGACACTATTAAAGGATTTAACATGATTATGGATGGCGAAGTGGATCATCTTCCAGAAATGTCCTTTAACCTGGTCGGTAGCATTGAAGATGCCATTGCCAAGGGCGAGAAAATGATGGCAGACGTTAAATAACTTCTATGCAATTGGAAATAATAACACCGGACAAAAAAATCTTTGAAGGAGAAGTTGCCTCGGCTACCTTTCCGGGAGAAGATGGATCCTTCCAGATTTTGAATGATCACGCCCCACTGGTGAGTTTACTGAAGGATGGAGTAGTTGAATATAAGTCGAAAGAACTTTCTGAACGTCTTCATATTACAGGAGGAGTTGTAGAAGTACTAAAAAACAAAGTGATTCTACTCGCTGACGGAGTTAAAGATTGAATTCTAAATTCTTGTCACATAAAAAAACCCGGTCTCTCAACCGGGTTTTTTGTTTACAAATCCGATGGCTTATTGTCTTACCAACCACTTCACGAAGAACACAACTCCAATGATTAAAGCTATCCCGCCAATAATCCAGAACACATCACCACCAATAATCAATGCTACAATACCTACTGCACCAAAAATTGAGGCTAACTTCAAATCATTATCCATTCCATGGGTTGCCTGAACAGTATTAGGCTCTGATTTTTTCTTTTGATCTTTCACATACGTTTTAATTTCGCTGCGCAAGTGATTACGTAAAACTTTACGTTCGGTCTTGGACATTTGAATATAGGTCTTACGAACTTCTGTGGCAGGCGCAACCTCTTTCTTGATTTCAACCGGGGCCATTGAAGTACTTGCTGTCAATTCAGTTGGATTGATAACAGGTGCAGGAGTTTCAGTACTTTTAACTGCTCGATAGCCGGATGGGGTATCGTAAGAATTAAAACTTGCGGTGTACTTAGGGCTTGAACAGGCTCCTAATAAAACAACCGATAGCAGATAGATAATTTTCTTCATAGAGATGGGTTTATTTTTTAAAGTTAGACATTATTCTACTAAAAAATCGCTTCTCAAAGTCCCAAAAAAAGCGGAACTGACCAAACACGAATCCATAAAACAACAGGAAAACGTTATAAACCGG
>Ga0116178_10001220_pt1 | contig 21323 bp, 18 predicted proteins | sample AD_STIC12_MetaG_FD_89880 | JGI IMG/M metagenome (GOLD analysis project Ga0116178, IMG submission 89880) | Active sludge microbial communities of municipal wastewater-treating anaerobic digesters from USA - AD_STIC12_MetaG | ecosystem: Engineered > Bioreactor > Anaerobic > Digestate | place: USA... | reverse complement strand
TGGAAAAAAATCTATATGTCCTTCCCTTAATCGTTGGACTTCTCACTTTTATCCAAATGAAACTCTCAATGCAGACAAATAAACCAAAAGACGGAGAGAAGAAGAAAACAAATGAAATGGCCATGACTAACAACATTATGTCATATTTTATGCCTGTAATGGTTGCGGTTTTCACGGTTTCTCTTCCGGCAGCCGTAGGTATTTACTGGGGAACTTCAACTCTATATGGCGTAATTCAACAAATTTTTGTTAATAGATCAAAAGTTAGCAAAGACAAAACAGACAATGATGATGTAAAGGTAAAAGTGATTGAAAAGAAATAATTTCCTAACTTAAAATACAATGAAAACATCAGCTATCATCAAAGAAACTCTCGAAGAGCTGTTAATCAAAATCGGCGTTCAATTCAACTCGGTTGAAGTCGAAGAAAAAGAAGAAAATGTGTATTTTGCAAACGTAAATTCAGACGAAGCGAACACATTAATAGGACATCACGGCTCAACGATATACGCAATTCAACACATATTAAAAATTCTATGCTGGGCAAAAACCAAAAAAACGGAAGAATTCAATATAGTACTTGACGTAGGCAATTACAGAAAAAAACAGGAAGAAAGCGTTATAAACTTAGCAGAAAGAAAAGTGGAATTCGTACGCAAAACACGCCGCGCACAGAGCCTGCCTCCTATGTCTCCTTATTTTAGAAGAGTTGTACATATGTACTTAAATCAAGAACAATTCGACGACATCACGACAGAAAGCCGTGGTGAAGGCGATTCACGCCACATAATAATTCAAAAGAAAGCATAATATGCCAAAGTTTCTTAGACATTTAAACCTAGCTCTAGTGGGCTTTGCAATGAGCTTTGCTTTTGCAATATACGCAGAGTTGCCGGCGCTCGCGGAAGAGATTGAATTACAACAAATAACATTCTCGGACTTAAAAGAGGAGAACATGAATTACGTGCCGATACTATCAATCGCAAGAGAGGGATATATAAACGGCTACGACGACGGAACTTTTCAATCATGGAAAGAAATTAACAGAGCAGAAGCATTGAAAATCACAATGAAATTTTTACAAATATTCGATGAGAACAAAAATCCTCCAGCAGAAAAACCATTCAAAGATGTAGAAATAGACGCATGGTATGCACCATACATTCAGCAAGCAAAAGACAAGGGTATCGCAAATGGATATGAAGATGGAACTTTTAGACCGGAAGAACAAATCTCATTGGCGGAAGCATTAAAATTAATAATAGAATCAATAGAAAGCTACGGAGGACGAACTCCAACAGAAGATCCATTTGCAGACGTTCCAATGACAGCTTGGTTTGCGCAATATGCGGAATTCGCAAAAGAACGTGAAATGGTTAATATCACGCCTGAAAACAAAATCAATCCGGAAGAATTATTGACCAGAGGACAATTTTCCGCACTCATATACAAGCTCCAAGAAACAAGCAAGGGATCTCATTTTGGGAAAGCTACATTTTATGGAGCGGCAGTCCAGGGATCCGGAACTGCATCAGGAGAAATCTTTGATATGAACCAATTCACAGCGGCACACAAAACATTACCTTTTGGAACAGTCGTGGAAGTTAAGAATTTAGCAAATGGGAAAACAGTACAAGTAAGAATTACAGATAGAGGCCCGTACGGTCCAGGCAGAGTCTTAGATTTAACATCAGGAGCTTTTAAAGAGATTTCAGAATTGCACAGAGGAGTGATTAATGTAGAATACAAAGTCGTAGAGCCAGAAATCGTTGATACAGAAAACGAAACAAATCCATCAGAATGAAAAAAAAAGACACACTAAAAAAAGAAGTAGACAAAACAGTTACGCTGTTAATAATTACGCTAGGCATATTAATAGTTGCTTTATCAGTGGTTTTTTTATTAACAACAGGTAAAAAAGCGGAACTTGGATATAGGCTGCAACAAGCAAGAGAAATTAACGAAGATTTAAAAGACATTTCACAGCTTTTAAAAGCACAAGTAACAAACGCATCAACATCCGAAGAATTAGAAGTTAACAGCAAGAAACAGGAAATGCTATCACCAGATACGGTTTCAACAAAATACCTCCTCCCAAGCGATAATAATTAGTTGAGTCCGGGACTTAAGATTAAGGGGTAACCGAGTTCGGGACTTAAACTAAATTTCACCTTGAATTATCACCCTCTTCAAGTTAAAATTCCCGCGTCCAATCTTTAAGGGGCCATCGTCTAGTGGTCAGGACAACAGGTTTTCATCCTGTAAACCGGGGTTCGATTCCCCGTGGCCCTACCAAGTTAGTAGCGAGAAATGCGATTCGAAGCGAAGGTAAACTCGCATGTTTGCCGTAACGCAGAAAAACTTTCAAGAAAAATACCCCTGATTTTTCATAGAAAGTTTAGCATTTCCCTACTGTAATAATAACAAGCTAGATACAACCAACCCAGCCGTCTCACTTCTCAAGATCCTTTTTCCCAAATTCACCCCCACAAAACCAGCATCAAGAGCAGCCTGAACCTCCTCGTCAGTAAATCCACCCTCAGGCCCAATAAAAAGATTTATTTTTTTCGCATTTTTAAATTCAGCGTCACTTACAAAATCCTTCAACGACTTCTCAGCCTTAGGATCTGCAATCACACACAGCTCTCGTTTCGCAATCAAATCTTTCACATTCGCAGCTTTTTTGCATACGCCTTTCAAAATATCTTTAAATTTCACAACCTCTCCCAACACAGGAACAACTCCCCTTCCGCTTTGCTCAGCAGCTTCCTTCAAAATTCTTTCCATCCTGTCGACCTTTCCTACGACTGGCCTCTCGCACCTAGCCGAAACCAACGGCACAAATTCACTTACACCAACCTCAGTCCCCTTCTGCAAAACCCATTCAAACTTCTCCATATTTTTCAAAAGACTTTGGTACAAACAAACCCGCACATATGGCTCGGCATCATTCCTACGCTTTTTCAAAACTTTTCCACTCACCTGTCTCTTAACAACATCAGTCAAAACCACCACCCACTCATCTCCGCTCCCATCCAACAAAACGACTTCATCTCCAGGTTTAAATCTCAAAACATTAAACATTTGATGAACAAGATCGCCAGAAACAATCACAAAATCCTTTAACCCAATTTTGTCCTCATTTGTAATAAAAAATCTGTGCATACCAACTCTTTTAAGAAATTTACTTTTAACACCACATAATCTAAACTGGAAAATTGTTTTAAACAACAACAAATGACCTGGAAAGTTTTATCAAAAAAAACATTAATAAAAAACGAGTTTTTCACGTTGGAAGAAGAGAAGTGTCGTAAACACAATGGTGAGATTGCGGAAAAATATTACTCAATGAAAAAACCGGATTCGGTCGTAATAGTCGCAATAACCAAAACAAAAAAAATCATTCTTATACAACAATACAGACATCCAATCCGCTCAATAAAATACGAAGTCCCTGCAGGATACGTCGAAAAAACAGACAAAAACTTAATTGAATCGGCAAAACGCGAGCTACTGGAGGAAACCGGCTACAAGCCAAAAAAACTAATTAAACTTGGGAAAACATTCGCATTAAGTGGCTTCCTCACGAACACGGTCCACTTCTTTCTCGCACTGGATTGTGAAAAAATTGACACACAGCATCTGGACAAAGACGAGGAGATTGATGTAAAAGAGACAACGTTAAAAATCGTCTTAACCCTAGTAAACAAGTCGGATATAATGGACATGGGATCGGTGACGGCAATCCTGATGGCAAAAGAATATATAACAAAACATAAACTCATTTAAAATTTTATGAAAAGAATTTATTTAGATCACGCGGCCACCACATATGTAGATAAAAAAATTTTAGAGGCAATGATGCCTTATTTCAGTGAAGATTTCGGCAATCCGAATTCTATTTACACCTCGGGACGCAAAGCCAAAGACGCCGTCGAAAAAAGCCGTGCAACAATAACTCGAATTTTAAATTGTGGATTTGATGAATTGATTTTCACAGGAAGTGGCACGGAAAGCGATAATCTCGCTATCTTCGGAGCGGTTTACAAGTTGCAAAAGCTTCTCGGAAAACAACCACAAGAATTACACATAATCACATCTAGCGTCGAACACCATGCGGTTTTGGAACCATTTTTAAAGTTAAAAAAAGGAAAATTCGATGTTACTATTCTCCCAGCAGATAAATACGGACAAATCACTGCAGAAGCGCTAAAAGCTGCGATGAAACCAAATACAATTTTTGTTTCAATAATGTATGCAAACAACGAAATTGGCACAATAAATCCGGTGAAAGAATTGGCAAGCGTATGTCACGAACACAAGAATGAATTCAAAGAACCTATTCTGTTTCACACGGATGCATGCCAGGCAGCAGGAACTCTTTCAATAGACACTCAAGACCTCGGCGTAGATCTAATGACTATAAATGCCGGCAAAATTTACGGACCAAAAGGCATCGGCGCGCTCTTCAAAAAGAAGACGGTTCGCCTCGAGCCACAAATCATCGGCGGAGGCCAAGAAAACAACCTACGAAGCGGCACAGAAAACGTTCCAGCAATCGTAGGCTTCGCCAAAGCACTAGAATTAGCTCAAGCCAACAAGGACAAAGAAAACGCGCGCCTAAGCTCCCTACGCGACAAACTCATCAACGGCGTCCTTACAAAAATCCCCCGTTCGTTCCTCAACGGCCATCCAGTTTCTCGCCTCCCAAACAACGCAAACTTCCTAATATTAGACATCGAAGGAGAGGCATTACTTCTATATCTAGACGAACTTGGCGTCGAAGTCTCAACCGGCTCAGCATGCAACTCACGTTCACTCGAACCATCTCACGTCCTTCTTGCAACCGGCCTGCCAAAAACAGCCGTTCACGGCTCGGTACGCATGACATTCGGCCATTGCAACACTGAAAAAGATGTCGACTACGTACTGGAGCACCTACCAAAAATAGTAGAGAACTTAAGATCAATCTCTCCTGTAAGGATCGATGAAAAAGTAGTCACAAAAAGAAAATAAACAGCTACAACAAGTTCATTAAATTACATAGAAAATCGTACAAGGCCACATCTGAAATTTAACCACGTTCACCATGAAAAACATTCTTATGATAATAGCCCCAGAAGGCTACCAAGACGTTGAATACGGTGATCCAAAACAAATATTCCTAGAAAACGGGCACAAAGTAACAACCTCTTCAACAGAACAAGAAGCCTATGGTAAATTCGGTGGAATCACGAAAGTGGATATTTTATTACAAGATGTTAAACCGGAACACTATGACGCGATTGTATTTATAGGAGGCCCAGGCACCACAATATATTTCAGCAATCAAATAGCCCTTTCACTAGCCCGTTCATTTGCAGAATCCGGAAAAATCACAGCCGCTATCTGCGCAGCCCCAGGCATCCTAGCTAACGCCGGAATCCTCGCAGACAAAACAGTGACTTCTCATCCAGCTGTAGCGGATATTGTTAGTCCACGCTGTGCTAAATACACAGCCACTGATATCGAGCAAGACGGGAAAATCATAACTGCAAACGGGCCTGCGGCAGCCAAAAATTTTGCCAAAGTTATAGTAAAAAATCTTTAGAGGAAAACCGTCAACTTGATTTCCCAAACTTCCTCTTTTTTTCGTATTTTTTTTTGATAATATAGGAGGCACCACAAAATATTGTGTCAGTAATGAGAATTAAACACAATATATAGTGTCCCCTTCATTCCTGCGAAAATTCAAATAAACATCATCCTTAACCTATATTTCCCATGTCTCCAATCAAAAAAGTAAAAAAAACGCGACGGCCGTATAGTAAATTTTGACCAAGCAAAAATTACCGAAGCCATTTGGAAAGCTGCCCAATCGGTTGGAGGAGAAGATTATTCATTAGCGGAACAAATTTCAAATCAAATCACTGCAGTATTAGAAGTTTTCTTCAAAGACGAATCACAAGTTCCTACAGTTGAACAAGTTCAAGACTTAGTTGAAAAAATTCTTATTGAAGGAGGACATGCAAAAACGGCCAAATCATACATCATATATAGACAAAAACGCGCTGACGAAAGAGAAAGAAAGGAATTGATGTTCGGAGTTGGAGGTGCAGAGAAAACATTACAATTTTCAGACAATGCACTACAAGTACTAAAAAAACGCTATCTTCTTCGTGACGACAAAGGAGAAATCAAAGAAACTCCTGAAGATTTAGTTCACAGAGTTGCCCACGCTATCGCAGAACCAGACAAAAATTACAAATCAGGAAACATAGAGGAAACAGAAGAGAAATTCTTCAAAATGATGAAAGATCTAGAGTTTTTGCCAAACTCACCTACCCTCATGAACGCGGGCACGGAAATCGGGCAACTATCAGCATGTTTCGTAATCCCGGTAGAGGATTCAATGGAAGGGATTTTCACTTCTCTTAAGAACGCTGCCTTGATCCACAAATCAGGTGGCGGGACGGGTTTTTCCTTCTCACGCCTACGCCCTTCAAACGACATGGTCCATTCAACGACCGGCGTTTCATCAGGGCCAATTTCCTTTATGAAAGTGTTTGACGCTGCGACGGAGGTTATCAAGCAAGGAGGTAAACGTCGCGGCGCAAACATGGGAATCCTACGTGTAGATCATCCGGATATCATGGATTTCATCAACATGAAAGCAGACATGAAAACTCTTCAGAACTTCAATATTTCTGTAGCAATCACAGATAAATTCATGGAAGCACTCGAGAACAACACAGACTATGAATTGATAAATCCACGCGACAAAAAACCTCTCAAAAAAATCCCTGCAAGAATGGTTTTTGATTTAATTATTGCAAACGCATGGAGAAATGGAGACCCGGGAGTTTTGTTCATAGATGAAATTAATAAAAAAAGCCCAGTAAAACACCTAGGAGAAATTGAAGCAACAAATCCTTGCGGAGAACAACCACTTTTACCATACGAGAGTTGCAATTTGGGCTCTATTAACCTCAATAAAGTAATCACAGCTAATGGAAAAGACATCGACTGGACAAAATTAGAGGAGATCACTTTCAACGCAGTTCATTTCCTAGACAATGTAATCGACGCAAACCACTACCCTATCCCAGAAATTGCTGACACATCACGCCGCACACGCAAAATAGGCCTCGGAATAATGGGCTTCGCAGACGTCCTGTATCAATTAGGAATTCCATACAACAGCGAAGAAGGCGTTCAAATGGGAGAAAAAATCATGGGTTTCGTGGACGAGAAATCTAAAGAAAAATCTATTCACTTAGCGATAGATCGTGGCACATTTCCTGCATGGGAAGGATCGCTCTACCATCAGAACAGTATCAAAATCCGCAATGCATGCACCACGACAGTCGCCCCAACAGGAACAATCGGAATGCTTGCAGATGCATCTACAGGGCTTGAGCCGAACTTCGCCATATCATTCATCAAGAACGTAATGGACGGCACAGAGCTCGTATATACGAACAAATATTTCGAAGCTGCAATGAAAGAAAAAGGACTTTATTCAAAAGAATTAATGGCTGAAATCGCAAAAGTCGGAACAATTCAAGGCTTCGAGGAAATTCCAGAAGAAATTCGCAAAGTATTCGTAGTATCACAAGACATTACTCCTGAATGGCACATCAAAATGCAGGCCGCATTCCAAAAACATGTCGACTCAAGCGTATCAAAAACAATCAACTTCCCTCACGAAGCATCTATTCGCGATGTCGAAACAACCTACATCACGGCTCATAAACTTCACTGTAAAGGCATCACTATTTACAGAGACGGAAGTCGCGACAATCAGGTTTTGAACATCGGCAAAGTTAATAAAAAAGAAACTTCGCCGGCGATAACAGAAGACCAAGAAGAAGGACAGGAAGTAAATATGTCACAACCAATCCAAAAAGAAGAACCTAAACCAATTCCTCAGGAAGTTATCCCACCACCTGTCGCATCAACAGAGCACAGACCTCACAGAGAACTTTCCAAAAAAGAAATCATGGCTGAGAAAAAATGCCCTGAATGCGGAAGTGATGTACAGATTGGAGAAGGCTGTTTGCTCTGCTTAAACTGCGGCTTCTCAGCTTGCACGGTTTAAGAAGCGTCCAAACAGGCCTTTGCAGGTTGACATTGTCGTATAATATGATAGATTACTACCTACCCTAGATCTAATTATTTAATAAGAGAAAAAGTGGGACTAGAAAATCTACAATACGAAGACAATCCAGAGCGTCCTCAGTCACCCCAAGACAGAGGTGAAACTTTGGATCCACAAACTTTAAAAGGAATGTCCGACCGAGAGCACGATCAGGTGGCATCAGGGAGAACAACTATTTTTGAGATAAGAAGAAACGCTCAAATGGCCCAAAAAGAAGCAAAAAATCTTCTTAACATGGCCACGACAAATAAAAGACTCACCCAAACTGAAGTCAAAAAATATGAAGGAATGCTCCGAGAATCGGAATCAAGTGCGGACAAAAGCAAAGACATTTTAGAGCAACTTCAAAGAAAAATAGCTGACATAGAAAGAACACGTTCAACAGACATGAATGCGGAAGTCTCACAAGACGATCCTGATTTATTAAAAGCATACGCAAAATACGATCAATTAGTGGAAGATAACGAAGATATTCTCGGAACAAATCAGGTCCAAGCATACAAAGAATGGATTCGCCAACAAAAGCTAAACATACCAACTCTTCAAGATCTAACAGTCAAATTTCTTCAAGGAGAACGCCCTCCTCGTGTGAAGGCCCTCGAGAAATTAACCGATTTAATGAAAAAATACGACGTCGATCCTTTGGACGTGAAGTATATAAAAGAAGAAGGACTTTCCGAACGTAGAGAATTTGCCAAACAAATAGAAGCTGGAGAAAAACATTTCCAGAAAATGGGCGGAATGAAAGATGAATTATATTCAAAAGAAGCCGAGAAAAAGATAATGGGGAAATTGTGCAGAGCCGAAACCCCACAAGAACAGAAACAAATATTGGATAATCTGGCGGGACTATCACGCGAAGAAGCAAAAGGATATACCACTCTAAAAGCCGCTGTCCAAGGCCAAAAGATAAGCCAGAAGTCGATGGAGAATATTACAAGTTACTATAAAGATTTAGACTCTGTAGAAAAACGCTCAGACAATTTAAAACTATGGGAAAGTTTTGTACAAGCGGAAGCAAAACTCACAGACAAACTACAAGACGTCTTCAACAAAGAGCCGGCAAACAAAGAAGGTTTCGCAATAGCATTCAAGATGTTTAAAGACATGGATTACGCAGGAAAAGAAGAGTTTATAAAAAAACAACAAGAAACTCGCGAACAAGAAAGAGACCAAGAACAAGAGAATAAAAAATTAACAGTCGATGCTTTTAAACATGCATGCACTCAAGCCGTAATGAAAAAAACAATATCGGCTTCAACAGAAAAAAATTATCACGACTGGATAGAAAAAAACTCCAAAGACAAATCATACGCGGAAGTAAAAAAATTCTACGAGACACTTACGTCCAACACGCCAAACGAACAGTACAAAAACTTAAAAGCATACGAAAAGAGAAGAGAAAAATTCCAAGAAGATGTGACAAAATTAAAAGAATTAAATCCAACAATAACAGAAGATAAAATCACTGACTGGGAAAATAAATACGACAAAGAAGGATGGAAAAAAAGAGAAGAAGTTCACAAAGAATTAAAAGCTGAAATCAAAAAAGCACAAGAATCACGCATGGGAAGACTCGGCAAATTAAACCCAAAACTTTTAAAAAAATTAAAAGAAGGAGGTGAAGAGGATCTACAAGCAATCCAAAACAAAGAAACTGCATTAGCAGCAATACAGGATTTAATGGACCTCAAAGCATATGGCACAGCCATGAAGCACTGTATAAAACTTTTGAGGATTAATCCTGCAGATGAAGACGTTCTGGCAACGATGGAAGAATTAGCCGAGTTAGCAGATCAAAACAAAGTTGCAGCGGATCAAAAACAAGAACAAGATATTTACAATCAATATTCAGACATAGCCAAGCATACAATCGTCAGTGACACGGAAATATCGGCAGAAGCAAAAGAAATTCAATCACAAGAAATAGGACTGGAATTAGCCAGAAAAGATCAATCAAAAAAACAATCATTGTCAGCCAAGGACAGGAATAAAAGAGAAGTTTTGGATGCGGTAAAACACGATTCTGTCCTAACTGAAATGGCAGAGGATTACATGGACAACACGGACGATTCAAAAATCTTGGATGCACAAACATTAGGTGGAAAAGATGTAATACAGGTAGATTTTCAACGAGTAAGAAATGCCGAAGAAAAAACAAAATTAAGACGACAAATATATACCGAACAAGTAAAAGCCGACAAACATGGTGGACTTCATCACGGATCAACAGCAGTTGAATTCAAAGACATTCACACACAAAGAGTGCTGGATGCACGCGAAGGGAAAGGGGCAGATTTAGCTCAACAAAAAGACAAAGAAGCCCTTTCCAAAAAAATTGCAAAAAAAGTAGCGGCAGCAACTTCTATAAAAGGTGCCGATGAAAACACTGGCCACTTAAAACTAGCCAGAGAAGCGGCACTTGATGAAATTAATAAAAAAGCCCATACTAGGATCGAAACAATGGCTAAAGCCGCTTAATAAATGCTTTATACCCTCAAACTAGCACTGGCAATTTTTGGCGTCATATTCGCGTCTTTTATAACCATTGCGTTATTAACATCATACTCGGTAGCAATATTTGGAGGTGGACCTTTTTTACCAACTCCAAAAAAAGCGGTAAAAAAAATCCTTAAAGAAATCGGAGTAAAAAAAGGAGATATTTTATATGACATTGGCGCTGGAGACGGAAGATTCTTACATTACGCAGAGAAATTATATGGAGCAAAAGCAATCGGATTCGAAATAGATCCTTTTGTCTTTTTTATGGGAAAATTAAAACAATGGATTTTCGGATGGAAAGGAAAATTAATAAGATCTAATTTCAGACACTATGATCTTTCAGATGCGAATATTGTAATATGCTATATGTTACCAAACACTCTCATTGAATATCAAAAAAAATTCGATAAAGAATTAAAGAGAGGCACATTGGTAGCGTCATACACATTTCATATTGGATCATGGAAACCAATAAAAATTATTGAAAAAGATACGAAAGCAGGTATTAAAAAAATCTTCATCTACAAAGTTACAAAAAAATCAAAGAAACGCATTACAAAAAAAAGAATCTCCAAAAGAACATAATTCAAAAAAGCCACGGGCTTGAAAACAAGCCCAACAAAAGAAAGCAGCATCGACAGAGGAATAAAAGGCAAAACTGCGATATTTGAAAATGGTGCAATCCAAGAGACAAAACCAAAATTTTTCAAAATAATCGGCATGGTAAAAATTTGTGCGGCAAGAGTAACAGATAAATTTTCTTGAATAATTTTCAAATTAACAAATTTCAAAAAATTTTTTATCAAGGGCGAAAGATAAACAATGCCTATAGTTGCAAGAAAAGATAATTGAAAAGAAACGTCGTATATTAAAATCTTAGGACTCCACAAAGCCATAAAAAATGCGGCCACAGAAACAGCGTAAGGAAAAACAATTCCACGACCAAAATAAACACCAATCAAATTCAAAATACCCATGATTCCTGCGCGCACCACACTACTTCCCGCCCCAACGAAAACAACAAACACAAAAACAAAAATCACGCTTGCGACAACTTTCTTTTTCCTCGACAAAAACCCAAACATCAAAGAGACCGAAGCGATAATTATCGAAATATTATATCCGGAAATAGCAACAACATGTGTGACTCCTATACGAGTAAACATAGAGTTGATTTCTTCGGGAATAGACGATCTCTCCCCTATCAAAATCCCAGCAACAAAAGACGCGAAAGGCTCAGGATATTGGGAATTCAATCTAACTAAAAAATAATTTCTCCAAGCATAGATTGTTTTGAGAAATACGTTTCCGCAATATCCATTCAGACTAACGTACGCATCATTTGAGATACCAACTATGCCTTTCATTTTCAAATATTCTTCATAATCAAAATTATCAAATTTTTCGGCTCTGTTAATAAAGGCTACTACACTTAATTCATCTCCATATTTATAAGCCGGATACAAAGGTAATTTTAAAAGGACGTCCCCTAATCCATCAATACGAACAACAACCTTTTGTTTACCATTAATAAATTCCGGAGGACCCACTATACAAGCTACAAATTTTCTTTCGGAAACAGGTAAAATTTTATTTACAGCAATACTATAATTAACCTCATTCAAAACAACTCGTAAAACACCGAAAAACAATCCAATAAAAAACATAATCACAGCAACCACAAAATCGGAATAATTATCTTTGTTAAAACCCTTAAACAAAACGCGAAAGAACGAGCCCCCAAGAATCAAAACGGCTACAGTCCAAAACAATTCAGGTTTGATAACAATAGCTGCAACAGCGCAACCAAATAAAAATCCAAGAATAAAAAGAAAAGGCTTGTATTTGAACATAACGACACAATACAAGCCCAATCTTAAATTTTTCTTAAACTAAACTAAGTTTTTTTATAAAAAAACTTAAACAGAAACATCAGAAGTCATCCCACTTCCCAAAAACGATCCCAAAAATTTACCAAGATCAAAAACTTCAAAATCAGTAGGGGTTTCCACATTAAAAGGCTTGTTTAAGTCAGTCAAAGATACAGACAAATTCATGGAATTGAACTGAGAAGCCTTGCTTTTCTTCGCATCCAACACGAGATCCATTTTCACCATTGTTTTAGAGTTCACATCAACGAAAATAGTCCCATTCACCACAGCATCCGTCAACATAGCTTTCACCTCTTTTAGTCCGGCATCCTTTTCCTGCCCATCGAGTTTCGCCAATTCATAAACATATTTGTAAACACCGTTACCATCAACAACAAATGTATATTTATAAACATTCAATCCCTCCAAATTTTCAGCACTTTTATACTCTATATCGTCAAAGAATTTCGAAGACAAAATAAGATCTCTTTCTTTTTTACCCCTCTCGTCAAGTTTGTCGTAAGGAACTCCTATTCCCTCCATTTTTTGCACAGCCCCAACTTCTCCTAGATCAGCAGCACTGATTTTCCACCATTTCCCGACTAACCCTTTTAATCCATCAATAGGAAAATTCGGAACCTCAGGCAAAGCCAATAATTTTAAATAAATATCTTCCGTGAAAAATTTAGCTGAAAAATCAAATCTGTAATTCTCACTATTATCATCAACTTTTGCAACAACAGTGAATTCAGTGCCGGTTTTGGACGCGTCCTGGCCACTGACAGCCCCATTCAAAATCATATCTAAATTCACTTTGTTTTTCGTCTCCGGATCGGTTACTTCAGCCTTAAAATCAGCTTTATATTTAAAAGATTTAAGGTTGTAAACATTATAAATAGACTCTTGTAAAAGCTTCTAAGAATCAGGAACAGGCTCATCGGTTCCACATGCCGAAAATGCAAAAAGCGAAGCTAATGCAATCAAAGAAATAAAAATTTTCGATTTCATAAAAATGAAGTTAAGGGGTTTACTTGAATTGTAGAAAAGGATTGAATATTGTCAATTTTAAAGTAGAATAAAGCGCGCTATCATTCCAAAAAATGAACGACTTCAAAGTAAATAAAATTAATTCGAATTCCAAAAGGCTCAAGAAAATCTTGAGTGATGTTCAGGAAGAAAACAATCTTTTTTCAAAAGTAAGAAATCCTCCAAAAGTCAGTATTATTACAAAAAGCGGAATCAATTTATCCATTTTTATATCTCTGGCTATAATAGGGATTTTATGTTTTGCGATCATTAAAATTTTATCCGGGATGAATTTCAATACAGTACTCGTAGCTGCCGGTGAAAGTTTACAAAAAGACAACAACGACCACACAAACATATTGATAATGGGAACCGGAACAAAAGATCACGAAGGATCCGACCTCACAGACACAATCATTTCCGCATCATACGATCACAACAAAAAGACGATAACGATGATTTCGATCCCAAGAGATCTGCACGTAAAAGATCCGAAATTCAATTCAATGAGAATAAACGAACTCTATTTCATGGCGAACAGAGAGTTAAAAAATTCACCGGAAGCTCTAGAATACATGATAGAAAAAACAGAAGAACTCACAGGGTTGGAATATCAATATTATATAAAAATTAACTTCGACGGATTCAAAGAAATAATAGATAAACTCGGAGGAATTGATGTGAATGTAAAAACAGGAATTTACGATCCTTTTTACCCAAAAGGAGAAACAAGTCTTTATGAAATATTTTCAATACAACCGGGCCTACAACACATGGACGGAGAAACGGCTTTGAAGTATGCGAGAAGCAGAAAAACTTCATCGGATTTTGACAGATCAAACAGACAACAAGAAATCATCCTCGCAGTAAAAGATCAAACAATTAAAACCGCAGCAACTCTGAATATAGAAGCTTTGCAGGAATTGCTCGAAACAGCACAGAACAACATTGAAACAAATTTTTCGGTCAGAGAAATAATGTCAGCCGCAGGATTGATGGGAGATATTCCACGAGAACGAATTTATTCGAGATTATTACACGACAACCCTGTAGATTGCGGAGGATTTTTATATACACCATTATTGGAATTATACGGAGGTGCTTTCGTGTTAATTCCTGCCGGAGATCCATCCTACGTCACAAAATATTTTGATTTACTTACAAACGATCCGGAATATTTAAATGAAAATTTAAAAATTCAGATATTAAATGCTACAAAATTAAGCGGAGCGGCAGCGGAACAAAAACAAGTCCTACAACGCTATTGCATGAATATCACGAGATTCGGAAACGGACTTACTCAGGACAATTTGAATACAAAAATTTATTATAAAATGATCCCTCTTCCAAAAAAGAATCCAGATGATGAAATAAAATTTTACAAACCAAACACAGTTGAAATATTAAAAAAATACTTCTTCCCAACGGCAATAGAATCAACCGAAATCCCACAAGCATACAAAAACTTGGGATACGATCAAAGTGCTGACATTATCATAGAATTAGGCAGCGACTATACAAATTCAGACGGATACATGGAAGACGCGTTCTACGAATTATATGACCAAATATACAACCCAAACACAGTTCTCAGCACTGATCCCGCAGACACTACAACCACAAATCCAACAACCGAAACAATCCCCGCACAACCGTCCAAAACAGAATAAAACACTAAACTGACAACGCAACAATTCTTCCAATAAACAACTTCCAAATAACAAAATTTTTATCTATACTCGCGAAGTAATAAATAATTACTAACCGACCGATAATGCTATCAAGCATAATTGGGTTTTATATAGCGCAGTCACTACAGCCCATCTTACCGATGAATCCATCCACCGAAATTCCGGTAATGGAAAGTACGAGATTTGAGATAAACAAGTTGGATTTTACAAATTTCCTTTCGGTAAATCCGATGCCTACAAAGAAAACCGAATTCATAGCACCGGTAATCAATTCAGCAGCAGCAATTTCAATAGATGAAAAAACCGGCGCAGTACTTTATGAAAAAAACGCACATCAAAGCCGACAAATAGCTTCTCTCACAAAACTAATGACAGCAGTGATAATTCTGGAAGAAAACGATCCTGCGTCGATAGTAACAGTTCCAAAAATAGCGAACTACCAAGATGGATCACAGATGTTCCTGAGAACCGGCGAACAAATAACCGTAGAAAATTTACTATATGGCCTGATGATTAATTCCGCAAACGACGCAGCAATGGCACTGGCGGAATTCAACGCGGGCAGTGTAGAAAAATTTGTTGAAAAAATGAATAAAAAAGCTGAAGAACTCAACTTAAAAGAAACTCATTTTCAAAACCCGATAGGCCTAGATCACAGGCACAACTATTCTTCAGCATACGACATGGCAAACCTGGCTAGATACGTATATCAAAAAGATTTCATCCAAAAAGTCGCAATAATAAAAGAAATGGAGGTCAAATCAACCGACGAAAAAACCGTACACAAATTAAAAAGTACAAACAATCTACTGGATAGTTACCTAAAAATTAAAGGCCTAAAAACAGGCACAACAGACCAAGCCGGACAATGCCTCGCCGCAATAGCAAGTAACGACAACAACAACGAAATAATAACCGTAGTACTAGGAAGCCCTGCAAGATTCACTGAAAGCAAAGTCTTGATAGACTGGACATTTAGAGCATATACTTGGTAAAAATCAATCACTACAAAATTTTATGCACGATACAACAAAAGACCTACTTCTAATACTAGGATCAACACTTCTGGCATTCACTTTATCGCTAATACTCATCCCCTCTTTCACGAGATTTTTAATCAGACACAAGCTCGGAAAACAAATAAGAGAAGTAGCTTTATCAGGAGAAAAATCGTCCATATTTTCGGCACTACATTCAAAAAAACAAGGCACCCCGACAATGGGCGGAATTTTAATATGGGGCGTTTCATTATTGGTTGTGATGATATCCAGAGCACTATCCGCAATGGGAGTTTTCGACCGATCACTTCTCAATAGAAAAGAAACATGGATCCCAATATTTACGATGATAACAATCGGTCTTTTAGGAGCGATCGATGACTATTTGAACGTCAAAAATATAGGCAAAACAAAAGGTTTAAGTGCAAAATTTAAACTATTTTGGCTGACAGTATTTGCAGGCATGGGAGCGTACTGGTTCTATTTCAAGCTAGGCTTCGATTCCATTTCAATTCCTTTGATTGGATCCGTAGAAATAGGATGGTTATACATCCCGTTATTTATTTTTATAATTCTCGCCACAGCAAATTCTGTAAATTTTACAGATGGACTCGATGGACTCGCCAGCGGACTTTTAATTTTAGCATTCGGTGGATTCGGTGTAATAGCATACCTACACGGGATGTTGATATTATCGGCATTTTGCGGAGTCGTATCGGGATCTCTTATAGCTTTCCTTTGGTTTAATATACCACCAGCTCTTTTTTACATGGGAGACACAGGAGCACTAAGCCTGGGAGCATTACTCGGCGTTATAGCGATGTTAACAGACCAGGTGATAGTTCTTCCAATAATAGGATTTGTTTTTGTAATAGAGACGCTTTCCGTAATAATTCAACTCACTTCAAAAAAGTTATTCAAAAAGAAAGTATTCAAAATAGCTCCAATACACCATCACTATGAAGCAAAAGGATGGCCGGAAACAAAAGTTGTAATGAGGTTCTGGATTATAGGAGCCTTCACTACAGTATTGGGAGTCATTCTAAGTATTTCTACCTATTAAGATCTAACAACGGATCCAAAGGTTTTTCGGATACGCCCGTTCCAACGACAGGAACGCCGTATTGACCATCTCTTTGAGTTGGTTTTGTAACAGCGACACTTGTATCAGACGCACCTGAGGAACTTCCAGAAGAAAGTTCGGCTTCAAGATTGTTTGCTATAGGCTCAACAACAAGTTTCTCAACTTGGACAGCAACGACATCCACATCATCAAGATCGCCAGAGATCTGGGAAGTTTCTTGAATTGAAGACAGCACTTCTTTGTCATCTTTAATCGCATTCACAACAACAGAAGCCGTCTCTGATTTAAACTCATCCGGCAATAAAGTAACTTCTTCTTTGACTTCAGAAACAGTTTTTGCATAATCACCTATCGCTTGAGCGGCCATTTCCTTGTCACCAGATTCAACCAGATCCTGAGCCTCAGATAATTTCTGAGAAGCTTGAGATTGTTTCGCGACAGTCTTTTCCGCGTCAGTTGAAGCCGCAGCTAACTCAGCTTGAAACACATATTGTTTAGCAACATACATTGGAGAATCAGGTAAAACAGAATTCAAATCGTTCTGTCTATCTTTAATCATCTTTTTCAAATAAACATCCAATTCATCAGCATAAGTAACATCTCCGCTATCTCTTACAGCCTTTATCATTCCCTTGAATTCTTCAACTTTTGAAACATAGGATCCAAAAACTTTTTCAGCATCCTCAGCAGAAAGTTTTCCATCTTTTAACATAACCGCACCTTCTATGAATTTCATTTCAGCGCTCTCAAGATCAACTTTTTTATTTGAGACATCGTCAAAAGTGAAAAGTTTAATAACACCAGTCTTCAGATCCTTGAATGGATACAAAGGATTTTCAGGCAAAACACCTACAGAATTTTTTAAACTTTTTGCGGTCTCTTCCTCAACTTTTGCAATATGAACTTTGTCTTGATTCAAATTCTTTTCAACCCAAGAATCATCTTTTGGATCGGAAACAACATTCACGATTTCTTCTTTTTCAGAAGATTTTTGAACTATAGCCGCTTGTCCGGTTTTAACTTTTTTGTCAGATTTATCAGAAGTAGTCACATTAACAACACTACTATAAACCTCCACCTTAACTTCATTTTGATCGTTTGAAACATTAAATGCCGCTTTTTTAGCTGAAGCATAAATATCACCAGCCTTAACAGTAAAAGAAGAATCTCCATTAATTAAATTCAAAACTCTCGACCAAACCACTCCATCTTCAATATCTATAAGAACATCTCTCGCGGAAACACCTGCATCCATCCCCACTCCATCCAAAACAACACTAGTCCCCTCTCCTAGTCTGGCAACACTTCTATTAAAGAATTTAATACTCAGCGAAGAATCATTCTCTGTAACAACCTTATCGCCCTTCTCCAAAACCATATTCTGCTGAACATCCAAAATTTTATCATCTCTATAGACCACAGCAGCCCCGTTAACATCTTCTACATAAGTAAACGCATCAGCCGAAGCAACTTTTACATTTACAACGCTAAATCCAACTACGCCAAAAACAAAAACTCCCAAAGTCACAGCCCCGACAAACCTTCTTCCGTAAGAAAACAACTGTCCCCATACAAAAGACCTTCCGGAAGAAATATAAGACATAAGCCTTTCTTTCAACAAAACTTTTTGCAAATTTGAGATGGAAACATCTTCGGCGGAAGCCCTCACATAATCGATCACTTTTTCGTCTTGAGAGATTGATTTAACCAGAGAATTCTTCATTCGCGCCCTGGAATCACTCGACAAAACAGGGCTTTTCACCCCTCTCAAAAATTTCTCTAATTTTTCAATATCATCTGTCATAATAAGATTGCTTTTTCTGATTATGTAAACGGAAATTCCCAGCAAATGTTACAGCAAATCAACGCCAAATTCTTCGAGTTGAACTCTTAGTTCTTTTAAAGCTCTAAATTGCAAAATTCTCACGCTTCCTTCTCTTTTACCCAAAACTTTCGCGATTTCCTCATTGGAAAGCTCGTTAATAAACTTCAAAACAATAATTTGCCTATAATTTTTATGTATTTTGGACAATGCTTTTCTTAAGACTTCTGAATGGAAAACATCTTCGGTCATTTTTACAGGATTGTGTTCGCGCCTGTATTCTGGGATATTTTCATCCAGCTCAGAAACATCTCTATCTTTTGCACTTCTGTAGGAATCAACTATCAAATTGTGAGCAATTCGAAAAAGCCACGCTCCAAAACCTTTTTTCTTTGGTTTGTATTGGTAAATTTTTTCCCAGGCCTTCATAAAAACAGTTTCGGTGATGTCTTCAGCTTCCCCAGCCGGAACGCGAAAATAAACATATTTATAAATCTGATCGACATAGTGATCGTAAACACCCCCAAAAGCATCAACGTCACCGTTTTTAGCCCTTAATACAAGCTCTTCTATTTCATCATTCGTAAGAGAAAAAGGCTCACTATCAACCATATCTTTATGAACCTTGCGCACATTTTTAGAAGAAACTTTCTGATCAGAAACAGAGTCAGTCGAAATCTTCCCTCCAATATTTAAATACTTTGTTAATTTCATAAGCGCCCCGTAGAGGGAAATCTACTATAAAAACGCTGAAGAGTAAAGATATGTTACAGAAACATACCAATCGAATTCGAAATTATTTATACAAATCAGACTTTCCGGCACAAAGGAACGCCTCTCTCATCATCATCTTTAAATGATCTGCGATTGCGGCTTCGGCTTCCGAAAAATCAATCTGGCTCCATTCGTCTTCAAATAAATTCAAAACCTTCCTCAAAGGCCTTCCTAACTCATCAGCCTTCGCCTTCATTCTACTCAGTAATTCTTCCGGGAAATATCTGAACCAAATATCACTTAAAGCCGTAGCATAATTAAATTTACGAGCACCTGATTTCACACAATCACGAAAATTCTCAGGGAACAAACCACTTCCGCCATGCATTACTCCATAAACTCCGAGAGGTCTCACTTCATCGCAAATCTCCCGAATCCTATCATAACCAATAATAGGCTCTTTCAAATAATTCCCATGTCCATTCCCAACGAAAAACGCTACAGCATCAGGCCTCACGATTTCACTCAATTTTTTACAATCTTCAACTTTAGAATAGTAATTTTGGATATTTTTCTCTACCTCAGGATCAGCCAAGGCATCAGCATTTCCAATCTCTCCGTCTTCAACTTCCAAAGAAATTCCAAGCGGATGAACGATATCGGCAACTTCTTTACACTTCGCAGCATTTTCTTCCAAAGGCTTCTTTGAAAGATCAACTTCAAGAGACGAGAAGCCAGCTTCGATAGTATTTTTCACACAACCATCGACATCTTTTTGAATATGATCATGATGCAAACAAACAGGAACACTGTAGCCATATTTTGCAATCATCCTTTCGATCGTTTCATGCGCCAAATCACTCAAACGAGATGGTGGCATATTGCAGTATGAAATTTCGCTTTCAGCGACTTCCAAAATCACGGGAGACTTCTCGGCCCATGCGGCTTCAAGAATAGCATTAATAATAAATTTACTTCTGCAATTACAAGCTGGAATACCAAAACCATTTGCATCAGCTTTAGATAAAAGCTCAGCTAAATTAGAAATCGTATAGCCTCCGGTTAACACACGGACATGTGGATTATTTTCTTTTGAAAACTTTGCGATATTAGACATATTTGAAGGGTTAGATAGAACTGAATTACAAGCTCCGGCAAGTTATAAAGCCGACTCTTTTCTACAACTTTTTTACGAGAAGAAATTAACAAAAATAACGTCCTCCCGCAAGGACTTAATCCAAACAACAATATAAAAATTACTTCTTTACAACAACATTTCCGGTATCAACAACATAGGCAATATTATTGGGCCTTACCATTCTTTGCACTTTGTTAGAAGAACGTATAGCGTCAAGAGCTCGCACCTGTGATAATTTCATATCTTTAATTTCGCGCTGCTTCACGAGTTCTTGCTGTTCATCATCGAGTTTGTCGAGAGTATATCCTTTTGTAATTTCGTTCGTAGACGACATCAG
>Ga0116178_10001218_pt1 | contig 21347 bp, 24 predicted proteins | sample AD_STIC12_MetaG_FD_89880 | JGI IMG/M metagenome (GOLD analysis project Ga0116178, IMG submission 89880) | Active sludge microbial communities of municipal wastewater-treating anaerobic digesters from USA - AD_STIC12_MetaG | ecosystem: Engineered > Bioreactor > Anaerobic > Digestate | place: USA... | reverse complement strand
TACCCGTGCGTTTTGTAACCACTGATCTTTAGTTTCAGAGTTGGCCGAATTTGCTTTCCAGTAAGTGAATACACTAAGCAGGGAAGTAACAAATGAAGCGATAACGAAAAGGTGACCCAGGTCACCAATGAAATAATGCATTTACAAAAGAGTTAACAGAGTTCGACTTACAAAAAATGATTCATTAGGATTTTCGTAACGAATGGATTTCATCCGATCAAATGCCTGCATTAATTTTCTCTTCCTGATATTTTGAAGGACACTTCAGCAAGATCTTACGAGCCACAAAATCATTATTCTGATAGTTTCCAATTACAACAACCTTTTCAGAACGGGTAAAATCAGGAGGCATCGGTTCGTTGTAATATACTTTCTGCTCTTTTTGATGCTCATCTATCAGAATGAAGGAGAAGGATAAGTTGTCTTGACTTTTTTCGATACCGAGAATATTGCCCTGCTCGTCTTTTTTCAAATCACCGACCACATGGATTTGTGTGTTGTTTCCGGTGGAGGCCATTTGATAAGCCTGATCGAAGGAAACATACGTGCTGGCATCACCTGCTGTTGCTATGATTAGCGCAATGCATGCAGCAATAATAACGATGGCAATGATATGTGATTTCTTCATTTCCGTAACTTTTCGACCCAAAGTTACAGTCAAAAACAGCGATTCAGATTAAAAAGTTGATTAATTAACGAATGAAATTAGCTTTTCTTTTCAGGTAGTTTTTTTTCAATCCGGGTAATTTTCCGATCCAGGAAAACCAAATAGCCAATCAAGCCCACAAAGATTACCAGGAGGATAGCCACCACAACGTAGATCTTCCCTTCAGAGCGCATCGTGTCGGCCATTTCAATGGGTTGCGCATTTAGTAAAATAGGGGCAAACAAGAGGATAATTAATCCTGTCATACTAGTGATCTTATTCATTTTCCTGATTAAGTATTTTTTCATTGATTAATCGCACCCGGATTCGCAGCGTGGCAATCCACACCCCAAGTAAAATCCACCCCGCAACAGCAGGATAAAAGACCAGCCTCATTTTACTATCCAGATCATACATATTGAAACCAGGATTTCCACCGCTGCCGGGATGCATGGAGCTTGTCATGCGTGGAATAACAAAGATCAAGGGAATCATCGCAGCAAAGGCGAAAATATTGTAAACAGCACTTAGTCGGGCCCGTTGATCTTCATTTTCAACAGAGCCTCTTAACACGAAATAGGCAAGATAAACCAGTAGCGATATAGCGGCACCGTTTTGTTTAGGATCACCATGCCAGGGGGAGCCCCAGGTATAATTGGCCCAGATCATTCCGGTAAAAATTCCTAATAGACCAAGTAACAACCCTGTGTTAGCGAACTCAACTGCGTAAGTATCTCTTTCAAAAGAAGGATTTCGCAAATACTGAACGGAATGAATCGTAGAGATTAAGAATAAGACGACCATACCAAACCACATGGGTACATGAAAATAGAGAGCCCGGATTGTTTCATTTACTATGTTCAATCTGGGAACCTCAAAGAGAAAACCGGCAATAATTGTATATAAGAGTAATATAGCCGCTAATACTTTTAACCAGGTCTTCATGTTAATTCTTAAACTAAGAACAAGATTTTAACTGCGCCAAATATACGGGAAGAGGAGATATGACGCGGCAGTAACCAGGCAATTTATTGCCAGTAGCGTTAACAGATCATTGGTACTTACAGACCGGTCTAAACCATCGATGCAATTCTTAGTCACTTTAACTGCAATGAGAAGCACTGATATTACGATAGGAAAACTGAGCACCGCCATTAGGATATGACTATTATTGGCTTTTGCAGCAATGCCCGATAGCAGCGTTAGGGATGAGGAGAAACCCATAGCACCGAGCAATAACATGACGCTGAAGAGGCCAAGGTCTGCTATTGGATTTTTCAGAAGAACAGCAAAGAGTGCAAATCCGGTGAATGATAGGAGAACGGTAAGTAGAAAATTGTAGATAATTTTTGAAAGGATGATGTCTTCAGGTGCGGCTATGGAATAGTAATAGATATCGCGCCCCCTTTTTTCTCCGATAAAGCTTTTTGCAATGGTATTAATAACAGTAAAGAGTATGGTGATCCAGTAAAGAGCACTCCAAACCAGCGGGGTAATCTGATTTTGGCGTAAACTGAAAGTAAGGTAACATATGAAGGCTGTACTGAACAGGTATAGTAATAGTCCTGAAATTACAGACTTACGCCTGAGCTCCAGCGTTAGTTCTTTTAGAAAAAGGGCCTTAAGACTTTGCAAGTTTTTCTTCGGATAGACTTACGATTTTACGAAGGGACTTGAACCCGAGAATCAAGGCAACGATGAAAAGCCCGAAAGAAGCACCCGCAGATAATGAGATAGACAATTTGGGACTGACAGGTTTTTCAAAAACGGTAAATCCTTCTACCAGTTGAATGCTGTTAACAGTTTCTAGTGAATTTTGAAGATTAATTTTTTCTTTGTTCAGGTCAAGGATTTTAGTGTTAACCGTAGTGGGATCAAATAATATAAGATTATCCTTACTGGATTGCGTTATTTCGCCATTCGTTATTCTTGATTTTAGTTCATTAAGATCTACGAGCTCTTTGTCAATCTTCTCAATTACTTGAGTGTAGTATTTTTTTCTTTGCTCTACCCTAATCTTAACATAGTCATTGGTCTCAAAAAAATTGATCAATCCGCTTTGTAAGCCTGGCCAGATGGAGTTATCACTTGCCTGGCAGGTTATGGTCAAATAAGTCTTTTCTTCTTCTTTTCTGCCATCTGCCTTTTCGATAGCATTTTTTACTTCCAGTTTGCCAAGGGCTAAGGCGTCCGCTGGGGTTAAGTTCAATTTAGCGGAGAGTGATTCAATGTTTCTTTCTTTTATCAGTTTATTAAGATCCTCTGCTATGGTCTTGCTATAAGACTCGGTAAGAATTTCTGAACTGACTAACATCCGGCTCTCATAGGATTTTGGAACAAACTGGTAGTAGGCCAGTCCAAGAAGGCTACCAACCAAAAATGCCCCAACGATAAGTTTAATGTTGCTTTTGATGCTGATTACTACCCGTGCCAGAAGTTCCAGCAAATCAATTTCATCAGAGTTTAAAGGTTGCTTTTGATTCTCAGTCATTGATGAAAGCTTTTAAGGATTTGCGCAAATCTAACCAGATTTGCCGTACTTTTGTGGCCAAATTATTCTTTTGTGAGTTCTGAACGCATATTAGTAACGGGTGCAGCTGGGTTTATTGGGTTTCATTTAGCCAAACGACTTATCGATCAAGGCTATGAAGTTATTGGTCTTGATAACATGAATGATTACTATGATGTCGGGTTGAAAGAATCTCGTCTGGAAATTCTGCGGAAGTCAAGCAATTTTTCAAATCATAAAATTGATCTTCAAAACAAGCCTGCCGTTGATGATCTTTTCTCTAATAAAACATTTGATTATGTAGTTAATCTGGCGGCTCAGGCAGGTGTCAGATATTCACTTACGAATCCGTATGCTTACCTGGAGAGCAACCTTACAGGTTTTTTAAATATTTTGGAAGCTTGTCGTCATTACCCCGTAAAGCATTTGGTTTACGCGTCATCCAGTTCTGTTTATGGAGCTAATCGCAAAATGCCTTTTTCGGTTCACGATAATGTAGACCATCCTTTAGCCTTATATGCAGCAACTAAAAAGAGCAACGAGTTGATGGCTCATGCTTATTCGAACCTGTATCAAATTCCTACAACAGGTCTTAGATTCTTTACGGTTTATGGTCCCTATGGAAGACCCGATATGGCGTTGTTCTTATTCACTAAGGCGATTTTGGAAGGTAAACCCATTGACGTCTTCAATCAGGGTAAAATGCGAAGAGACTTTACTTACGTGGATGATATCGTTGAGGGAATAGTTCGCCTGATTCCAAAGCCACCGACTGGCAATCCCGGATGGAGTGGGGAAAATCCTGATCCGGCTTCCAGTTTTGCTCCGTATAAGATTTATAATATTGGAAATAATCAACCTGTCGAACTCCTTCATTTTATTGAAGTGCTGGAGTCTAAGTTGGGTAGAAAGGCAGTTAAAAATCTACTCCCTTTACAGGAAGGTGACGTGCCGGAAACGTATGCAGATGTAGATGATTTGATGCGCGATGTTGGGTTTAAACCGTCCACATCCATAGAAACCGGAATCGGAAATTTTGTGAATTGGTATAAAGAATATTATAAAGTGAAATGATGGAAAAAGTAGGAATCATAGGATTGGGATATGTAGGATTACCATTGGCAGTTGAATTTGGAAAAATTTTAGATGTAGTTGGTTTTGATATCAACCAATCGAGAATAGAAGAATTAAAATCGGGGTATGACAGAACATTGGAGGTTGATAAAGACGAATTAAATTCAGCCACACGTTTGTCGTATTCGGCCAGTCCGCAGGACTTAAAACAGGTCAATTATTTTATCGTTACGGTGCCCACTCCGGTGGATGAGTATAAGACTCCAGACCTCACACCTCTGATCAAAGCAAGTGAAACAGTTGGTAAGGTTTTGAAAAAAGGGGATGTCGTTATCTATGAATCTACAGTATATCCAGGCTGTACTGAGGAAGATTGCGTTCCGGTTCTTGAAAAATTCAGTGGATTGAAGTTCAATGTTGATTTCTTCTGTGGCTATTCACCCGAACGTATTAATCCGGGAGATAAGCAACATCGTTTACCTAATATTAAGAAGGTTACTAGCGGAAGTACTCCTGAAATTGCCGAGAAAGTTGACCAGCTTTATAAAAAAATTATTAAAGCGGGCACGCACAAGGCTTCAAGTATTAAAGTTGCAGAAGCTGCTAAAGTGATAGAGAACTCGCAACGGGATATTAACATTGCCTTTGTCAATGAGCTCTCACTGATTTTTGAAAAAATGGGGATCGATACCCATGAAGTTCTTGAAGCAGCTGGTACCAAGTGGAATTTTCTTTCCTATAAACCCGGCTTGGTTGGGGGGCATTGCATTGGAGTAGATCCTTATTATCTCACCTACAAGGCCGATAGCCTGGGGTATCACCCTCAGGTAATTCTTGCGGGAAGACGGATTAATGACAATATGGGGATTCATATTGCTAACCGCGTAATCAAGTTAATGACACAAAATGATTTGCCAGTAAATAAATCCAAAGTATTAGTGTTGGGTATAACTTTCAAAGAGAATTGCCCGGATATTCGAAACAGTCGGGCGATTGATGTCATTCGCGAATTGCAGAGTTTTGGAGCCGATGTAGAGGTTTATGATCCCCATGCTGATGCTCAGGAAGTAGGGCATGAGTATGGATTATCCTTGACCAGCAAACTAAATAAGAAATACTCAGCAATTGTATTGGCAGTAAGTCATAATGAATTCAAGTCGCTTGATTGGCCTGCCATTAAGAATGATAATACAATCATTTATGATGTAAAAGGATTTTTAGATAAGACCTTTGTAACAGCACGCTTGTAATTATATGGCAACTTCAAATCACATATTGGTAACTGGTGGTGCCGGATATATAGGTTCGCATACAGTTGTAGAATTACTCACGATGGGTTACAAGGTCACCGTAGTTGATACGCTGGAGCGTAGTGAATACCGGATGATAGAAGGCATTGAATCAATAACAGGAAAGAAGGTTGATTTTCATAAAATCGATTGCCTTGATTCAGTGGCACTGAATGATTTGTTCTCTAAAAACGGGGTTACTACTGTAATTCATTTTGCAGCCTATAAGTCAGTGAATGAGTCAGTTGTTAAGCCGATTGAATATTATAAAAACAATGTGGGCTCGCTGATAACAGTGCTTGAAGTCATGAAAAAACATCAGGTAACAGACCTGATTTTTTCTTCTTCTTGTACAGTCTACGGACAACCTGATCAAATTCAGGTTGATGAGTCGGCTCCTTTTAAAAAGGCCGAATCACCGTATGGTTCTACAAAACAGATTTGCGAACGAATTCTGGAGGATGCAGCCACCGATGGATTCAGGATTATATCGCTTCGGTATTTTAATCCGATAGGGGCGCACCCCAGTGCCATGATTGGAGAACTCCCAATAGGAATACCCAACAACCTGGTGCCGTATGTTACTCAGACTGCTGCTGGTGTTCGCGAGAAGCTTACTGTTTTTGGCAATGACTACAATACACCAGATGGATCTTGTATCCGGGATTTTATTCATGTTGGGGATGTTGCCACGGCCCACGTAAAAGCAATTGACTATTTACAACAGCAAAAGGCGAATAACTTTTTTGAAGCATTTAATCTAGGTACAGGAATAGGAGTTTCTGTATTAGAATTGGTAAAGAAATTTATTGAAGTTACGGGTGTTAATTTACCTTATACGGTTGGTCCACGCAGACCAGGGGATGTTGAAAAGGTGTATGCTGATCCACGTAAAATTAATCGGGCATTCGGTTGGGCTACAAAATATGATTTGGGTCAATCCCTCCTTCACGCCTGGCAATGGGAGAAAAAAATCAGAAATCTGTAAGCGTTGATTATGGAGAAAATCAGGATGGCCGATTTACACACTCAATATCTGCGGATTAAGCAGGAGATCGATAATGCCATTCAGGAAGTATTGGAGTCAACAGCCTTTATTCAAGGTCCGCAGGTAATACAGTTTGCTGATGCGTTGGCTACTTATGTGAATTCAAAGTCAGTTATTCCTTGTGCCAATGGAACAGATGCCTTGCAGATAGCAATGATGGCCCTGGGTTGCAAACCGGGTGACGAAGTAATAATTCCGGTGCATACGTATGTAGCTACGGCAGAAGTAATTGCTCTTTTGGGATTAAAACCTGTTTTTACTGAAGTAGATCCAAAGAGCTTTAATATTGATGCAAAGCAGATCGAAGAGAAAATTACAGACAAGACATTTGCCATAGTGCCTGTGCATCTTTACGGTCAATGTGCAGACATGGAGCCCATTCTCTCTATCGCAAATAAGCATAAGATTCATGTGATTGAAGATGTTGCTCAAGCTTTAGGAGCTGTTTATACTTTTTCGGATGGACGAAAGCTGAGAGCTGGAACAATGGGGACGATTGGTTGTACCTCGTTCTTTCCATCCAAGAACCTCGGATGCTTTGGCGATGGCGGTGCTATTTTTACTCAGAGTACTGAGTTGGCTGAGAGAATTAAAATGATAGCCAACCATGGACAGAAAGTAAAATACCATCATGATATTATTGGTGTAAATAGTCGGTTGGATACGTTGCAGGCCGCAATCCTGAAAGTAAAATTGAAATACCTTGATGATTATGAAATGCGGAGAAACCAGGTGGCGCGATTTTATGATAGGGAATTGTCGCCTTTAAATTTTGTTGAGGTTCCAAATCGTACAGCAAATACTACACATGTTTTCCATCAATACACCTTGAAGACAAAGGGAATTAACCGCGATCATTTTAAAACCTATCTGGAAAGCAAAGGCATCCCTTCTATGATTTATTATCCAGTACCTCTTCATTTGCAGAAGGCGTATGAAAGCCCAGAGTACCCTGCCGGCTCGTTCAAGATTACCGAAGAGTTGTCGCGAACAGTAATTTCCTTGCCCATCCACACGGAGATGAACGAAGAGCAATTGTCTTACATTTGCAGTATCATCAAAGAGTATCCCCAATATGGCTGAAATCAAGAATTATTTTGCGCACGAAACAGCGGTGATTGATGAGGGGTGTGAAATTGGATCCGGAACTAAAATCTGGCATTTTTCGCACATTATGCCCAATTGCAAAATTGGTGAAGGCTGTAATGTTGGTCAAAACGTTGTTATTTCTCCTCAGGTGGTTTTGGGTAAGAACGTAAAAGTTCAAAACAATGTGTCGATATATACAGGTGTAGTTTGTGAGGATGATGTTTTCCTTGGACCATCGATGGTGTTCACCAATGTGATCAATCCACGAAGTGCAATTAATCGCAAAAATGAGTACGCTAAAACGATTGTAAAAAAAGGAGCATCTATTGGTGCCAATGCAACCATTGTTTGCGGTCATGATATTGGCAGGTATGCTTTTATTGGAGCCGGAGCTGTGGTTACAAAGACTGTTCCTGATTATGCATTAGTAATCGGCAACCCCGCCAGGCAGACTGGATGGATGAGCGAGTTCGGACACAAATTGAAATTTGATACCCAGGGGTTTGCTGAATGTCTTGAGAGCAAAGAAAAGTATCAGTTGAAAAACGGAAGAGTTATTAAGTTATAGCATGAAGAATTTTGCATTAATTGGAGCGGCTGGTTTTATTGCCCCACGACATTTAAAAGCCATAAAAGAGACAGGCAATAATCTTGTAGCTGCTATGGATAAGTTTGATAGTGTTGGTATAATAGATAACTATTTTCCGCATGCTGACTTTTTTACTGAGTTTGAGCGGTTTGATCGACACATTGACAAGTTGAGAAGGCAGGGTAAAAAAGTGGACTATGTAAGTATTTGTTCTCCTAATTACCTTCATGATTCCCACATCCGTTTCGCCTTACGCCAGCAAGCAGATGCTATTTGTGAAAAACCTTTAGTACTAAATCCATGGAATGTGGATGCACTTGCTGAAATCGAAAAAGAAACAGGAAAAAAGATTTATACAATCCTGCAACTTCGACTTCATCCATCAATAATCAAATTACGCGAAGAGGTTTTGGCGGGCGATCCAACTAAAATATACGATGTTGATCTTACCTACATCACGTCCCGTGGCAAATGGTATCATCACAGTTGGAAAGGTGAGGAGGCTAAATCGGGCGGCATCGCAACCAATATTGGCATTCATTTTTTCGATATGTTGCTATGGATATTTGGAGATGTAAAGGATACTAAATTGGAGAAGTACGAACTTGACCATGCATCAGGATTTATAAAACTGACTAGAGCCAATGTCCATTGGTCATTAAGTATTAATGAGGACCATCTACCGGAATCTGCTAAAGCCCATGGCAAAAGAACCTATCGATCTTTGCAAATGAATGGTCGCGAAATTGAATTTAGTGATGGATTTACCGATTTACACACCATCAGTTACCAGGAAATACTTAACGGTAACGGATTTGGTTTGCTAGAGGCTAGACCTTCAATAGAACTAGCTCATCAAATTAGGGCTTCTAAGTAAGGCTCACTTCCAGTGTCTTTTTGTACCTTTGCCCGCAAATTTAAAGCAGCATGAAGGGAATTATTCTGGCAGGAGGATCGGGCACCCGGTTGTATCCTCTTACAAAATCTGTTTCGAAGCAGATTTTACCCATCTACGACAAGCCTATGATCTATTACCCTTTGTCTGTGCTGATGCTCGCGGATATTCGGGAGATCCTTATTATTTCTACGCCTCAGGACTTGCCCCTGTTTCAGAATTTATTAGGTGATGGCACACAACTTGGAATTAAGCTGGAGTATAGAGAGCAGCCCTCACCGGATGGTCTGGCCCAGGCTTTTTTAATTGGAGAGACTTTTCTTAATGGGGATTCTGCTTGTCTCGTGCTTGGAGATAACATTTTCTACGGGTATGGATTTTCTGGATTGTTGGAGGAGGCTGGTAAAATCAAAAATGGAGCTACTGTATTCGGATATTATGTAAATGATCCGGAGCGTTATGGGGTGGTTGAGTTTGATGACAATGACCAGGTTATTTCTATTGAGGAAAAACCTAAACAACCGAAGTCAAATTATGCCGTAACCGGATTGTATTTTTATGACAAAACGGTGGTAGAAAAAGCGAAGCAGGTAAAACCTTCACACCGTGGAGAACTTGAAATAACGGATCTGAATAGGATTTATCTTGAAGAAAAATCCCTTACTGTAAAATTGCTAGGAAGGGGCATGGCCTGGCTGGATACAGGTACACATCAATCAATGTTGCAGGCTTCGAATTTTGTTGAATCCATCGAAGAGCGTCAAGGCTTGAAAGTTGCCTGCCTTGAAGAGATAGCATTCCGCAAAGGATATATTTCAAAAGAACAATTAGCTGAGTTAGCAAAACCATTACTGAAAAATCAGTATGGCCAATACCTGATGAAAATAATGAATGAACGAATAAAAAAGAGAGCAGGCGAATGAAATTAACACCTACTGAATTTGATGGTCTCTTTATCCTGGAGCCAAAAGTAATAGAAGATGAAAGAGGGTATTTTATGGAATCCTATAGCCAGAGAACTCTTCAAGAAATCGGACTTAAAATTGATTTTGTTCAAGACAATCAATCAAAATCAAAAAAAGGTGTGTTGCGTGGTCTCCATTTTCAAAATGCACCCTATTCTCAGACAAAACTTATAAGGGTTTTGTCAGGATCTGTACTGGATATAGTGGTTGATTTAAGAAGAGAAAAGTCAACGTTTGCAAGGTATTTTAAATTGGAGCTTACTGCCGAGAATAAAAAACAGTTATTGGTTCCAAAGGGATTTGCTCATGGGTTTTTAGTCTTGAGTGAATATGCGGAAGTGTTCTATAAGACCGATGAATTTTATAACCGGGAAGCCGATGGAGGTATTAATTTCAACGATCCTTCATTAGGATTAACGGATATTTTTTTGGGTGAAAACTTAACGCTTTCTGAAAAGGACAAAAAACTTCCTCTACTAGCTGAGACCAATTTTAATTTTTAATTAACAGAAATGAAAACAATACTTGTAACAGGAGGCGCGGGATTTATCGGATCGAACTTTATTCCATACTTTATTAGTAGCCATCCCGGCTACAAGATTGTTAATCTTGATGCTCTTACCTATGCGGGTAACCTGGCAAATCTTAAGGAAGTAGAGGAAAACCCGAGATACACCTTTGTTAAAGGCAATATTTGCGACCGCGCTTTAGTTGACTCTTTATTTAAGGAGTATGGTTTTAATGGCGTGATTCATTTTGCTGCAGAATCCCATGTAGACAATTCGATTTCTGGCCCTGAGGCATTTATACAAACAAACATCAATGGAACATTTACTTTGCTGGATGTAGCGAGGAAAAATTGGATGAATGCACCCTTTGAATTTAAACCCGGAAATAAAGCAAATAGATTTTTGCATGTTTCTACAGATGAAGTGTACGGGTCATTGGGGGCAGAAGGACTTTTTAAAGAGACTACTGCGTATGCACCAAATAGTCCCTACTCAGCATCTAAAGCCAGCAGTGACCTGTTAGTAAGAAGTTATTATCATACGTATGGTTTAAATGTAGTTACTACAAATTGCTCAAATAACTATGGCCCCAAACAGCACAACGAAAAATTAATCCCGACTATTATTCGCAAAGCAATAAGCGGCCAACCAATCCCAATCTATGGGGATGGTATGAATGTGAGAGACTGGCTTTATGTTCTGGATCACGCCAAAGGAATTGATTTGGCGTTTCATAAGGGAACTGGTGGTGACACCTACAATATTGGAGGTAGAAATGAACGGACCAATAATCAAATCGTAAATACTATTTGTGAAATTTTGGATAGAAGAAAGCCTCTTTCAGGTGGTAAATCATACAAGGAGCAAATCACCTATGTAAAAGACCGGGCCGGCCATGATATGCGGTATGCCATAGATGCCTCCAAAATTGAAACTGAATTAAGATGGAAGGCAGAGGAAAATTTTGAAAGCGGAATTTTAAAGACAATTGATTGGTATTTAGCACTTCTTTAAGTTAAAAGCTTAATCTTTTACCTTTGGTAATGAAAATTTGAAATTTGACGTGAAAAAAGCCTTAATAACCGGAATTACTGGCCAGGATGGCGCATACTTAGCAGAATTATTACTGGCTAAAGGCTATGAAGTGCATGGATTGAAAAGACGAAGCTCTTTATTTAACACAGATCGAATCGATCACCTTTATCAGGATCCTCACGAAACCAATATAAAACTAAAGCTTCATTACGGAGATTTATCGGATAGTGGAAATTTGATCCGGATTGTTCAGGAAGTGCAGCCGGACGAAATTTACAATCTTGGGGCGATGTCGCATGTAAAAGTAAGTTTCGATATGCCAGAATATACGGCTGATGTGGATGGCGTTGGTACTTTGCGTTTACTGGAAGCAATCCGTATTCTTGGTCTCGAAAAAAAGACGAGATTCTATCAAGCCTCTACCTCAGAACTTTACGGGTTGGTTCAAGAAGTTCCTCAAAGTGAAAAGACCCCGTTTTACCCAAGATCACCTTATGCAGTAGCTAAACTTTATAGCTATTGGATTACTGTTAACTATCGGGAAGCTTACAATCTCTATGCTTGTAATGGAATCCTATTTAACCACGAATCTCCGCTGCGGGGAGAAACATTTGTAACGCGTAAAATTACCCGTGCTGCATGCAGGATTGCCTTGGGATTACAGCAAACAATGTTCATGGGCAATATTGATGCAAAACGAGATTGGGGTCATGCTAAAGATTATGTTGAAGCTATGTGGTTAATGCTGCAACAGAATGCTGCTGAGGATTTTGTAATTGCCACAGGCATTACTACCACAGTAAGAGAATTTATCGTCAAAGCATTTAATGAGCTCGGCATAACTATTCAATTCTCAGGAGAAGATCTAAATGAAAAGGCCATAGTAGCAAAATCTGAGAACCCTGATTTCTTAGTAAAAGCAGGGCAAGAAGTAGTTAAAATAGACCCTAAGTATTTTCGCCCTACAGAAGTTGAGTTGTTGATTGGCAATCCTGACAAGGCCAAGTCAAAATTGGGATGGAAACCAAAGTATGATTTGAATGCTTTGGTTAAAGAAATGATGGCTAGCGATTTAGAGTTATTCAAAAGAGATCATTATCTGAAAGAAGGGGGTCACAAGATTTTCCAGTATCACGAATAATGGAAAGATCATCCAAAATATACGTGGCAGGCCACAAGGGAATGGTGGGTTCTGCGATTGTAAGAAAATTGCGAGCAGAAGGTTATGATAATTTAGTTTTTCGTACTTCAACAGAACTTGACCTAAGGAATCAAAGCCAGGTTGAAAATTTTTTCGCTTTGGAAAAACCTGAATATGTATTTCTGGCTGCCGCTAAGGTTGGCGGCATTATGGCGAACAACACATATCGCGCTGACTTTCTTTACGAGAATCTGATGATTGAGAGCAATGTGATTCATCAAAGCTATATACATAAGGTGAAGAAGCTATTGTTTCTTGGATCATCCTGCATTTACCCTAAAATGGCACCACAGCCTTTGAAAGAAGAATACTTGTTATCAGGATACCTCGAAGAAACGAACGAACCTTATGCAATTGCTAAAATTGCCGGAATAAAACTTTGTGAAAATTATCGCAGGCAACATGGTTGTGATTTTATTAGTGCGATGCCTACTAATTTGTATGGACCTAATGATAATTACGATTTGAATACTTCTCATGTTATTCCAGCGTTGATTAAGAAATTTCTTGATGCATCCAAAAAAGGAGAACAAGCAGTTGAAGTATGGGGCACCGGTAAACCATTACGAGAGTTTATGCATGTAGATGACCTTTCAGATGCTAGTCTATTTTTGATGAAGAATTATTCAGGTCTTGAATTTGTAAATGTGGGAACAGGTGTTGATTTGGCGATAGCTGAATTGGCAAGTTTGATTAAAGAATTAACTGGCTACAAAGGTGAAATCATCTTTAATGCTTCAAAACCAGATGGAACTCCAAGAAAGCTAATGGATGTTTCAAGATTAACCGCATTGGGTTGGAGGTCTTCAATATCGCTGACTAGAGGGTTGAAGGAAGTTATTGAGGCTATATCCAAGACAAATGAATATCATATAAAATAGTCATGGTCGCACCGATTGCTTTATTTGTTTATAATCGGCCTGACCACACCAGAAAAACAATAGAAGCGCTTATTGGAAATGAACTTGCTCCCCAATCCAGGTTAATTGTTTTTTCTGATGGCCCGCGAGACAATAAGGATGTTTTATTGGTTGAGCAGGTACGCGATTATATCAGTACGATTAGGGGATTTGAGTCAGTAAGTATTATACCAAGCAAATCGAATAAGGGATTAGCCAATTCTATCATCTCAGGAGTAACATCGGTATTATCAGAGTATGATAAAGTAATTGTACTTGAAGATGATTTGGTTACCTCGCCCCAGTTTCTGAGGTATATGAACAATTCACTTGATTTTTATGAAAATGACGAAGCGGTGATATCTATTCATGGGTATATCTATCCGGTGAAGGAGCGACTGCCCGATTATTTCTTCGTTAAGGGTGCGGATTGCTGGGGTTGGGCAACCTGGAGTCGGGGTTGGAAGATATTTGAACCTGATGGAAAAAAATTACTCGATGAGCTTGAGAGGAGGCATTTACTAAAGGAGTTTGATTTCGGAGGTACCTATCCCTATTCCAAAATGTTAAGAAGGCAAATAGACGGAAAAAATAGTTCATGGGCAATCCGATGGTATGCGTCAGCCTTTCTCCACGAGAAGCTCACACTATACCCCGGGATGTCGTATGTTCAAAATATCGGCCATGATGCCAGTGGTACTCACAGCAGGGTAACAAATCATTTTGAAATAGATAAATTGAATGTCAAACTCCCTTCAGTTAGAATTAGTATCAAAGAAGATATTCATGCGCGCCAAGTAATTTCTGCATACTTCCATAGTATTGCCCGAAACCCGATTGAAAAACTCATTGGAGCGCAGCTGTTCTTGTGGCGAAAGTATTGGAGGTGAGATTGTCTTTGAATTTTATTTGATTAATACTTAAGTGCAATAAATCTTAAAAAAGAAATAATGGCATTACTGAGAGACGTTCTTGAGAAACAGAAATTTTACCCTGGGATTTTAGGTGTTTTTGTTAATCCCTTTTTTTTTGCGAGACGTGAGTTGATGAAAAATATTAGCAAATGTTCAGTTTTATTACATGGCAAATTATTAGATGTTGGATGCGGACGAAAACCATACAAAAGGATGTTCAGAAATGTAACAGAATACATTGGTATGGACATTGAAAACCCCGGGCATGATCATTCTGAAGAAGATATTGATGTGTTTTATGATGGCAAGATATTTCCTTTCCCTGATCACCACTTCGATTCAGTATTGACAAATCAGGTACTTGAACATGTTTTTAATCCAACAGAATTCTTATCAGAGATAAACAGAGTTTTAAAACCGAATGGTTATTTACTTTTAACTGTTCCATTTATTTGGGATGAACACGAACAACCATTCGACTATGGTCGCTACTCGTCTTTCGGTATAAAACATATACTTGTGCAGAATAATTTTCAAGTCTTAGAGTACAGTAAAAGCTGTCAGGGAACAAAAGCTATTTTTCAACTAATCAATCTTCACATTTATAAAAAGTTTTTCTCAAAGAATCGATTATTGAGATTAATACTAACGATTTTGCTCATATCTCCGTTTACAATTCTGGGTATAAGCTTATCATGGTTTGGTAAAGCCAATTCTGATTTATTTCTTGATAATGTAGTATTAGCCCGGAAAGTTAATTAGTCAGGAAAATTAATTATAAGTCAATTAGCGGATAATTCAATATGGTCTATAACTACTGTACTTTATTCGACTCGTTTTATTTGTCAAGAGGATTAGTCTTATATGAATCATTAAAGGCAACTACTCCTAATTTTAAGTTATATATTTTCGCGTTTGATACACAGGCGGACAAGGTGTTGCGTGAACTCCGTTTGCCTGAAGTGGTGGTGGTATCACAGGCTGAATTTGAAACGCCTCAATTATTAAAGATAAAATCAGAGCGCAGCAGAGGCGAGTATTGTTGGACAACTACACCCGTAATCATTGAATATTGTATTAATACTTATCGTCTTACACATTGTACTTACCTCGATGCTGATTTGTTTTTTTTCTCAAACGCAAACCAATTAGTCGATTTATTGGGTGATAAGTCGGTAATGATTACGGACCATAGGTATACTCCAAGATACGACCAATCTAAAACCAGTGGCAAGTATTGTGTACAGTTTATGACGTTTAAGAATGATAACCGAGGGATGACTGCTTTGCTCTGGTGGAAAGACCGATGCCTCGAGTGGTGCTATGACCGGATTGAGAATGGTAAATTTGGCGATCAGAAGTACCTCGATGATTGGCCCACCCGATTTGAAGGAGTGTATGAATTGCAACATGAGGGAGGGGGACTTGCACCGTGGAACATTCAGCAATATCATGTCGTTTTTAATAATAAATCATTGTCAGTAAAAAGTCGGGCAAATGCATCTGAGTGGCCGGTTATATTTTATCATTTTCATGCGCTGCGGTTTTTAGCTATTGATAAAGCAGACCTGGGCACCTACACCCTAAAAACTTACGTTATTAATTTAATTTACCGGCCTTATCTCGATACTCTGGTAAAAACAAACAGATTATTACTTGAATATGGAGTAAAATTTCCTTTGCAGAGCTATACTACAAAAAAGCGAATCCCAATTGGGATACACAAGACGCTTAGGAGGTTATTGGGTGTATACAACATTTTCAGCCTGAATAAATTAAATAACAATGTATAGTTTAAAATGTTAAAGCAATCAAATATCAGGAGTAGTTATAGGCATCAATTTAATGGCTATTTTTACTGCTTATTATAAAAGGAGAAATGGCAAAGAAACTGGACTTAAAAACATTTACAGATTCGAGAGGAAATCTCACTGTGATTGAAAGAGTTATTCCTTTCGATGTAAAACGTATCTTTTATATTTATGGGGTTGACGATTCTGTTCGAGGTGGGCATAGGCATCATAAAACCATTCAGGCGGCCATATGCATCTGCGGCAGTTGTGTTATCTATAATCATGATGGTGTGCATGAAGAAGAATTTGTTTTAGATAAACCTTCCAAATGCCTTATTCTTGAACCCAAAGACTGGCACAAGATGTATAAATTTTCAAAAGACGCAATACTTATGGTATTGGCGTCAGAATATTTTTCGGCTGAAGATTACATATACGAACCCTATAAATGATTGAGTACGAGAATTTACAAAAGCTAAATGCGCCTTTTAAGGAGGCATATGTTGAGCAGTTTAAAAAAGTAAATGAATCCGGATGGTATATTTTAGGGAATGAAGTTCGGAAATTTGAAAGTGATTTTGCTTCCTTTTGTCAAACACAGTATTGTGCTGGAGTAGCAAACGGACTTGATGCATTGATAGTATCGCTTAAAGCCTTTAGTTTCAAATCTGGTTCAGAGGTAATTGTCCCATCAAATACATACATTGCTACTATTTTATCTATCCTTCATTGCGGTCTTAAACCGGTATTAGTTGAGCCTGATATCAAGACATATAATATCGACCCTGCACGAATTGAGGAATCAATAACCTCTCGAACGGTTGCTATCATGGTAGTACATCTATATGGTAAATGCTGCGAGATGGGCCCGATACTACAGATTACTGAAAGACATGGATTGAAACTTATTGAAGATTGTGCCCAGGCACATGGAGCTAAATATAAAGGAAGATTAGCTGGATCGTTCGGTCATTATGGCGCGTTTAGTTTTTATCCGACAAAAAATCTTGGTGCATTGGGTGATGCCGGAGCTGTGGTTACGTCTGATGAGGAGTTATACTTGCAAGCAAGGAGACTAAGAAACTATGGGTCGGAAAAGAAGTATTATAACGATGTTATAGGTTTAAACTCCAGGCTCGATGAGATTCAGGCTGCGTTTCTGAATATTAAATTAAAGCATATTGATTTAATAAATAGCCATAAGCGCAAATTGGCCGAAATTTATTTCAGAGAAATAAATGACAGCTTCATCAAGCCAGTAGTAGATTCGGATTATATTGATGTTTATCATATATATAATATCCGTCATCCTAGGCGTGATCAACTGCGAGAATATCTTCTGAAGGAAGGTATTAGCACTGAAATTCATTACCCGGTGCCTCCCCACAAGCAACTGGCAATGCAAGGCGTTTTAGACTCAAGTGTATTTCCTCTTTCGGAGGAAATACATGCAACAACCCTTAGTCTGCCTATTTCTTTTTTTCATACAGAACGTGATATTCTTCGCGTTGTGGAAGTGTTAAACAAGTTTTGATAGATTTTATTGAAATAACCATAGAAAATGATAAATGTAACCAAGACATACCTTCCTGATATTAATAAATACAAGAAGTATGTTGATAAAATTTACGCATCGAATTATCTCACTAATTACGGCCCTCTTGTTCAAGAGCTTGAAGAGAAATTGAAATCATACTTGGGAGTCAAAAACTTGATTTTAGTATCCAATGGAACATTAGCCCTACAGGTGGCTTATAAGGCACTCCAATTGAAAGGAGAAGTTATTACCAGCCCATTTTCTTTTGTGGCAACAGCAAGTTCAATTATATGGGAAAACTTAAAACCGATATTTTCAGACATTGATCCGTTAACTTTTAACATAGATCCGGCAAAAATTGAAGAAAAGGTTAACGAGTTTACGTCATGCATCGTTCCTGTCCATGTATTTGGCAACCCTTGTGAAGTAGATAAAATCAACTGTGTCGCTCAAAAGTATAATCTGAAAGTTATCTATGATGCAGCTCATGCCTTTGGAGTAAAACTAAACGGGCAAAGTGTATTAAATTTTGGAGATATATCCACTTTAAGTTTTCATTCCACTAAAGTATTTCACTCGATCGAGGGTGGCGCGATCATTGTGCAGGATGACGATCTTGCCAAACAGATCAGGCTGCTCATTAATTTTGGCATACCCGGCCCGGATCGGGTTATTTCTTTAGGTATAAATGCTAAAATGAATGAATTTCAGGCAGCCATGGGTTTGTGCGTTTTGGAGGATATGGATTTGATTTTTCAAGAAAGAAAGACAATTTGGGAAAATTACTATAATGAACTTAAGGGTTCATTTGAAATGCAGGTCTTACATGCCAATGGATCAAATAACTATAATTATTTTCCTGTACTATTTGAGAATGAGGAAAAAATGCTCCGAGTGAGAGCAGCTTTGAATGCAAAAGACATTTATCCCAGGCGATATTTTTATCCTTCGTTGGATAATTTGGAGTACATCAATGCGAATAGTCCTTGTAAACATTCCAGAAATGTTTCAAGTCGGATATTATGCCTGCCTATTTATCCTGGGCTTGACTTGAACGTTCAAAACATAATAGTCTCTACTTTAAAAGATAATTTTAATTGACTTAAATAATTAATCTATGATCATTGTAGGTGCTAAGGGCTTCGCAAAAGAGGTATTGGAGATTTTACATCAAAATTCCTACCCTGAAGATAGGATTGTTTTTTTTGATAATGTGAATAATGATATTCCCGATTTGCTCTATGGAAAATTTCCAGTACTAAAAAATGAAAGACAAGTAAAGGACTTCTTTTACTCAACTGAAAATAGTTTTACTCTTGGGCTAGGTTCGCCTTCTCATCGAATGAAGTTGGGCTTACTTTTTGAAAAATGGGGAGGCGAACTCACCTCCACAATAAGCTCCAAAGCAAATCTCGGCCATTTTGGAGTCCAACTTGGCGAGGGAATAAATCTAATGACAGGCTCTACCCTTACAAATGATATTAAAATTGGAAGAGGTGCACTGATAAATTTACATTGTACAATCGGGCACGATTGTGATCTTGGTGATTTTGTAGAACTTTCTCCTGGGACCCATATTTCTGGAAATTGTAAATTGGGTAACTACTGCAACTTAGGTACTAATGCTACTGTTCTGCCTAATGTCGTTTTGGGAGAAAATGTAATAGTAGGGGCTGGTGCAGTTGTTACAAAAGATATACCATCGAATTCTTTAGTTGTAGGCGTTCCTGCAAAATTGGTGAAGGAATTACCGCTAATTGATAGCGGATTAAATAAATGAACTGAAAATAAAAGTGATAAGAGCATCTACTCCAGTTCTTTAGACTTTAGATGAAAAAAATTGCCCACATCGCAATAGATGACAAATTTATCGATGCAGCGTATCGTACCTTCGAAACAGCTTATCCTGATAAAAATGTTTTTTTTATAGTTACCCAAAATAAGAACCTTAAGTATATCAAGAAAGCAAAAGGTACACCTATTCATCCGGTCAGACTTCTGAGTAAAAAATTTATAAACTCATTAGACCAGTACGAAATGGTTTTTATTCATTGGATGGATGATTTGCGAATTCAACTATTAACCCTGGCTTCACCCTCAACTAAATTCATTTGGTTAGGGTGGGGGGGCGATTACTATGATGCTTTTGTTTATTCGCGTCAGGAAGATATGCTTTTAGAGAAAACAGCATTGTTATTTAGAAAATTAAGACTTCAATCAAACCGGCTGACGTTCGATCAAATACTTAAGCGAACAGTTAAGTTTTTTCTTTATAGTCAAATAAATAGAAATGAAGCAATTAACAGGGTTGACTTTTTCTCACCCGTGCTGAAAGAAGATTATGATCTGGTAAAAAAGAGTGTCCCAAATTTTAAAGCACAATACTTGCCTTGGAATTATGGAACTCTGGAGGATGACATGATTTCGGGTTTAGAAAGCCCAGAAATCACTGGAGAAAATATTCTTATCGGAAATAGTGCTACGCCTGAGAATAATCACCTCGAGGGTTTCGATATTTTGAATAAGGTTGACCTGAACGGACGCCAAATTATTTGCCCGTTGAGCTACGGCATTACAACGTACCGTGAATTTATCAAACAAGTAGGTGTGCAAAGTTTCGGTAAATCTTTTATCCCATTAGCAGAATTCATGCCCGTTCATGAATATGTTAAGCTTATAAGTACCTGCTCATGCGTAATCATGAATCACCTAAGGCAGCAGGCAATGGGCAATATTATAATTATGATGTATCTCGGGGCAAAGATATTCTTGCAAAAATCCAATCCGGCTTATCTTTTTTTTAAGGAACAGGGAGCGTTTGTTTTTTCAATTGATGAATTTCAGCGAGAAGGTGAAATTCTTAAGAAATTACAACCATCAGAAATTGAGATAAACAGGGCTATCTTGCGAACCCACTGGAGTAGGAAAGCGATTCAAGAGAAAACCAAGAATCTTGTAGAAGCGGTTTATTTATTTCACAGAAGCTAAAATTATATGCATCCCTTCTCTTATTTCCATAATAATTGGCTGGCTATTAAAATAAATAATGAGACAACCATCCGTATGAAAAAGTATTTCAAAGGTGTTGTTTATGATTTAGGCTGTGGTGAAAGAGATTACGAAAAAGAGATTTTGACGGTTGCCAACAAATATGTTGGACTCGATTGGTCAAGCACTTTGCATAACCTTAAGGCAGACATTGTTGCCGACCTTAATTTTGTATTGCCGGTAGAATCTGAGGTGGCTGATACGGTATTATCATTTCAAGTTTTGGAACATTTGCGTGAACCTCAGTTAATGCTCAATGAAGCCTTTCGAATCCTTAAGCCGGGAGGCTATATGGTTATCACTGTTC
>Ga0116178_10001214_pt1 | contig 21376 bp, 20 predicted proteins | sample AD_STIC12_MetaG_FD_89880 | JGI IMG/M metagenome (GOLD analysis project Ga0116178, IMG submission 89880) | Active sludge microbial communities of municipal wastewater-treating anaerobic digesters from USA - AD_STIC12_MetaG | ecosystem: Engineered > Bioreactor > Anaerobic > Digestate | place: USA... | reverse complement strand
TTGCAGCCTGTACCCCTTGCTGTTGAAGTGCAGCTTGTCGTTGGCACACATGCCCATTTCGGCCCAGGTATTGATACTGCCCGCACCGCCCATTATCCGGTAGAAGTCCCAAACACCGCAATTCATCTCACCTGCAATACGGTAAATCTCGGCACGTACTTGTTCCAGCGCTTCATTGGGTTTCTCGCGATTTATAAGATGGTCGCCGGGGGTGGTGAGGATTACCAATGCGTGGGGCAGAACCTGCTGAATTTTCGAAATCAGCAGCAGTAGATTGGAACCGAAAGCCCGCACGTTGAAGGCATCGGAATAGGCATCGTTGGTGCCAAGCGAGACAATAACCACCTGTGGGTTGAGGTGCGAAAGGCCATGCCCAAAGTTCCTCGACCTGAGGTGCGTGCGCACGTTGGCCCCGTTCAAGCCAACGGCGTGATAAATCAGTTTGGCGCGGGAATTCTGCAAATCGAATCCGAAAATTGAGAGGCGCCCTTTGGGGCTGAATTGACCGGCTAACTCAATGGTTATGGAATCCACAGGTTCATTCAGCCGATACGAAACATGCCCATCGCCCTGCTTTACCATCTGTGAAGGCGTGGTAGGCCGTGGAACAACGTCCATACCGTTGGTGCCGTAGAATATGTTGATAATATCAAAGCGCTGAAAGCGCTGCTCTCCGTGATGCAATCTGATGGAAAGCCTGGCCGATGGGTCGCGTGTAGTGAGTGCTATCCCCGCAATGCCTAGGTATGCCGTTTCGGTGGTGTCGTTAAACTTGTTCACCCTCCACTCTCCCTGTGAGGTTATGCTATAGTCCTCGGGATTGTTCGAACCGGCTACCTGAAACGGAAAAGTAAATCCCCGGCTGGTGTAATCATCATCCAGCCATGATGATAGCAACTGGCGTACTTCGCCCGTGAAGAAATCGGCCTGAATATGCGAATCGCCTATGTGGAGAATCGTAAGGGGTTCATGCCCCCGGTAAGCCCGCTCAACCATACGGTTGAACTGCTCCGACAGGTTAGCAGCGGGCTGATAAACTATGGTATTGTCCTCGTATCCGTATATTTCGGGGGGTAACTCAACAGCTGCCGACGGCGATTTGGTGGTTTTCAACCTTCGGGGTATGGCAAAGAGAATCAGGTAGAGGGCAATGAGCACTATCACCCCAATCCGCATCAGCGCCAAGCCGTATGGGTTTCTCCTCTTCAACATGCAATCAAAAGTAGAAAAAGTTTGGAAAGATACAAGGAGCATCAGGAGGCACTATCGCCTGTAATCCTAAGGGAATAAAACTAATGTATTGGCTCGTCATGGCTTTTCAATGCATGGTTTTCGGCTTTCACATACCTGTCGTACTCATCCATCAGCGAAGCGTATAGCATCTCGGCAACGATGTTGGAGCCGCGCAGCGAGAAGTGCACAAAGTCCTTGGATGCCAAAGGGGGATTGGCATAAACCCAGGTGGGCATGGAGTTCTTCCCGCCCATGGCCTGGTAGCAATCCCAAAAAGCAGCACCTGCCCTCAGGGCAGCACTTCGCTGGGCATCCCTTATCTTCTCAATGTTGGGATACGAAACGAATCGTCCGCCCTCCTTGCGCGACATATCCGATACCCCCACGACCAGCACTGCCAATCCGGGTTTGGCCCTCTTCAGCGCAACAATCTGATTGTACACCTGCCTTTCGTAGTAGTCGTAGTTGGGAACAATGTGAGGAACCAGGTTGACTCCAAAGTGCAGAATGATAAGGCTTGGGCTGACCAGCTGCATGAATCGCTCCAGCGAAGCCCCATCGGCACGGGTAAAATCGGTGCCCGAACTACCCCTTACGGCTATGTTATCCACCACAACCCCGGTGGGCGATTCCAGCGATATGCCGTAAACAAGAGGACTTTCATCGCCCTTAAAATCAATCTGAAAAGTATTCATGGAGAGCGGAACAGGCCATTGAATCTGGCTAATGGCGGCGGCGGGAGCCACCATCTCGGCCTCCACTGTTTGCTGGTTATGCGACAGGGACATGAGGAATGGCTCGGTGGCATACCCGTAGAATACCCGACATGATGTAAAACTGCCTGCAGTTGATTTGCCTGCGCCAATTCGCTGGAAGCGTATCCAGGCCTCGTTGAAACCTCCTTTTGCCAACCGCCTTGAAGTGGTGAATACAGAGTATCCGCCCAGAATGCCAAACCGATGGTCCAAAGCCCCCTTGCCCATATCGGGCAGTAGAATCTTTTGCCAGTTCGACGACACCGACTGCCTTATTGACCCCGGCTGATAGCTGTGGGGCACAGCATGGAGCAAACCCACCCCCCTGCCGCCAAAGCGGTGCTGTAGCCGCGACCGTAAAAATGAGGTTATCCTGTCGCCCTCTATCTGCGAATCGCCGTAGTGCAGTATGCGCACTTGCCTGCGCAAAGGGTTGCCGTGCGAAAGGGCATCGAAAAAAGGTTTCAGCGCCATGCCGTCCGACGATTCGATGGGAACACGACGGCTTTTGAGAACCTCAACGATTAATGAATGGTGCGTTTCATCGGACACAACTTGGAAGGCCGATGAATCGGCCATTTGAGGCGCAATGCTGTCGTGTATTGCAGTGATGGTATCGGTTTGAAAGAGACGAAAAAGACTGTCGAGTATCAAGTCGAGCTGTGCCAGCTCGGTGGCCAACTCACTTCGATGCGATGGAGTGTCCGTTTCGAAATCGAAAAGTTGGGCGAGAGAGGGGTATTTCAGCGTTATCTTTCCCACACGTATTCCCTCGGGAGGGGCAAAAAGCGAAGGCAAAACCAGCAAAACCAGCAACAACAATATGAGCAGGAACAACTTGTATGGCTTAACCATGGGCTTTAAAAAATATGATGTTGCTAAAGTAACCTGTTTTTCAGAAAAAGCAATGGAATGCTATGAAACAAAATATGATTATTGGCTATGTTTGTCATTATTCAAAACCCATATGCCACAGATTGCCAAAGGCGGTAAATTTGTTTTTGGATGGTCGGAAATCAGCCCCGGCCTACAGGTGCGAATCCCCCCGCAAACTTACAGAGAATACAACCTGAAGGGGTTGGACAGGGTAATCATCATATCGGGAAGCAAAACCTCGGGAGGGTTATGCGTAACCACCAAGTCCTTGTTGGAAGGTTCTGTCATGGGACAGCTGTTCTGCGAGCATCCCCAATTGGCCGATTATCAGACAAAAGTTGGAGATCTGTTGAAATATAAGGGTCGCCTCTACGGTTGGGTATCCATGAACGGGGAGGTTGTCCAATTGACAGACAATGTACTAAAGAAGTTGGGACTTAAGATTGGTGACAGGTTGCTTTCCATCAGGGGTAGCAATATTGCCTTTGTGATGGCTGTGAAAGGGCCAAAAATCGAAGCGGCCAACAAAACCGAGCTGCACATTCCGGTTTTCTTTCCCTGATTGTGAATAGTTTTTTTAAATTGGGTCTTAACCTTTTACGTGCTCATCTGTTGTGCATGAAAGAGGTTAACCAGATTTTTCAACATAAAAATTTACTGCCATGAAAGAGCGAATCAACATACATCAGCTGGAGCCCAAGGCATACGAACCGTTGATGGCCATGGAACGGTATCTGGCCACGGCCGACTTAGACCATAAACTTAAAGAGCTTATCAAAATAAGGGCTTCGCAAATCAACAAATGCGCCTACTGCTTGGATATGCACACAAGGGATGCAAGGAAGGCCGGCGAAACGGAGCAGAGGATTTATGCCCTGTCGGCATGGGAAGAGAGCCCCCTGTTCACCGAACAGGAGCGTGCTGCCCTGGCACTCACAGAGGAGGTTACCCTTATTGCGGAGCATGGGGTATGTGAAAAGACTTACCAAAACGTTCGCAAGCATTTCACCGATAATCAGGTTGCCCAGTTGATAATGGTTATCGCACAAATCAACACGTGGAACCGGATGAACGTTTCCACAAAGCAGGTTTATAAATAAAAAAACTGTCGGGTGGAAGGGCCCGACAGTTTAGAAAAATCATAGACAAGAATTCTTACAGCTTCAACTTCTTGGCAATCTCCTTGGGAATGGCATTTTTGTGAACCATTATGGACATGGTTTTGTAAAGTACAAATGCCTCTGAGGCGTAGAAATAGCCGTTGTACTTATCGGATGTTCCCCAGCTGTTCTTAACCTTGTAGTACTTATTCCCCTTTTGGTCTTTGGCAATGCCAACAATCAGCATCCCATGGTCATCGGTGGTTTGGTAGTTGTCAAAAGCTTCCTGGCGCATCTCCTGGGTAATCTTTTTCTCCAAACCCGGCCCGTTGAATTTATATAGCATGGCATCCTTTTCGCGGGGCGAGAGCTCGGTCCATTTCAGCTTTTCCGAGTCGGTCATCTCGGCAAGGTTTACCTCGGGGACAACTGCAACGCCATTCTGGTACGAGAATCCCTTTTCGCTGATATCGCTGGCCCATGCAACGGAATAGCCATTATCGATGGCATAATCGAAAATCTGGGCAAACTCGTCGAGGGGTAGGTTGTAAACGCTGCCCCAGGCCCAGTTGTCGGGTATCTCAATGATAAAATTGCTGTAGAACGGATGATGGGTAAAGGATGTAACGTAAACGTAATCATCGAAGTTTAACCCCAGCGATTGGGCAAAGGATTTTGGAGTGTACTCCTTGCCTTCCCACGTAAATTTCTCGGGGCGCTTGCCCAGGTAGGCATCCAAAACTGCTTCATAGCCAACTTTCCATGCCGCAGATAGCTTGCGATTGGGGTTTTTAACAACAGCTTCAACATACGCCGTAGCAATGGCGTCCAGTTCACTATGGACGTGGATATCCTCTCCGTAGTTTAAACCCGGATAAACCTCCTCGGGAACGATGCCATACTTCTTAATGGTTTCAATAACATCGTAAAAAGCGCCTCCACCGCCGAAATTAATGTTGCCATGCAGGCGAACATACTTCTCGGCTTTCTCGGAGTGGGTATGCCTTACAATGTACATCTCTGACAGGTTAATGGCGGGCTTGCCAATACGAAGAAGTTCCGTTTCAATCATGGCTAAACCGGAGAAACTCCAGCAGGTTGACGAACGGCTCTGATTCCTCACATCGGTGGTTTTCACCTCTTTGACCACGGTGAAATTGTAGCCCTCATTTTGGGGCTCCTCGTCTTGTGCAAAAGCAGTTCCCATGAAAGAAACGGCTATAGCCACAGCTATAAGTTTTAATCTATTCATAATGATTATTTTTTAGGTTGTTAATATAGAGATGGTTGTTAAAGTCATGTGCAGAGCAATAAAACAACGTTGTTCTTTGGACGATGTGTAAAGATATTCTCAAATCTACAATAATCTTTTTTAAAACTACACTATTTTACAATTGACTTGTTAGCAAGAGTATAGTTTAATGCTGATGGCAGACAAAAACGGGGCAAGTGACAAGCCGTTGATTTTCTTTAAGGTGAATTATCTTGAAGGACAAGGTATTTTTTAAAAAATGACTGTCATTTATCGGTCCGCGCGTTTGTGTTGTTTGTGGGTTTGAAACAAATTATTCGTTCATCCGATTTAATGCTACCACAAAGCGGCCAACTACCTAAACACGTCAAAGCACAAATAAAACAAACCAACTGTTAGCACAAGTTATTCTTATTCATATCTATAAACTGCAATTTTAAATTTTTTACCGTTAATTATTTTAAAGTATTTAATAATCCTACCTTGTGAATCAAATGTGTATTCATATGATTCATCATCGCTTCCTGGCCCTCCAACATAAAAGGATTCTTGCACTGGTTTTGGAATTCTCTCAATTAGCCTTCTTTTCAATCTGTCATTCTCGTAATACTCATTTTTTATTATTTCTGTTGAGTTTTGCTCTTTATCAAATATCTCTTTACTAATCAATAGACCATTTTGGTATTTTAAAGTAAATACGGTTTCATAAACATCAGTCTTTTTAGTCTTTGGCCTGTAATAAAAAGCCTGTTCTTGATATATTAAAAGTGTGTCTCCTTGATTTTCGGTTAATTTTATTACAGTCGAATCATTTTCTGAAAGTTTGCGAAACTGATATATTATCCGATTTTTTTCGTATTTGTATTCATATCTGAAAGTGTCCACTCGTTCAGGATTATTATAATCGAAGGTCTGAATGTCATAAATCTTATTATTCTTGGCATCGTAAAGAAATTTTCGTCTTGACATCAACTGCTTTTTATGATAACTCTCTTTGCAAATTATTCTCCCAATCGAATCCACATATTCTATTGACCAATATCCGCCACCTCCTGAACCGTTATAGTATCTCCCTTTTATAAAATTTGTATTTGGATATAATTCATTAGCTTCAAATAATTGAGCTTGAACTGCAATTGGAGTCATTAAAATTGAGAATCCAACTATAACTATATTCGGAATTAGTTTTCTCATTTTATATAAGTTATCCATCTGTTGACTGTGTCTTTTTATAATTTTTGCTAACTTTCATGCCTAATACTCAAAAAGCTGTTTGGCAATATACTTAATCACCTCTACGTTCACCGAATTCCCAAGCTGTTTATACGCCTGTTGATTGTTGGAGTGAATCGTGAAATCATGCGGGAAGCTCTGTAGGTTTGCCGCTTCGCGTGGGGTCAACCGCCTTTTCTCCCATCCGATGATGGGAATATGTACCATGGCCACCAACGCAGGGAACTCGGTGGGGCGCTTAACCCTAATGCCCGAAGGGCGGAATTGTATAATGCCATCCCAAACACTGCCGATGGATGTTCCTGCTTGCCATTCGAACTTGGTGTGGGTTGGTACAAATTTCTTAAGCCCGTCATACCTGTTGAGCCATTGGTCGATATGCCTTCTGTTGGTTTGGTAAAGCCATCGGTTTTTGTTCACAAATACCTGTTTCCATGCAGGAAGTGGCGATACATCATACTCCTTGGTGAACTCTTCAGCCCAAATGGGAAATCCCACAACCCTATGGTTTAGACCTTGTAGAAACTCGTCCCAGGCTTGCAAAACGTACTCCTCGTAAGGCGAAATCAGATACTCCTTGGGAGGTGTGCCATTGAGAATCAGAGCACTTCTGGTAACATTGCGCTTCGATTTGGGCACCTCAATTTCAATGGCTTTACGCTTTGTCTTGCCTTTGGCAACCCCGGGGATGAAAACCCGTTCGCGCAGCTGGGGAATGCCAATCTGGTGGGGGCTGAAAATAATCGGCTTGTCGGGGATTAAATAGCCCAATTGGTTAAGGTTTTCGTGTATTACTCGCCATGTTGCGCCCCCATTGTGCGAGATCAGGTTACGAACGTTCTCCAGCAGGAAGTATTTGGGCTGGTGATGCCTGAGGATTCTCAGTATATCGAAAAAAAGTGTTCCGCGGGTATCCTCAAATCCGTTCTGTTTACCCGCTTTGGAGAAAGCCTGACAGGGGAACCCTGCGCAAAGCACCTCGTGTTTGGGTATTGCTGTTTCGGGAGTTTGTGTGATGTCGTGATTGGCATCCATCCCAAAGTTGGAACGGTAGGTTTCAATGGCATACTCATCAATCTCTGAGGCAAAAACGCACTGCCCGTCCAAATGGCTCATGGCCACGTGGAATCCACCGATTCCGGCAAAAAGGTCGATGAAGCGAAACTTTGATTCAATCACGTGCGAATAAGGTTTGTTTGTAATTGCAGCCTAAAGGCTGAAAAATAAAAACGGCTATAACAGCGGGTATTGTGCAAGGGCTATTGGTTCGTGTTGTTGTTTATCTCGTCTGCCATTCGTTTCAACTCTTCGTAAATGGCTTTCCCCGCAACTTTTACCTCTTCGAGGAATCGTTCCAGATCTTCCTCCAAATGGTTATCAACGTAGTACTGCACTTTGGAGCGTAACTCGTCCATTTCAGTCTTCATATTCTCATCGTAAAAAGTTCCGAGTTCACAGGCAACTCTTAATCCTTGGTATTTAAGTTGATAGCCTGCTATGGTGGCCTTTTCAGTCCACGTTAAGTTGGGCCTGAATTTCAGGTACCACTGGTTGTTAAAGCGGGCAAACTTCTCGTTGGCCATTTCCCACTGTTCGGGCGAGTATGTCTTGTAGTTCTCGGTAACCTCGTCCATAAACTTTTTATATCTTTCCAAATACTCCTCCTTGGATGAAGGTGCGCACGATGTAACCATAAAAAGGGTGATTAATAGGATAAAAAGATTTCGCATGGCTGTTGGTTGAAAAATTCAGAGTGAAAGGTACTACTTTTTGTGCACATGGCTAACGTTGGGCAATGTAATTTCAACATTACGGCCGGAGTTTGACAGTCTCGTAAGGGTTGATAATGAAGAGATATATTAAAATGGCAGTAGCTTTTGAAGTTTATTACTTTTACTGCTCGTGGTGGCATAACTAAAAATTTGTTAATTTCACCTCAAAAATTATTCTGAATATTTACGGATAATCCCGATAATACACCGGTTTGTTATGAAAATCTCAATGTTAAAAAAGATTTTTGCCATCGCTCTGCTGTCAGCCGTTACTACGGCCGTTCTCTTTACCAATGCAGGCTGCAGGGCCAAGAAGGTTCAAAGCAAGGCCTGGCATATACCTGACGATGAGTATGCCTTTTTCGAGTACTATCAGCTGAACGAGGGTAAGGCGATAGAGGGCGAAGCACCTCCTGCCAAGAGGATTGATGGCCCCACCTACTCATTCAGCCCTACCGATGGGGAACTTAACTCGTATCTCGCACCTTCGTTTGGCAAGGATTCGCTAATTGCCGTTTTGGGCAGGGGGCTGGTTTTAAGGGGTACCGAGGGCGGCGGTTTGCATAATCGGTTAATACCCATAAATCAACTGCCATTTACTGAAGAGGCCATTACCATCGAAGGTATCACGGCGGAATCGTTACTATTCGATTTGAAGGGCGAGAAAGTGACCCTCGCCAAGGGTCAGGAGTGGAAGAAAGTGATGCAATCCGTTGATACACTTTCTCTTCCTGATGGGAATGTGGTGATTGAAAAAACAAAAACCCAACGGGTTATATTTCACGGCTTGCTGAAAAAGGATAAGCTGATATTCAGGTAGTATTCAGTTCCTCTGTACAGTGCGTCAAACGCTTAGAGATTTGATTGTACTGGCCAGCCGGTCGATGTTTAAGTGCTCAAACTCAATGGTAATTGTGGCCATTTCGTAGTATTTCTTGCGTTCATCCAGCACTCTGATGATGTAGTTGTTCAGCTCTTCCTTGGTTTTACCCCATAGCAACGGCCTGTCCCTTTTCGATGCAATCAGACGCGAGAGCAGTTCGGCAACATCTACCCTAAGGTAGATTGTTATGCCAACGCTGTTCATAAACTCAACGCTGTTGTAAAAGCACGACGTGCCACCACCGGAGGCAATAACCATATTCCCCTTCATTTCGGTGACCTCGAGAAGGGCATCATTTTCAATTTTCCTGAAATAATCTTCTCCGTGATACTCAAAGAGGGTCTTAATCGTTTGGTTATACTTTTCTTCAATGAATGTGTCGAGGTCGATGAATTGGTAACCGAGGGCCTGAGCCAACTCTTTCCCTGTAGTTGTTTTGCCGCTGCCCATAAAACCAATTAGGAATACTTTCATGATTAACGTTTTGAATGTTTATACCCATCAATATAACCTATGGTTACAGGAATTGATAGGGTATGCCTATTTTACATATCCAATGACATTTGCGAAGCTTTTCCGTAATCGGGAAATTTTTCATCGTTGTCATTTTTTATATCCTGTTGATTACCGATTTCTTCCCGACTAATCTCCTTTTCCAACGGCTCCACAAATTTAATGGTTTTTATTTGATAGTTCGAAATGCGTTTCCCTTTGGCTTTATACCCTTTGACCGCAATGAATTGTTCCACATCAATCGTTTCGGGCTGACGCGCAGCATGTTTCCCACCGAAGGTAACCTGAAGGCAGGGGAAAATATCATCGTTGAGGGCTACCAAGTACGAGTTTCCCCCATTGGAAATGAAACTTTGCGGGCGATCCGACGGGTCGAATTTGAATCGTTTTAAGTAGAAAAATCCCTGTTCGCCATCGTAATATGCAGCGGTGAAAACTTTCGTTTCGTCGAATTTTTGGATTACCAGCACATTATCCCCAAAATGGGTGCTCGGGTCGAAGCCCGAGAGGTAGTACTCCCCGTTTTTATTAACTACTAGCATTTTGTCGGAATGGGTAAATTCGCCAAGATACTCACCGCGACCATCGTGGTTAAGGCGGAAAATATCCCTGTCTAACCACACCTTAATGCCTCCCAGAGTACTGCCAACCTGCTCTTTGATTTGAATTTTGTGAATGGCATACCGGGTGAAAATATTGCCCTGCGATTGACGTCCTTTGATATCGAGTTGGCTGAAATCCAGTTCGATTATCAGGTTGCGCAGTCGCGGACGAGGTTTCAGAAAAACCTTAAGCACTTGGGCCTCACCATTGTTGTTAACGCTCATAAAAAGGATTTGCGAGCCCTCGGTTCCTTTGGTTATGTCGTATTCCCTGTCGCGGGTAATGCCGGTAATGGCACATCGCTTCATCATGATGCTGCCATTCTTGCCGTCGCGGTACACCACGTTGTAAATGGTGCGCGAGTCGTTGCGCTTGAACACGGCAATGTGTTCAATGTTTTTTCCAAAAAACGCCTTGTCCTGTACTTTGGTAATCATGTACTTGCCATTCTTCAGGAAAACGATTACCTCGTCAATGTCGGAGCAGTCGCACACATATTCATCCTTTTTCAGGCCTGTTCCAAAGAAACCCTCCTGTCGGTTGACGTACAGCTTTTCGTTGGCCACAACCACTTTGGCGGCCTCAATGGTGTCGAAATTGCGGATTTCGCTGCGGCGTTCTTTACCCTTTCCATGCTTCTTTTTAATCTGCTGAAAGTAGTTGATAGTGTACGAAACGATATTGGCCAGATGGTTTTTTACCTCTTCCATCTCGTCCTCTATGCTCTTTATCAGCTCGTCCGCCTTGAAACTGTCGTATTTCGATATGCGCTTGATTTTGATTTCGGTCAGCTTGATAATGTCATCGCGGGTAACCTCGCGCCGCAGGAGTTTCTTGAACGGCTCCAGTTCACGGTCAATGGTGTCCAGCACCGATTCCCAGGTCTCGCACTGCTCAATGCTGATGTAGATTCGGTTCTCAATGAATATTTTCTCCAGCGATGAAAGATGCCAGTTCTCTTCCAGTTCGCTCAGGCGTATTTCCAGTTCTCGGGTTAGCAGGTACCTGGTGCGGTCCACCGATGTTCTCAGTATTTCCTTAACCCCCATGAATCGGGGTTTGTTGTCGAAGATTACGCATGAGTTTGGCGACACAGAAACCTCACAGTCGGTAAATGCGTACAGGGCATCGATGGTTTTGTCGGGCGAAACATCAGCCGCTAATTGAATCTGTATTTCAACGCTCTCGGCCGTGTTGTCGTCAATCTTTTTTATCTTAATCTTTCCCTTTTCGTTGGCTTTAACAATGGACTCAATTAGCGATGCCGTGGTCTTCCCAAAGGGAAGTTTGGTAATGACCAGCGTCTTTTTGTCCAGCTTCTCAATTTTTGCTCTAATCTTGATGGTGCCCCCTCGGAGTCCGTCGTTGTAGCGCGAACAGTCAATGTAACCTCCCGTTGGAAAATCGGGGAAGAGTTCAAAATCTTTCCCCTTCAGATAGCAGACGGCGGCATCGATGAGCTCGTTGAAGTTGTGGGGCAATATTTTAGAGGCGAGGCCAACGGCTATCCCTTCAACCCCCTGTGCCAGGAGCAGAGGGAACTTTATGGGGAGTGTTACAGGCTCCTGATTTCGGCCGTCGTAGCTGAGCATCCACTCCGTGGTTTTGGGGTTGAATACCACATCGAGGGCAAATTTCGAAAGCCTTGCCTCAATGTATCGGGGAGCAGCGGCCCCGTCGCCGGTGAGTATATTGCCCCAGTTGCCCTGCGTATCGATAAGCAAATCCTTTTGCCCCAGCTGCACCAATGCATCGCCAATGGAGGCATCGCCATGGGGGTGATACTGCATGGTGTGCCCAATGATGTTGGCCACCTTGTTATAGCGACCGTCGTCAAGGCGTTTCATGGCGTGGAGAATACGCCGCTGCACAGGCTTCAACCCGTCGTCTAAGTGGGGAACGGCGCGCTCTAATATGACGTATGAAGCGTAGTCCAAAAACCAATCCTTGTACATCCCCGCCAAATGGGCACGCGTGATGGTTTCGCCGGTAATTTTTGCAATACGGCTATGCTCCTCAGGCGAACTGCTTTGAGTGTCATTTCCATTCAATAGGGCTTCCGCTTCAAAATCGTCGAACTGCATTATAATAAATGGATAGTTTACAAATAATAGTTTAGAACAATAGCTCTGCCTCAACCTTAACCTCTTCGGGCATCGATTCGTCCAGCTCCAGTATGTCTTCCTCCTCGGTCAAATCGTTTTCAAATCGCAGATTCTCAATGATAAAATCTTGCCGTTCGGGGGTGTTTTTCCCCATGTAAAATGCAAGTAGGTCGTTAATGGCATCGTGCGAAGAAATACGAACCGGATCGATACGCATATTCTCGCCTATGAAGTGCTTAAACTCATCGGGCGATATTTCGCCCAACCCTTTGAAACGGGTTATTTCAGGATTTGGCCCTAACTCCTCAATGGCTTTCTCCTTCTCGTCAATGCTGTAGCAGTACATTGTTTTCTTCCTGTTGCGTACCCTGAAGAGGGGAGTTTGCAGGATGAAAAGGTGTTTTTGACGAATTAAGTCCGGAAAGAACTGCAGGAAGAATGTGATGAGCAGCAACCTTATGTGCATCCCGTCCACATCGGCATCAGTGGCTATGATTACCTTGTTGTACCTGATATCATCAATATCCTCTTCAATATTCAGAGCTGCCTGTAGCAGGTTAAACTCCTCGTTCTCGTACACCACCTTTTTGGTTAGTCCGTAGCAGTTAAGGGGCTTCCCCTTCAGGGAAAACACTGCCTGAGTGTTGACATCCCTGCTTTTTGTGATGGATCCGCTGGCCGAATCGCCCTCGGTAATGAAAAGGGTTGATTCTACACTTCTCTCATCGTTATCGCCGTAGTGAATCCTGCAATCGCGCAGTTTGCGGTTATGAAGACTAACCTTTTTCGCTCTCTCGCGGGCCAACTTTTTGATGCCTGATATGGCCTTGCGCTCTTTTTCCGATTCTAAAATTTTTGCCAGCAGAGCTTCGGCAGTGCCGGGATTTTTGTGCAGGTAGTTGTCTAAAGCATTTTTCACAAAATCGCCAACAAACTGGCGAATGGAAGGCCCGTTGGGGCCTATGTCTTTGCTTCCAAGTTTGGTTTTGGTTTGGCTCTCGAAAACAGGCTCTTCAACCCTCACGCTAACGGCGGCAATGATGGAAGTACGGATATCGGAGGCATCGAAATCCTTTTTGAAAAATTCGCGGATGGTTTTCACGTATGCCTCGCGGAAAGCAGCTAGGTGTGTACCGCCCTGCGTGGTATGCTGCCCGTTGACGAACGCGTAGTAGTCCTCTCCGTACCCATTACCATGGGTGATGGCCAACTCAATGTCGTCGCCTTTGAGGTGAATGGGGGGGTAAAGTTCCTGCCCCGTGAGCTGCTCGTTGAGCAGGTCTAACAGTCCGTTTTTGGATGTGTAAGGTGTGCCGTTGTACCTGATGGTAAGCCCTGTGTTGAGGTAGGTGTAGTTGCGAACCATGGACTCAACAAACTCCTGCTGAAAATTGAAACGGCCAAATAGCGTGATGTCGGGGACAAACTCAACCTTGGTGCCGTTTTGCTCCGATGTGCTCTCAATATCCGCCTCCGATAGCAGGTTCCCGCACGAAAAATCAACTACCTTGCCCTTACCCTCACGAAAACTCTGAATGGTGAACCGCGATGAAAGCCCGTTTACGGCTTTGATACCCACTCCATTAAGGCCTACCGATTTTTTGAACACTTTGGAATCGTACTTAGCTCCGGTATTCATTTTTGAAGCGGCCTCCCTAAGCTTACCAAGCGGAATGCCCCTGCCATAGTCGCGAACGGTTACCTGATTTTCCGTAATGTTGAGGTCTATGGTTTTTCCATAGCCCATCATGAATTCGTCCACGGAGTTGTCGAATACCTCTTTGAGCAATACGTAAATCCCATCATCGGGCTGCGAGCCATCGCCCAGCTTACCAATGTACATGCCCGGCCTAAGCCTTATATGCTCATTCCACTCAAGGGTTTTAATGCTATCTTCTGCGTATGTGCCGTCCATAACCAACAATTCCTTATCAACCTACAAAAATAGCAATAAAAACAGCCCTCTCGAAAAGAGTTATTAACACGAAATGAACAGGCAGGTGCAGGGTTGCGGCCATTTTGTAACATTTTCTTTCTTTGCGCTGTAACAGCTATTTTGCTATGTCTGGCTCCTTCGGCCTGTTTAACCCTGATAGCTGCAATTCCGATTATGCTGAAAATTAGGTTGTTATTCAACCTACAGGCAACCAAACAGCCATGCTTTACCGTGCCCTGCGATATGGGTTTTTGCCTGCATCCATTCGGGGCAATTTAAACGCTTAATGCTATTGGATAAAATGGTTAGTACATTATACCTTTCGTTTGAAACAAAATAGTTTTAACTTTGCCTTTTGATTATCACAACAAGTTGATGGGAAAGAAGAGAAAAGAAAATCAGGATAAATTAGTAAGCACTATTGTTGAAGCTATAGCCGAAAAAAAAGGGGAGGCCATAGTTAGCCTCGAAATGAGCAAGTTACCAAACCACATATGCAAGTATTTTATTATTTGCCATGCCGATTCCACTACACAAGTATCGGCCATTGCCGATAATGTTGAGGATAAGGTAATTGAACACTGTAAGGAAAAGGTTTGGCAAAAGGCGGGATACGAAAATAACATTTGGATTATTTTAGACTACGTGGACGTGGTAGTGCATATATTTCAAACCGAGTGGAGATATTTTTATAAGCTCGAAAGCTTGTGGGCTGATGCCAATAGAGTAAATTACGAGGTGAATGAAAAGGGTGAAGTGGTACCCACCCGGGCTTAGGATTGAACTTTAGCATAATCGTTGGTGTTTATCCCGAATGGAAATTTCTTAGTAGCAGAATATGTCGGAGCAAAAGAGGAAAGAGAAAAGCCAGGGCAAAAAGGTCCAGGAAAAAAGCAATGCCCCAAAGGGCATTGGTCAAGGAATTCCCGGGGGTGATAATGCTAAACCGGTTGGCCCCAAATTCAACGTTTACTGGATTTACCTTCTGATAATTGCCACCATTCTGGGGCTTAACTTTTTTTACGGTTCCAAGAAACCGATGGAAACCAATCAACGCGAGGTGATATACCATATGCTCGCCCAGGGGGATGTGGAGAAATTGGTACTGGTTAAGAATCAGGGAAAGGTTGAAGTTTACTTAAAGAGTACAAGCCTTGGAAAGTATTCGGACAAGTTGGGCGAGAACGCCAAGAATGTTCCCCCCAATGGGCCGCACTTTTTCTTCACCTATGGCGATATCTCCACATTCGAGCGCCAGTTGGATGAGGCTCAGGAAGGTGTGTTGCCCACTGAGAAGGTTTTGGTTAGCTACGAGGATAGGCCGAACTACCTGGGCGAAATTTTCACATGGATTTTCCCCATTTTGCTGTTGGTGGGGGTTTGGCTTTTCATCTTCCGTCGTATAAGCCGCGGAGGCGGAATGGGAGGGGGGAATATTTTCAGCGTGGGCAAGTCCAAAGCACAGCTATTCGACAAGGAGGCCACCGTAAAAATTGACTTCAAAGACGTGGCAGGGCTGGAAGAGGCCAAGGTTGAAATAATGGAAATAGTTGATTTTCTGAAAAATCCCAAGAAATACACCGACCTTGGTGGCAAGATTCCCAAGGGAGTGCTGCTGGTGGGTCCTCCCGGAACAGGTAAAACCCTGCTGGCGAAAGCCGTAGCCGGCGAAGCCAATGTTCCCTTTTTCAGCATGTCAGGTTCCGATTTTGTTGAAATGTTTGTCGGCGTTGGGGCATCGCGCGTACGCGATCTTTTCAAGCAGGCCAAAGAGAAAGCTCCCTGCATTGTCTTTATCGACGAGATAGATGCCATTGGCAGGGCAAGGGGAAGAAACGTAAATTTTTCGGCCAACGATGAGCGGGAGAATACCCTTAACCAGCTCCTGACGGAGATGGATGGCTTTGCCTCAAACCAAGGGGTCATAATCCTTGCCGCAACAAACCGCGCCGATATATTGGACAGGGCATTGATGCGTGCAGGGCGATTCGACAGGCAGATACATGTTGAATTGCCCGATTACAAGGAGCGTCTCGAAATTTTCAAAGTGCACCTGAAGCCGATTAAGCTGGAAGAAAATTTCAGCATAGAATTTTTGGCAAAGCAAACGCCCGGATTTTCAGGGGCCGATATTGCCAACGTTTGCAACGAGGCAGCCCTGATTGCTGCCCGCAAAAGCAAGCTGTTTGTCGAGAAGCAGGATTTTCTCGATGCCATCGACAGGATCATCGGGGGATTGGAGAAAAAGAACAAGATAATTTCCATGGAGGAAAAGCGTACCATTGCCTTCCACGAATCGGGGCACGCCACCGTAAGCTGGCTGCTTGAGCATGCAAATCCTCTGCTAAAAGTATCCATAATACCCAGAGGAAGGGCACTTGGGGCTGCCTGGTACCTCCCCGAAGAGCGACAACTCGCCACCACCGAGCAACTACTGGACGAGATGAGCTCTGCCCTGGGAGGAAGAGCCGCTGAAGAGCTCATGTTTGGCAAAATCTCCACGGGAGCCCTCAACGATCTGGAAAAGGTAACCAAGCAGGCATACGCCATGGTGGCATACTTTGGCATGAGCAAGGGAATACCCAATATCAGCTTCTACGATTCGTCCGGACAATCGGAGTACTCGTTCTCAAAACCATATAGCGAAAAAACAGCCGAACTTATTGACAAAGAGGTTAAAACCATAGTGAACGAAGCATATAAAAGAGCGAAGGATATTTTAACCAAGAATAAAAAGGGGTTGATTAAACTTGCAGAGCTGCTGCTCGAAAGGGAGGTAATCTTTAGCGAAGATCTGGAGGCCATTTTCGGACCAAGGAAATCGCATACGCGTACGGAGGAACTGGTGAAGAACATGGAGGAGGGCGAGAATAAGACGGAAGATGCCGAAAAGGCAAAAGAGTAGAGGACAAATAACAGAATAAACAGACATTGGTATTGACAGTGGATAATCAACAGTGGAAGTTGGTTTTTACGACAAACATCCCGTATCAGGCCGAGATACTCAAACAAATGCTTGAGTCGAACGGGATTGAATCGGTGGTTGTCAATAAGCAGGATACTTCGTACCCAAGCATTGGAGAGGCAGAGCTATACGTTGTCCCCCACAAAGAACAAATGGCATTGAAACTAATAGAAGGATTTGATCATTGAGTACATTTCTTAAAAGGCTAATTAGCGGATCCGTTTTTGCCGTCGTGATGATCGGATCCATTATTTTAGGGCGAATAAGCTTTTTGCTACTATTCTTGGTACTGACCCTATCAACCCTAATGGAGTTTTACCGATTTGGCTATAAGGCCAGAATACGTCCGCAGTACCTGTATGCGCTTTTTTTAGGAGGGCTCATTTTCATAACCAACTACCTGTTTGCCATTGGACGGCTGGGTCCCTATATTTTCTTAGGATTGATACCGTTGATTAGCAGTGTCTTTATAATTGAGTTGTTTCGAAACCACAACCGCCCCATGCACAACATTGCATTTACCCTGCTGGGGTTGATATACGTGGCTTTCCCTTTTTCGATGCTCAACTACTTTGCCCTCAGCTATTCCGAGTTTCGCATAGGCTATCAAACCCATGTCCTTATCGGATACCTTTTGCTGATGTGGGCCAACGATACCGGGGCGTATGCGGTTGGGATGAGCATTGGCCGGAATAGGCTTTTCCCCAAAATCTCTCCGAAAAAATCGTGGGAGGGGCATCGGCGGATTCTTTTTCACGGCTCTTGTTGCCTGGATTATCTCGCTATTCTTTACCAATGTGCCGCTGATTCACTGGATGGCCATAGGCATGATCACTGCGGTGATGAGCGTGCTGGGCGATTTGGTGGAATCCATGTTCAAGCGCAGCATTGAGCTGAAGGATTCGGGTAAGTTCTTGCCCGGACACGGCGGCCTGCTCGACCGTTTCGATGGGCTGTTACTCTCAGCCCCAGTAGTATTTGTTTACCTTGAAATGATGATGTTAATATAAATTTTAACTCAAACCGAATGGCTATTCATAAAGAGGGCACAAGGATTCTCACGGTTATTTTCATCATACTCTCAGCGATCTGTTGTTGTGTTTGGCTTTGTTTTGGCAATATCGCCCTGTACATCATTGCAACATTGGCAATCCTTTTCTTCCTGTTTACCCTCTGCTTTTTTCGAAGCCCTAATCGACCCGTAAAATATAGTAGCGATGCCGTCCTTTCTCCTGCCGATGGAACAGTAGTGGCCATTGAAGAGGTGGATGAGACAGAATATCTCAAAACCCGATGCATACAGATTTCCGTTTTCATGTCCATATGGAATGTCCATATCAACTGGCATCCCGTGAAGGGCAAAGTCTCCTATTTTCATTATCACCCCGGAAAGTATTTGGTGGCATGGCACCCTAAATCTTCATCGCTCAACGAGAGGACGACAATTGCGGTTACCCGCGATGATGGCATAACCATCCTATTCAGGCAAATTGCAGGTTTGGTGGCACGCCGAGTGGTTTGCTACACCGTAGAGGGAGCATCGGTTGAGCAGGGGCAGCAGGTTGGATTTATTAAATTTGGATCACGGGTTGATATTTTTGTTCCCGTTAATTCAGCGGTTAAAGTTAAGCTGAACCAAAAGGTTGTGGGGAATCAAACCGTACTGGCACACCTGCCAAGCGCGGGCTCTTGATTAAAGCAATCTGCTCTTTTTTTTAAATTTTATTACCAATTGAGCATTTTGCTCATTCATAATGCCTTATGTTTATTCATTGCGTTGTTCATAGCTCCTTAACGCCATGAAATTACCCGTTGCCATCAGCATTCAATTGGTACAGATAAAAGGTTATGGGGAGAGCCACGAAAATAAAATGTCGAAAGGGTTGATATTAATTTTTTTTGTTATATTTGATTTTCATTGAAAGGAATATTATTGTCGTTTCTCTCGAAAAGTTAACACTTTAGCCAAACTCTAATTATTAACTTAAAGCTTTTACAGAATGAAAAAGAAATTGTTTTTAGTGCTTTTTGTGGCCATGTGTGTAGTTACAGCGCAGGCTCAAATTGATTTAAAAAAGGTAGGAGGTCAGATTAAAAAGCAAACTGAGCAGAAGACTCCGGAAAAGAAACCTGCCGAACCGGCAAAGCCCCAAAGTCAGCCTACAGCATCACCAACACCTGCAGCCGATACCAAGCCCGCTGCCATTCCTGAAACGGGTAAAGACGTTTACGTATCGGTGAACACAGGAAGCAATCGCAACGATGGCAGCAAGGAAAAACCCTATAAAGATTTACAGAAAGCTGTTGACGAGTCACCGGAGGGAGCCATTATTCACGTTGCCCAGGGCAACTATCTTGGCAAGCTCGATGCAGGATACATTACCATTAAAAAGTATGTGTCTATAGTGGGCGGTTATACCGACGATTTCTCCCAGCGCGATCCCCTTAAGTACAGGACGACCATTCAGCCGGGTCCTGATGCCGGAGGCACCAATGCCAACTTCGGATTGTTTGCCATTGATGTACATTCAAATATCAATGGCAAGATCCTTATAGATGGTATCATTTTCGACAAGGGATTAATGAACCGTTATGTTGGACTCAATGCCACCGATGATCGCTTTAAAGCTCCTGAAGGTGTTCAGTCGGGGCATCTCAATCCCCCCGGCAAGCAGATTGGCCAACCCTCCATGGGAGGCCCGAGCACTGTTTCGAACCAGCTGCTGCATGGCTACCTCAAAGGGAATTTGATTGTACGCAATTGCGTATTCCTCAACGGAAGTCATTTTGCCATTCAGATTGGGAACGAGGGCGGACACTTCGAGGTATATAACAACGTATTCCTTTCGAACCGTATGGCGGCATGCGAGATCTATGGCAAGACCAACAAACCCGGAGAGGCTACTCTCGATTTCCACCACAATACCGTGCTCTTTACATGGCGTCGCGATTGGGTTCCCGGCGATAAGGATATGGGCTACGGATTCCGCTACATGACTCGAATCGATGCAACTGTTAACAACAATATCATTGGCTGCAGCGATTTCTCGGCCCTCGACCGTACGCGTATCGATTCCGATAAGAATATTGAAGCACAGAGGAAAACTTCAGCCAACAATAACCTGTTCTTTGGCAATATTGAGGCCGACCTTACCTTGCCATCGGGAGGAGGAAAATTCATGAGGATATTTGCCAAGCAGTTTGAGGATGTTGACCAATTGGCGGAAGCCGATGGTAACAGGGAGATGAGCGAAGCCGAAATAAAAACCCTTACCAAAGCCATTGATGCTGCCTACCTAAAGGCATTCCTCAACATTGAGGGCTCCACATCATCGACCTATAACCCCAACTCGTCGGAAAACCTGTTCCGTTCGGCCATGGGGATGAACCAGCGCGGCACCGAAACCAACTACGTATCCATGTACGGCAACCTGTACCCCATGGATAAGGCATTCGACCTGTTTGGCGCTCTCGAAGGTTATGGTGCTCAGAAAATTGCCCAATAGAATTATTAACGCCATTTATCATTACGACGGGCATCCTTAGGGATGCCTGTTTTTTTGTTTTACACCTTGCGTCAAGTGCAATTAGCGATTTGAGGTTTGGACCGAAGAAGTAGTATAGAGACCAAGGCGTTGTTGGCGGTAGTTATTTCCATTTTCCGAAAAATAAGTCGATGTCAAAATATAATTCTTCAATATTATAATCATTTTCAAACAGTTTAATAATATCATAGTTTTTGCCATTGATCCGTGTTAATGATTGCATTTCTGCTTGAAAACCTATTGCATTTATTACTGAATATTCATCAGATGTGTTTAAAACAACCATAGCCGTCTCCGGGCTTAAGCCATCACCGGATGATAGTATTGTTTCAATTAGCATATAGTATTTATTAAAAAAGACTAATGATTTTTCAAGTTCATCCATTTCTTTATAGGCAATCGCTGTAAAAAAGACTTGTTCAATACTGAAAGGATAATCTTCAAGTATAATCAAACAATAATTTAATACTTGATTAAAATCTATTTTAGATTCAACTAATAAATGCAACTTTTTGAGGGCATGAATTAATTTTTTTCAAGCGAAGGGACAAAAATGTCCCCCCGCCTGAAATGGATAAATTCTCTTTACTTTGTGTCCTCGTCCA
>Ga0116178_10001212_pt1 | contig 21391 bp, 24 predicted proteins | sample AD_STIC12_MetaG_FD_89880 | JGI IMG/M metagenome (GOLD analysis project Ga0116178, IMG submission 89880) | Active sludge microbial communities of municipal wastewater-treating anaerobic digesters from USA - AD_STIC12_MetaG | ecosystem: Engineered > Bioreactor > Anaerobic > Digestate | place: USA... | reverse complement strand
GTTGTATATCGCAAGTATCTCTTCGCTCTTCATGGGACATAATATACAAAGTGCCCATAAAATTAATACTACTTTTTTCCTCCCCGCAAATATTGTACTGAATAGTTACGAAATGTCAAGAAAAGCTGACCGCACCCGCCGGCATATGAATGACCGGACAACGTGCCGTATGGTTCCATTTTTGGAGTTATTTTTGCTGATGTTATGCGGCGGCAGTGCCATGGATCATTCGGCAACCATCGGCAGGTTCACAAAATCATGCGGGAATCCCACCGTGGTTGCACTCACGACATCGAGGTATTCTATACCGAGACGCTTTAAGCTTGCCTCGAGAGACTGCACCAAACCTTTACGTTGATTGCCGCCACCCTTCGGATCGGCCGGGCGGCCGTTCAATGTATACTTTGTCCCCACGACGAAGCGCTCCCGCCCGGAACGGATGAATTCCCCCACATAGCGCCCGCTGGTGCCATTGGTATAATGATTTGCAGTATCAATGTAATTACCGCCCGCCGCAACGAACGCCTCGAATATTTTTTTACTTTCGTCCTTCGACGCACCCCAGCCCTATTCCTAGTTGAAGGTCATGGTCACCAGACAGAGCTCCGAAACCCTCGGTCAGCTTTTCCCGAGAAGTTTGTACCGCATTGAGACCTCTATTTGTTATCCGTGCGTCATCGATTCTTCCTGCAACGTCTCACTTTTTCCCCTTGGCGCGGTCCATGGCCAGGGATGGCAGACTTGTATTGCCATCGATATACTTGAGGTCGAATTTCATGGAGCTGATCTTCCACAGCCCCTCAACCTTTTTCAGTACGAATTCATAGGTGCCCACAACGGCCCAGACATTGTTATTCGATTTGTTTTTCAAATAATGGGTCGCCGTGCCATAGCAGAACACCATGACCGCATCGGCCTTTCGAGTGACCACAAAGTTGCCGAGCTGGTGGTGCGTCGCATCGAATCCCGGCAGGATGCCCTTCCACGAGTCGATTATCGCGTCCGGAGCCAGGGTCGCCGGCTTGCCCCCCGCCATGGAGGTATAGTCCAGCAGCACCGTGCCGCTCATTGTGTTTTTCACCCGAGTCCAATCCCGCTCATCAACACCAATGAACAGACCGTTCACCGTCTCCTCAATTTGCGTCCGATCCACAAACTGCACGGACGTCTGCTGGCATGCGATTTGCATAGCACAGAGCAACACCATGCCGATACTCAGCCATACATATTTTCTTGTTTTCATATTACGCTCCTTGATTCAAATAATCTATCACACATTAATTCTTTTTCACATCGTCACTGGTTCACACAACGGAACATCTTATACATCCTGTCACAAAACACGGATATGCGTCCGGCTGGAGTTCTCGATTCCTCGCCTTTATAAGCTATGCGCATACCAGGCGGCTGCTTCGCGTACGGCCATGCTGACTTTATCTGGCATATCATAAAAATCGAACTGCCCCATTGGCGATTGCTTGTCGCTGGCCACCCAATGCAGCCTCTTTTTCGCCCCAGGGATGGAATTGAAATATGTGCGCGTGTATCCCGGCAGTACCGCGCCATCGGAATGGATCATGAGCACCGGCACGGTAATCTTCCGGGCGCTGGGCATGGGATTGAAGGTCAGCCAATCCTCCCAGCTCATGACCGCAAATTTATCAGCGCTCCATTCCCGAATGGCGCCGCGTCGCGGATTGAGATAGTAGTCATAGGGTCCGTACATGGCCGCGTTTTTATCCGTGGTACTGATGGTCGGCACATACGCGATGGCACCCGTCTTCTGATAGGCGCGCGTGGCCTTTTGCGCAGCCTCGCGCTTGGCCTGCACGCCAGCGGCTCCGCCGTAAAAAAGCTTCACGGCCTCGGCATCATGCAGCCATGCGGCGACGGTGACTGCCGATCGGATGCGCTGATCCTCGCTCGCGGCCTGCAGCACATAGCCGGCGCCAGCGCAAATTCCCAGCACCCCGACGCGCTGAGCATCGACACCCGGAAAGCGCGTTAGAAAAGTGACCGCATTTCTGATGTCCTGAATCTTCATGCGCGGCGACTCGTAAAACCGAATATCGCCTTCACTGCCGCCATAGTTGCGAAAGTCAAAGGCCACCGCGATCAAGCCCTGCTCTGAAAGCCTCTGGGCGTATAATCCCGCCATTTGTTCTTTTACCGTGGTCCAGCTGCCGACTACAATCACCGCCGGAGCTTTTTTCCTCCTGTCATAGGACTTTGGATAATAGATATCACTCTTGAGTGTGGAACCTTCACTGGAAAAAGAGACTCTTCCCTTGTCCTGCGTCACATTTTTCGCACAATGCAGAAAAAATGTCATGCTCATGCCGAGAATACTTACTACCAAGAAAACTCGCGTTTGATATTTCTTTGCACCCATTGTCTACCTCTCGATCAAAAATTTATTTAATATCAATACATGTTCTTTCATAACTTTGCCCATGCTCTCTAACCAATTATACTAGTGAGGATAGAGGAGCAGGCCGATCACCCTGCTAGCCAGTATTCCAGAAATCACGAAGAGCAATCAGGAGAAGGCAAAAAATCCTGGTGAATCGCTGACCTGGCGCATCGATAGTGCACCACCGGTCATGCGCCTGCATCGCTCTAGTGAAAAGCTACTATAACGCCTGATGATTTGTCTTGGAAATAGTTGCTGCGAACTTGTATATTATTGCCGTTGAACGGGGGTTGGGCTATTCAGAGGACTTGTAGGCGCCTGGTGGATATCCAAAGTGCTTTTTGAAGGCGTTGGCGAAGTGACTTTGATCGCTAAAGCCGAGCTTGTAGGCAACGTCGATGATCTGGATGCCCGGTTCCCTCAGCAACTCCTTCGATCGTTCAAGCTTGACCTTCAGAATGTACTGGTAGGGGGTAATCCCGGTGTGCTTCTTGAATTCCTTGAGGAAATAGAATTTGCTCAGACGACAGATCTCGGCGAGGTCTTCGATGGCGATGGTTCTCTCGATGTTTTCCCTGATGAACCTCGTGATACTCCCGATGTCGCCGTCGTGTATCCTCGGCGACGGGCTCTTCTTCGAAACGAGGTCTGCATAATTGGAATAGTTCCTGATATAATACGTGGAGAAAAGTTTGATCAGGCCCTGCAGGTACTGGATACCGTTCCTGCCCCTGATGGACGCCTCATTGCAGAACAGCCTGACAAAGTATTCGAGGCTCGGGTCGGCGACATTGTAATTCTGCAGGAACTGGAGCTCCTGTTCCGGGAGCATCCCCTCGAAATGGGCCAACAGGGTTTTCTCATCGATTGTGAATATTATGAAATGGCACGGATCGTTGATGATGTGGGTGAAGGGGATGTTGGGAGGATTCATCCATATCTCCCCTGGCTCGGTCTTCAGGTCGATCAGCTCGCCCCGGGATTCGGCTGACCATTTGAATCTCTCCTCTATCGCGAGTGCGAAATAGAAATACGGGGTGATGATATTGCTCGGGAAGAAGTGCGGCGACCACCCTTTTTCGAGAAGAATCCCGCCCCACCCGAGGTCCCGCGAGGAAAGCTCGATTTCCAGCGGGTCGCCGCACGAGGAACGGCTGCCGGTGGATTGTTCGACGAATTGAAGGATCGTTTTCATGTGTCAGCGCGTTTCTGGCAGTTCACGGAACAACACTCAATGACGCATCTATCATGAATACCAGATGCTGTCCATATACCAGGACGTCTCTCGCCGGCGGAGGGTTCGAACGCTCATCATTTGCACCACTCCGAAGCCCATTTCTGGATCTCGTCCAGCACCGGCTTGAATGCCTTCCCTTTCTCGGTCAGCTCATATTCTATCCTGACCGGAATCTCGTCGTAGACCTTCCGCGAGACGACGTTCATGGCCTCAAGTTCTTTCAGTCGCTCGATGAGCATACGGTCGCTCATGTTGCAGATCGTCCCGGACAGGTCGCCAAACCGCTTGGGCCCATCAGACAACACCCGCAATATGAGTCCCGTCCACTTCTTCCCCAGTATGTCAAATGCGGCTTCAAACAGGGGACAAACGTTGTTCTGTTTTACCGGGTTTTTCATTTTTTGTAAAAAAAGTCATTGACACATTGCTTACTAAAAGTAAGTTGCTAATTATTATATAGTTAATAAACAATATCAAGTATCTAATAAAAGTTCACACTTTGCGATTTATTCACCCAATGTGAAATTAATCAATTAAGTTTTTAAAACTTTGATGGAGGCCATATGAAAATTCTAGCACTGGATCATGTTCGTCCCGGCGTAACCATGGACGACATCGCCCCCCACCTCAAAGATGAGGCCCGGCACGCGTGGCAGAATTACGGGAACGGGCTTTTCAGAGAGCTCTACTTTCGAGGTGACCGACCGGGCGCCGTTGTCATCATGGAGTGTACCGATCTCGACGAGGCGCACGCAATAATGAAGAAACTTCCTCTCGTCAGAAAGGGACTCATTGAGTTAACCTTCATCCCCCTTGGCCCCTTTGTGCCCTTTGCATCTTTGTTCGAACCATCACATAATTAATATCAGGAGAAAACCATGAAACTGCTGTTCATCAAAGCGACACCTAAAAGCACAATCGATTCCTATACCATGAAGGCTGCATATGCCTTTCTCGAATCGTATAAAAAGGCCAATGCGGTCCATGATGTCACCGTCGTGGACCTGTACCGGGAAAAAATGGAGAATCTCAGCCGGGACATCCTGAGCGAGCTATATTACACAGCCGACTCCCCCCTCCAGCGCTACGCCCGGCAGTTCGCCGAAGCCGACCGGTACGTCTTCGCGGCCCCGATGTGGACGCTCTCAATCCCCGGCATACTGAAAACATACCTTGAATACATCACCCTCCCCGGCATCACCTTCGCGAATACCGAGAAGGGACCGATGGGACTCCTGGGCGGAAAAGGGAAAAAGGCCATCCATATCACCGCGCGGGGAGGAATCTATTCGACGGGACCCGCCGCAGAGTTCGAGATGGGCGACCGTTACCTCCGTACCGTTCTCCACTTCCTCGGCATCGAGTGTGTAGACACACTGGCAATCGAGGGAACGAACTTTTTCAAGGGCACCGATCTCGACGTCAGGATCAACGAGTCATTATCAGCGGCGGACCGGATTGGCAAAAGCTTCTAACCGGTGACTACCGCAAAAGGTATTGCAGCGTATCCCGTATCATGACACGACATACATCTCCCGGAGGAAAAAAATGATATCGATCATCAACACACGAAGAAGCGTGAGAAAATTCACGTCCGACACCGTACCGGAAGGCGATATTCGGGAAATCCTCGAAGCCGCCATGAACGCGCCGTCGGCGATGAACGAGCAGGCATGGCAGTTCATCGTCCTGTCGGGCGCCGTTCTCGATCAGTTCCTGGCAATAAACAGAAACACGCCAAAAGGCGCTCCCATCGGCATCCTGGTCTGCGGAGACCGGCGCACGTCCCGCGACGATTACTACGTCCAGGATTGCTCCGCCGCCACGCAGAACATACTGCTCGCGGTGCACGCCAAGGGTCTCGGATCCGTGTGGACCACCGTGTTCCCCGATGCCCGTAAACCAGTCGCACAGTTGCTGCAGCTTCCCGATCACGTGGTTCCTTTTTCATTCACCCCCATCGGGCTTCCCGCGACAGTTCCAAACGCGAAAAGCAGATACGACGGAGGCAAGATCCACTATAACAAATGGTGATGGATTACCAATCGATGGAACAGGGGATACATGAGAAGCAACAGAATTTTTGTGGCTAAGGGAAACCGGTCAGGCCGGGAGTCGGGCAGTGACGCTGCTCCAGGAAATGAAGGCTAATCTTGTGGCGGGAGTGACGGATGCCGGCACGGAGATACATGGCGTAAAAACCTTTGTCACATGCAATCCGCATCATTCGATCAGCATACTGGCTCCAGATGATCCTGATGAAATCGTCGATGATCCGCCTCAGGGCCTTCATGTCGGTGTCGTCCCGGTCGTTCACATGCATGATGAAATCGTGAGCGTAGGGAATCGCGAGAATGCCTGCACCTCCCGTGTCGTCGACATCATCACAACGCGAAAACGAGAAGAAGAGCACGCCGGTTGCGCCGCTCCACACCATCCCGTAGTCGGGAACGATAACCGCAAGCAGCGGCTGCGCACGGACCGACGATGGTGTTCCGCCGCAGAGATGTATCGTCGAAAAAAACATCTCCTTTACCGGCGGGCCATCGATCCGTCCCCGTGGGTGCACCTCGTTGCGGTCGCAGCCGTCGAAGCAGCATGTATCGGTGCCGGCGTCCGTCCATTCGTTCCCCATCAGGACAGAGTCGGAGCGCACAGCATTTCTCTGCGTCTTCACGATTCGATAGCGCCCGTCGGGCAGGCGCGCGAACAGGGAACAATCCGTGCACGATGAGTCACGGAGCCAGTCATCAGCCCCGTTTTCGAAGGCAACCCTTTCCCTCCGGATGCCGATCCCTCCAGGGATGGTCTCTACGAACAATCGCTCCTCCGGATACGATCGCTCGATCCGGTACAGCGGCGCGTCGTCGAAGCCGAGGGTACATTCGTCCGAAGAGCGCGCGTGCAGCCCGAAGCCCCGCGGAGCACCCTGTATTTCGAGCAACGCCGTTCTCGTATCCTCAGGCTGTATGCGTACCATGTGGAGGTGGCTCACCAGTTCCCTCCGGGCACACTACACGACAAAGGGTGTACATTCGCGTCTATCGTCCATGTGATCGATTTTTTTCGCTGCAATCCGCATCCACGATCGTCTGACGAGATATATCCGATTTGCAAAAAAGTCAAGCGAGCGACGTTTGCACGCTTGACTTTTTCCCGCACAACGGCTATCATCTCTGGCCAACGGCACACCAGTGCATGGGCGCTGATCGCACAGCGGCGACTGCGTCGGTACTCACCTCATCACGTCCAGGAGCACGACATGAACAAGACTTCCCGCGGTTCGATCGTAACACTTCTGTTTGGCATCTCCCTATTCTATGCGGCATCATTTTCAACCGACGCGGCCCAGCCCAACGGCACCCTACACAACGCCGGGCGCGTGGACGTCCTGCACCTGCGCGGATCCTTCCGCGAGATGGGGCGGCAGTATGGAACGCTCGAGAAGACCAAGCTGCGCGATTTCCACGCCGACATGAAGAAACTGTTCGTCGACAAGCGCGGGATCGCCCCCGCACGGCTGAACGGCATCGCCAGCGAGCTGTACGACTCCTACCCGCAGCGCTTCCGGGAGATCCTCGTCGGGATGGCGGAAACGTCCGGGTTGTCGCTCGACGATCATATCTTCATCAACGCCTTCGAGCACTTCCTGTTCCATCCGGACCTCTCGCGCTCCTCCGGCGGCGCCTGCTCCGCGATCGCGGCCTGGCGGCCCCATACCGCCGACGGCAATCTCATCTTCGGCCGAAACTACGATTTCGGCGACGATGTCGGCGCGTTTAAACAATACGTGAACGTCGCGATTTTCGATCCCGCCGGGTCCGGCGTCGCCACGGCGCTCGTCACCTTCGCGGGGACCCTGAACGCGACCACGCAGCTCAACGCGGCGGGACTCTTCCTCGAGCTGAACAACGGCGGCATGTCCGCCGGCGGTCTTTCCCACACGAACCGCGTATCGACGCCCATCGAGCTCTTCGCCATGATGCTGGACTCGTCCTCGCTGCGGCAGATCGACCTCGAGATGCATACGACGAACACCCGGTTTTCATACATCATCAACGTAGCGGACGCGAACAATGCGGTCTCGTACGAGTGGGCCCCCTTCGGCGTGAAACGGATCGAGGGCGCCTCCGGCCTTCTGGTCTCGACGAACCATTTCGTGGGCGAGTGGGGCCTGGCGCCATCCACCGACGCCTTCTTCCTCACGGTGACCAGGCGCACCAACCTGCTGCGCCTGGCGGATCGCGCGAAGGGCGCGCTTGACCTCGCGGCCATGAAGGGAATTCTCAACACCGACATCCGCGGCGGGGGCGCGACCTCCTACCGGGTCGAGTCGATCGGCGGCAACCCGGCCCCGTACACCGCCTACCAGGTCATCGCCGAGCCGGCGCGGCGGCGCGTCTGGATCAGGCTGCCCGGCTATCAGGACTGGATCGCGCTTGAGCTGGGACCGCTGTTTGGGAAGCGATAGCGCATGATCCCGCAGGGACATCGGCCCCCCATCGCGACGCCGGGATCTCCCGCCGCGCATGCCGTCGATTCTGCACCGGGAGCGGCAGTGCGGCGTCACCGCGCGCGGAATCATATTGCGCACAACGGAAACGAGCGCACACACACGACCTTCGCCGGCAGGAGCTCAATGATATGATCCATCACCCCAGCACCGTCCATTGGGACACCACGCTCAAGCAGATCTTCGACGAGATCGACGACTATTTGGAGCACACATACGGGGACTTGTACCATCTTCGCCCCAATCGACCCGCGCGCGGCGAGACGAGCAACAAGGAGCACGACGGCCTGTTCAATGTGGGATCGAGCTTTTCGGCGGGGTTCGGCAGCAGCCTGGGGCGCGGCTTCGTCGTGTCAGTCCACCTCTCCACCCTGCAACCGGTCGAGAGCGCCGTCTATCATCAAATCATGGAGGTGGTCATCCGGCTCCTGCGCGAAAAGCTGCCGGAACGCTTTCCCGGCCGTGAGCTCAAGGTCGACTGGGACGGCGACAACCTCAAGATCCACGGCGACCTCACGCTGGGCGAGCTGTAACCCCACGGTCCGGCGCTCACCGCGGCGTCGATCCGTACTCGCACAAACTCCGCACGGGGCATTCCGCACAACGCGGCCGCCGCGCATCGCAGAGGGAACGGCCATGCGTGATGAGAACGAGGTGCGCCGCCGTCCAGTCGCGCTCCGGGACGAGCGCGGTGACGGCCGCCTCCACCGCGTCCGGATCGTCCGACTCGATGAAGCCGATGCGGTTCGCGATGCGCAGGATATGCGTGTCCACCGCGAAGGCCGGCACGCCGAAGCCGATGGACAGGATCACGTTCGCGGACTTTCGCCCGATCCCGGGAAGGCGCATGAGCGCCTCGCGCGTTCCGGGCAACGCGCCGCCGAACTCGTCCACGACCGCGCGCGCCATCCCCACGATGTTCTTCGCCTTGTTCCGGAAAAATCCCGTGCTCTTGACGATGCGCTCCACATCACTGATGCGCGCCCGGGAGAGCCGTTCGAAATCGGGATAGCGCTCGAAGAGGATCGGCGTGACCTCGTTCACCTGGCGGTCGGTGGTTTGCGCGGAGAGGGAGACGGCGACGGCGAGCTGATAGCGGTCCCCGAAGGCGAGGGCCGGCGCGGGCGTTCCGTAGTGTTCGAGGAGGCGGGAGATGACGGCGCGCGCCCGCCGCGCGGTCATCGCCGCACCGCGCCGGGCCGCCGCGCTCATCGCGTGCGCTTCGATTCGAGCGCCGCGCGGGCCTCCGCCTGCCGCCGCGCGAGGTGCGACGCGGTGGCGATATCGTTCTCGGTGAAATAGAACCCGCACACGAGCCGCTCGCCGTACGTCAGGGCCAGCACGGCTTCGTAATCGCGGCGCGACGGTCCGGTGCTCCCCAGCCGTTCGAAGGCCGCGGCGCGCTGCATGAGCGCCTCGAAGTGATCGGGGCGCAGCGTGAGCGTCTGCGAAAGATACTGCATGGCCTTGCGCAGGTTGCCGCGACGGAAATTGCTGATCCCCGCGCCGAAGGTAATGTCGTAATCCACGTACTTGTTCCGCTCGAGCTGCTCGAAATCGATCGCCGCGGATTCATACTCGCCGTCCTGGAACTTCTGCCAGGCGAGAATGATGATCTTGTTGATCTCGGGATCGGAATAGCGCTGCAGGTTGGGATGGAACGATGCGCCCGACGGCTTCTTCTCGGCCGGCGCGCCGGCGCATGCCAGGCATCCGAGCGCGAAACCGGTTGCGAGCAATAGCGCGATACTGGAGCGAATGTACTTTTTCATGAAAAATCTCCTCCGTGCAATGAGAATACGGATACAGCCATTACATCAGCTGCACAGAATGCGAAGCGCGTTCATTTTCAGCAGCAGTACGCCCTTTCCATCACGGCTCCGTGTGGCCACCAGCTGCTCGCCGGGCTTAATGTTCAGTTCGGCGCGGAGATCGGCCGGGATGATCACCTGCCCCTTCGGGCTCACCTTTACCACGCCGTATATGTGCTGTTCACCTTTTCCGGAATCCTGCGCCATTCTCATTCACTCGTTCCTGCCGGGTTCAGTTTACACCATCATGGGCATTTGTTTTGTCAAACATTATTATACCACAAAACACGATAATAATGAATAGTATTACTTGTTTTACATTTCATACTATTAATACTTGACGACACTCCTTCTCGGATTATCGTTGCCGAAAACGCACGAAAACAGGAGGACGCCATGGCCAGTCTCATTGATGAAATGACCCCGCATGAAGCGCGCGAATTTTTTAGTAAGGGATGGATAACGCATGATGCGATGTGGTACTACCACGCCATACAGGAATGCGGGGTTTCCGTTGCCAACCGCCTCAACATGGCTGCCGTGAAAACGATGTCCATGATTGAGATACAGCGCATCCGCAAACGCCTGGGGGCGGGGGGAGGCCCCGTTAGAGACTTCGAGGAATTCAAGCGAGTGTTCTCCCAATCGTTCGATCTCATTAAACCTGACTTCATGCACTGTCACTACTCCTTCCCCGCGGAGAACATTCTGCGCGCCGGGTTCAAAGAGTGTTTCGCCTATGAGGGAGTAAAAAAGGCCGGCCTTGTCGAGCACTACCAGTGCGGCGTCATCGAACGCATAAAGGGATGGCTTGAGGCGATGGGGATTGCTTACGAAATCAATCCGCAATTTTCGGGATGCCTCATGCACCAGACTGGATCATGCTCTATCGATTTTTTATTGCGATTCACCTGATCGTGAACTCTCATTGTATTGATAACACGGCGCATCCCTCGAAAAACCGGTTGCACGTTACGACCGCCCCCGATAGACAGGCGGCAGGCACAAGAATCGCCGCATCAAACGGGTATCGCCATGAAACATGATCGCAACACAGCGCCTTATCGCCGGGAGGTGCTCCCGCCCCCGGAGAGCCTGGTCACCAACGGCCGGTTCAATCTGGGCACGTTCAACGGGCCCATCGCGAACGTCAATCCGCTCGACGCCCGCCGGCCGCTCGGCGTGCCGCTGCCGCGCGCCCTCGCGGGATTCCGCCTCAAGGAGTGGGAGGCGCTGCAGCTGGGAAACGAACAGTGCTTCATGCTGGTCGTGCTCTACGACCTGAAGCTGGCCTCGCTCGTGCAGTTCATCTATTACGACCGGCGGGAGGGGAACAAGCATCTCTACGAGACCATCGTGCCGTCCTGGCGCGTGCGCGTTCCGTCGTCGCTCCGGGACACCGTTGCGCGCTATCGAAGCAGGCGCTTCTCGATCGAGATCCACAACGATCTCGCGCGGGGCCTCGTCACCGTGTCCGTATCCGCATCGTCGTTCAAGCGCCTTCCCGACGTGCGCGGCCGGTTCGAATGCCTGCACGCGATAAACATCGAGCCGATCGTGGTGTGCCAGCCCTTCGCGGAGAACCGCGCCATGTATTCGCACAAGTGCCTGATGCCCATGCGGGGCGCGCTCACGCTGGGCGGACGCGAGATCGCGTTCGACCCCGCCTCGAGCTTCGCCATCCTCGACGACCACAAGGGCTTCTACCCCTATGCGCTGCGCTACGACTGGGTCACGGGGGCGGGGTTCGATTCACGGAAGCGGCTCGTCGGCTTCAACCTCACCGACAACCAGGTGCGGGACCCGGAGCGTTACAACGAGAACTGCCTGTGGATCAGCGGCCGCATGCATCCGCTCCCGCCGATTCGCATAACGCGTCCCGACGGAGACATGGGCCGCTGGTCCGTCCGGGACGCGTTCGGCATGGTCGATATCGGATTCACGCCGGTCGTGGACGGCGTCATCGACATGAACCTGGGAGCGGTGAAGATCGACTACCACGGCCCCTTCGGGGAGTATGACGGCTGTATCGTCGATGCGAACGGAAAGAAGGTTTCCGTGGAAACCTTCTTCGGTATGGGCGAGCGGAAATACCTTCGCGCCTGAGCCCGTCATTCCGGCGGGTACATCGCCTCGATCTCGTTCCGATACTTCTCCTCGAGCACGCGCCGCTTCACCTTGAGCGAGGGCGTGAGTTCGCCCGTGTCCTGCGTCCACTCGGCGTCCAGCAGCGTAAAACGCTTGATCGTCTCGACCCGCGCGAGCGAGGCCATGCGCTTGTCGATCTCCGCCTGGAAGAGCGCGATCACCCTGTCGTTGCGGATGAGCTCCGCCATGTCCGCATGCGCGATCCCGGCGCGCTCGGCCCACAGCCTGAGCGGCTCGAAGGCGGGGATGACGAGCGCCGTAAGATACTTGCGCCGGTCGCCGATCACCGCCACCTGTTCGATGTAGATCGACGTCTTCAGGCTGTTCTCGATGTTCTGCGGCGAGATGTTCTTCCCGCCCGCCGTCACGATGATGTCCTTGATCCGCCCGGTGATGCGCACGTAGCCGTCGTCGTCGATCGCCGCCAGATCGCCGGTCCGGAAAAAACCGTCGGCGGTGAAGGCCTCGGCCGTCGCGCGCTCGTCGCGGTAGTAGCCCATCATCACCTGCGGCCCCCGAATGAGCAGCTCGCCGTCGTCCGAGACCGTGAGCTCCGTCTCCGGGAGCGCGGCGCCCACCGTGCCGGGCCTGATCCGCCAGGGCGTGTTCACGCTCGCCACCGGCGTCGTCTCGGTGAGGCCGAAACCCTCGAGGATCCTGATCCCCATCCCGATGAAGAACTCGGCGTCGGAGACCGCGAGCGGCGCGCCGCCGGAGACCGCGAACTGCATGCGGTCCATCCCGAGCGCCTCCTTGACCCGCGCATAGACCAGCCGGTTGAAGATCGCATATCGCAGAGCGAAGATCCCTGCGCGGGAGACATTGTTGGTTTCCAGCGGCAGGTTCCTGCGCGCGGTCCCCATCGCCAGCCGGAAGAGCAGCTTCTTTGCGATCGACGCATCGGGCAGCCGCGAGCGGATGACCGTATGGATCTTCTCGTACAGCCGCGGCACGCTGATGATGAAGGTGGGCCGCACCGCCTGCATGTCGGCGATGATGCCCGTGAAGTCCTCGCAGAAGGCGACGGTGCACCCGGCGGCCATGGGCATGTAATACCCGGCCGTCCGCTCGAGGGAATGCGACAGCGGCAGGAACGAGAGGAGCACCTGCCGATCGTCGATGTATTCCTTGAACTTCGTGTAGACCTGCCGCGCGTTCGAAACGAAATTCCGGTGCGAGAGCATCACCCCCTTCGGGTTGCCGGTCGTGCCGGAGGTGTAGATGATCGTGGCCATCGTCTCGGGGTCGATCTGCGCGAGGCGCGCGGCGAGCTCCGCCTCATGCGGGAATTTCGCCCCGTTTTCCAGCGCCGCGGCGAAGGTCATGATCCGCTCATCGAGCGCCGCCAGGTCGTCGAAGACGACGATCTGCCGCATTCCCGGCAGTCCCTTCGCGGCCGAGAGCGCCTTGAGCAGGTGTTCCTGCGACGCGGCGAAACACATCGACACGCCCGCATGCTCGAAGATGTAGCGCGTCTCGTCGATGGAGTTGGTGGGATAGATCGGCACGTTCACCGCGCCCACCGAAAGGATCGCGAGATCCGCCACCCACCACTCGTACCGGTTTGGCGAAAACACTGCGATGCGGTCTCCCGGCCGCACCCCGCCGGCGATCAGATGATACGCCAGCCGTCGCACCATCGCATCCATCTCGCCCCACGAGATGTCGCCAAACGCGCCGGTCGCCCGGTCCTTCGCGGAAACGCAGGCGCGCTCGCCATACACCCCGCAGTTGTGAAAAAAAATCTCCGGCATGGTCTTTCCCGGCAGCGCGTCAAGCATCTCGTCCACCTCCAGTTTGATTCGCGCCGCGGAACGGGCCGTCAGGCCACCCGCTCCACGACCATCGCCGCCGCGTTCCCGAAAGCCCCGCAGAGCGAGGCCATCCCGTAGCGAGCGTCGGCGAAATCAGTCTTCATGATGTTGAGCAGCGTCACGATCACCCGCGCGCCCGATTGGCCGAGCGGGTGCCCGAGCGCGATCGCCCCGCCCCATACGTTCACGCGCTCGAAGGGCGCGTTCTCGTTATCGAGCTTGAGATCGCGAATGCAGGCGAGCGCCTGGCTCGCGAAGGCCTCGTTGAGCTCGATGGGGCCGATGTCCTTCGCGGACAGGCCGGTCTTTCCAAAGAGCTTCTTCACCGCCGGTATGGGGCCAATGCCCATGAGCGTGGGATCGCATCCCGCCAGCACGCCGGCTCGATACTTGTGCGTATAGGAGAGCCCCATCTCGTCCGCTTTCTTTCGACCCATGAGCAGCACCGCGCAGGCGCCCTGCGTCAGGGGGGATGATGTCGCCGCCGTCACCACACCGTTGGGCTTGTACGGCGAGCTCATCGTCGCCATCTTTGCCGTGTCCACGGTGTCGCGGATCCATTGGTCGTGCTCCACGAGCATCTCGTTTCCGTTGTCATCGACGCCCGTGACGGGGATGATTTCCTTCTTGAACTTGCCGGCCGTCTTGGCGTCGGCGGCCTTGCGGTTGGACCAGGCCGCCATGTTCTCCATGTCGGCGCGCGAGATGTTCCACCGCTCGGCGACCTTCTCGGCGGTCGCGCCCATCAGGAGGTCGGCGCCGTTGTAGTACTTGAGCAGACGCGGCGGGAAATCGATGTGCGCGCCCATAGGGACCTTTTCCATGTCCTCGACGCCGGCGGCGACGACGATGTCGGCCTCCCCGGTCATGATCGCGCGCGCGCCGTGCATGATGGCCGACATCCCCGACGGGCACTGGTTGGTGAGCGTGTTGGTGGGCACGCAGTCGGGAAGCCCCGAGGCGAGCCACCCCAGCCGCCCGATGTCGTTCTGCATCCCTGACGGATTGGCGCTGCCCACGAAGACCGCATCGATCGTCTCCGGTTTCACCTGGGGATTGCGCGCGAACATCCCCTCATAGACGGCGCTCAAGAGCTCGTCGGGACGGAGCTTCCGAAACCATCCCTTCTCGCGGTTGGCCCGCCCGTTGGGCGTCCGCACGCCATCGATAAAAACGCATTCTTCCATTGCTGACTCCTCTTTGCCTGCGATGCCGCGATCAGGTGAACAGCGGCTGCGTCGCCATGGCGAAGGCCATGTCGCCCTCGATCTTCATCGCGCCGGACATGAAGAGGTTCACCGGATTGGTCTCCTTGCGCATGAGCGCGGAGGTGTCGGCGGCCGACATGCGAAACGTGGAGCGCGGCTGTGCGGCGTTGTTCAGCGTCGCGTCGATCTTGAAGACATGCCCGTCGCTGTGGGCGATCTCCGACAGAAAGCTCCCCTTGAGGCTCTTCAGGGCGTTGTACTTCGCGCGGTTGAGCCCGTGCTGCAGGCCGATGAGCATGTCGAGGTTGTCGGTCTTGATCATCTTGTCGAGATCGTCCTTCGAGAGCTTGATGCGGATCATCGGGTTCTCGATCTCGCCGACGGTAAAATCGAGCTTCGAGCCGTCCGTGACCGTGTAGCCGTACGATTCGCTGTCGACGTTGATGACCATGGTGATGGAGCTTCCGGCGAGTTCCGCCGAGGTCGGGTTGGACGCCGCCATCTCGGCGGACACCTTCGGCAGCACCGAGGTGAGGAAATCGCCCACGGCGGTGTCTGCGGGGATCTTGGGTAGTTGTGCCATTATCGTTCTCCTTTCGCGTGTGATGATTTTGAACTGACATGTCAGTCTATTGGCGGGGCGGTTTTGTCAAGCGGAAAAATATTTTTCGGCCGCCCGCATGCGCCGGAAAATACTATTGACACCGGGCCCGCCCGCCGGGAAGGGTTATGGCGACGACCGAACCGGGACCGCCATGAACGCCGAAGAACGAAAAAAACACATCCTCCGCTGCGCCAAGAAGCTCTTCTCGCGACACGGCTTCTACGAGACGCAGATTTCCGACATCATCACGGAGGCCGACATCGCGCGCGGCACGGTCTACCAGTACTTCAAGCACAAGGAAGACATCTTCACCACCCTGCTCGAGGAGTTCTACACCGCCTGGGAGCGCCTGATCGCGTCGGCCTCCGAGAATGTGGACCTCGACGCGGTCTCGCCTGAGGCCTACCTCCGGACGCGCATACGCACCACCCTCCTCTTCTTCGCCGGCGACAATGAGATGTGCAACATCGTCCTGAGGATGGGGGTCGGGATACACAAGAGCTTCGACGCCGTCATCAAGCGCTTCGAGAAAAAGATCGCCGGCGTCATCATCGACGACCTCGTCATCGGACAGAAATACAAGACCGTCCGCGCCGACATCGACCGCGAGCTCTTCGCGAACATCATCGTGGGGGCGCTCTTCCGCGTCTCCTACTACTACTTCGTCCAGCACAAGTCGCACAAGGACTCCCGCGACATCGACGCCATCACCGACCGCATCGTCGGCTTCATCTCCCCCGGCCTCTTCGCGAAGTGACCCACGGCATCGCCCCGCAGGAAAAAAGTGCTTGCAATTCCCGGCGGTACGAATAGACTGACATGTCAGTACAATTACAGCCGTGGAGGACGCAATGATCTGCTTCGCATGTTCCGAAGAACAAACCCTCATGAAGGAAACGGCCGCAAAACTGGTCCAGGGCGCTATCGCCGACGCGGCCCATCAGATGGACGAAACGGGCCGCATCCCGGACGACGCCGTCCGAAAATTCCGCGAGCTGGGGACGCTGCTCGCGGCCATTCCCGAGGAATACGGCGGCTATGGCATGGGGAACTCTCCCATCATGAACAGCATCATCCTCGAGGAGCTCGCCGCCGGGGACATGGGCTTCGCGATCGCCGCCACCCTGCCGGCGCTCTTCCTTATGCCCGTGATGGACTGCGGGACGGACGCGCAGAAGGCGCGGCATCTCGCGGATTTCGCCGCCGATCCGGACGGCGCATGCGGCACGCTCGCAATCAACGAGCCGCGCTTTCGTTTCGATCCCTACGACCTCGCGACGACCGCCGTGCGGAAGAACGGATCGTATATCCTGAACGGGACCAAGTGCTTCGTGCCGCTGGCCGAGACCGCCCGGCGGATCATGATCGCGGCGGCGCTCGACGGGACGAACGGCCTGTTCATCGTCGACAGAAACAATCCCGGCCTGACCGTCGGCGCGCGCGAGAAGAACCTTGGCCTGAACTCGTTGGCGACACACCCGATCACCCTGACGGACTGCGAGATCCCAGCGGATGACCGGCTGGGGGGCGATGCCGGCTGCGACTACGACCGGCTGCTGCAGCGGACCTGGACGGCGATCGCCGCGATCGGGACCGGGATCTGCCGCGCATCGTATGAATATGCGAAGAATTACGCGAAGGAGCGCGAGCAGTTCGGAGAGGCGATCGCGAGCCGCCAGTCGATCGCCTTCATGATCGCCGAGATGGCCTACGAGGTTGACGCTATGCGGCTGATGACCTGGAAGGCGGCGTCCGCCCTCGAGGCCGGGCGCGACGCGCAGCGGGAGGCGTACCTCGCGCGCATCTACGCCGGCGAGATGGCGATGAAGCTCACCGACTACGGCGTGCAGGTCCTGGGCGGGCACGGCTATATCCGTGAGCATCCCGTGGAGCGCTACTACCGCAACGGCCGCGGAATCGCCATCCTCGAGGGCATGGCAATCGCGTAAAGATCAGAACACTACAATGAAACCCATGCAATTTCTTAATCGCTCAGAGCGGCGACGATATCGCACTCACCCCGCGGTGATGTGCATCCGTGCACGGCACCGCTCCGGCGGCCATCCTGGCCGCCTGTTCGTTGCGATACCGTCGCCGCTCTGAGCAATATCACAAGAACAATAAACAATATATCCCAAATGAGGATGTGAGGCCATCATGATAAATCTCGAAACACCCGACTACCTTGCCAGCATGCGGTCCAGCATGAACAATCTCGCCGCGGGGGTCCTTCGGCCCATCGCGCGCAAGTACGACGCCGCCGAGCACGAGTATCCCGCCGAGCTGGACATGTTCCGCGGCATGCAGATCCTGGGGCGCCCCAAGAAGAAAAAGGCGGATGCGCCGAAGCCCGACGGCGGAAACGGAAAGCCCAAGAAGGGGATCAACCTTTCGACCGTGGCCACCATCGAGGAGATGTGCTGGGGCGACGCGGGGCTCCTCCTCTCGATCCCCAATGCGGGGCTGGGAAACGCCGCCATCGCCGCCGTCGCGACCGACGAACAGCTCGAGCGCTTCGGCGGCAAGTGGGCCGCGATGGCCATCACCGAGCCGGGCTCGGGATCGGACTCCGGCTCCATCACCACCACCGCACGGCGCGACGGCGGCGAGTGGGTGCTCAACGGCGAGAAGATCTTCGTGACCTGTGCCGACCGGTGCGACATCGTCGTCGTATGGGCGACGGTCGACAGGAGCGCCGGGAAGTCCGGCATCAAATCCTTCATCGTGGAAAAGGGCACGCCCGGCTTCAAACTCGAGCACCTCGAGCACAAGCTGGGCATCCGCGCATCGGACACCGGCACCTTCGTGCTCGACGAGTGCCGTATTCCATTCGACAACATCCTGGGATCGGCCGAGGTGAAGAAGGACACCGAGGGCTTCAAGGGCGTGATGAAGACCTTCGACAATACCCGGCCGATGGTCGCGTCGATGGCGACGGGGATCGCGCGCGCGTCGCTCGATTTCACCCGCGAGAAGCTCGACGAGAGCGGCGCGACCATCGACTACAAGCGAAATCTCAACAATGTCGGTTCTCTCGAGAAGGATTTCTATCTGATGGAGGCGCACCTGGAGGCAATGCGCCTGCTGGTGTGGCGCGCCGCCTGGATGGCCGACACCGAGCAGTTCAACAACGTCGAGGCGTCGATGGCCAAGGCGAAAGCGGGCCGGCAGGGGACGCTCATCACGCAGAAGTGCTGCGAGCTCCTGGGACCGCTGGGATTCTCGAAGGAGCACCTCGCGGAGAAGTGGATGCGCGACAGCAAGATCATGGACATCTTCGAGGGGACGGGGCAGATCCAGCACCTCATTATCGCGCGCAACGTGCTTGAGATGTCCGGGAAAGACTTGAAGTGACCTCATCCCCCCAGCCCCCTTCTCCCATAGGAGAAGGGGGAGCAGTAGTCGCAATAATTGAAGCCCTCTCCTGTGGGAGAGGGCGCGCCGGAGGTGACGCGCACGGAGGCGCTAATGTCGATCGCGGGCAGGAGGCCCGAATGGCGATCGACCGGGGTGAGGTGATGAAATACAACCAGCAAGCATTCAACAGCCAAACTAGATAAAGGAGAAAATAATGAACATCAACGACGTAAAAAAAATCGCCGTCATCGGATCGGGCGCCATGGGACATGGGATCGCCCAGGTTTGCGCGAGCGCGGGCTACTCGGTGCACATGACCGACATCAAACAGGAGTTCCTCGACACTGCGATGAAGAAGGTCGCCGAAAGCCTCACGTTTCTTGTGGGCAAGGGGAAGATCACGCAGGAGGCGATGAATGCGATCCTCGCGAACAATCTGAAGACGACTCTCGACGTAAAGGAAGCCGTGAGCGGCGCGCAGATCGTCATCGAGGCGGTGCCGGAGGTCATGGATCTGAAGAAGTCCGTCTTCAAGAACCTTTCGGGCATCGCAGCGCAGGACGCGATTCTCGCCACCAACACCTCGACGATGAGCGTGTCGGAGATCGGCTCGGTCGTATCGAACCCGTCGCGCTTCATCGGGATGCACTTCTTCAATCCCGTGACCATCATGAAGCTGGTGGAGATCATCTACGGCGACAAGACGAGCGACGACGCGGTTGAGCTCCTCTGCGAGGTGTCAAAGAAGTGCGGCAAGATTCCGGTCAAGGTCCTCAAGGACCGGCCCGGCTTCATCGTCAACCGCATCAACGCCCCCAACCAGGCGCTCCTCTCGGCGATCCTGGACGAGGGAAAGATGCAACCCGACGAGCTCGACTGCGTGATGAAGAAGATGGGCATCAAGATGGCGCCCTTCGAGACGGCGGATTTCGTGGGCCTGGACGTCTTCACGCACATACTCGATTACTACGCACAGACGCTCTCGCCGCAGTACAAGCCCGGGAAATTCCTCACCGACAAGGTCGCGAAGAACGAGCTGGGCCAGAAGTCCGGAAAGGGCATCTACGACTGGTCCTCGGGCAAGGCGGCGATCGACTCCTCGAAGGAGACGACGGACATCACCCCGCTGCATCTGCTGTCCGTGCAGATCAACGAGGCGGTGAAGGTCTTCAAGGAAGGCATCGCGACCTCCGTGGAGGACATCGACAGCGCCGTGAAGTTCGGAATGAACGCCTTCGCAGGCCCGTTCACGCTCGCCTCGGGGATGCAGCCGGAACAGCTCACCGGCGCGCTCGATTATCTGGCCGACCGCTTTTCGCTGGACATCCTGCGCCCCGAGCCAGAAATAACGGACGGTTCGTTCAAGACGATCGGCCGCTAGGGCCGTAGCGCCCGGCGCGCCGGGCGGATCAACGCTTACGGAGGATATCATGTCAGATTCATTACTGTTCGAACAACGGGGGCCGGTCGGCATCATCACCATCAACAAGCCGAAGGCGAACCAGCTGAGCCACGACGTTTTCGAGGGCATGCGGAAGTATCTCGACGCGAACGAGCCCGACAAAAACGTGCGGGCGATCGTCATCACCGGCGCGGGCGACAAGATTTTCTGCGCCGGCGCGGACCTCTCCAGCGGCTTCGGCGAGTTCGGGCCCGTGGACTTCCTGAAGCGCGGCCAGGACATCTGGAACAAGATCGAGGACTACCCGAAACCGGTGATCGCGGCGCTGGGCGGCCACGCGCTCGGCGGCGGCTGCGAGCTCGCGCTCGCGTGCCATGTCCGCTTCATGAAGAAGGGCGCGCGCATCGGCCTCACGGAGACCAACCTGGGGATCATCCCCGGCTACGGCGGGACGCTGCGGCTGCCGCGGCTCATCGGCCGCTCGCGGGCGCTGGACTGCATCATGTTCGCCAAGCAGTACGAGGCTGAGGAAGCGCTCGCGATCGGGCTGATCGACCGCCTGTGCGACGAGGGGAAGACGTTAGACGACGCGATCGCCTACGGCGAGGAGATCGCGAAGCGCCCGCCGCTGGCGATCCGCGCGGTGCTCAAGATCATGTCGGCCAGCGCCAGCATGTCGCCCGAGCAGCACCTCAAGATCGAGCGCGAGGAGCTGGCGAAACTCTTCTCGACCAAGGACATGATGGAGGGCATGACCGCCTTCATGCAGAAGCGCCCGGCGGTGTTCACCGGGGAATAGCGTTTCGCATATTGTCGCAGTGCACACATTCCATTCAGGACGATTCGGGGATGCGATGCATCTCCCGTTTTTTCTGCGATCGCAG
>Ga0116178_10001208_pt1 | contig 21423 bp, 19 predicted proteins | sample AD_STIC12_MetaG_FD_89880 | JGI IMG/M metagenome (GOLD analysis project Ga0116178, IMG submission 89880) | Active sludge microbial communities of municipal wastewater-treating anaerobic digesters from USA - AD_STIC12_MetaG | ecosystem: Engineered > Bioreactor > Anaerobic > Digestate | place: USA... | reverse complement strand
CCCTACGATATACCGAATGTTGAATTCTCGCATGTGGGCAAGCTATGCAGCTTCGATGCATTCCTCAAGAAATATGAGCTTACTGAGCCTGCATTATTACAGCTCGCTCAAATTGTGAGAGGTGCTGATACTTCAAATCTTGACCTTACACCTCAATCGGCAGGTTTATATGCAATCTCACTTGGATTATCTAAAAGCTTCTCAGATGACCATGAAATGTTAAAGCATGGCATGGTGATGTACGACGCGCTATATGCATGGTGTAAAGAATGCCAAGATGAAACTCATAATTGGCCTCCAGTTATAAAATAGTTCAATATTGTGTGGATGGTTTGGGGATTTTGCTGCAATCTAGTGAAATTAGGTGAAGGTCTCAAATGGGTCGAAAGCTCCGAAATTGAACGGTGACTATGGATATATGCAATTTTAACATGTGCCAAAGTTGGCTTTAAGGCTTAAACTTTGCATTTATGAATGATTAACTACGGCCATGAAGGGATAGTCGAGCGTATTCTCCAATTTGAATCAAGCGTGACAATAATATGCACATTTTCTATTCGTACGGCGAGACTCCAATGCTACTTGATACAGGAGAGAAACTAAATGCTCTTCATAAACGACTCATTACGTTTCTCAATTCCGGAGTAAAAGAAGAATCTATATCAGCCGAGGTGACCTACAGCCCAGCTCCCCACGATGAATTTTTGAAAGGTTTACGCATTCAGAAGACCAAAGACCCAGTAATGCTTCGTTTGACTGAGGATCGTTGGCTTGAACTCACTGGTTCTGAAACTGATTTAGCAAAATACTTTAGTCATTTTTACTTTGATAACCCAAGTGAGGATGATCACCATCACCCTGACAATGCTGACTATATGACTAGTGGTTCCTTGAACCTTATCATTGAAGCAGCTTCTACGTGGCCTGAATAATACAAATTTAGATCTCTTGTCTATGTCCGCTACAGGGTCGAGGGCTGAAGTAGAGCCTTTGCACTCGAAGGTCGCCTATGCGGATTTTTCAGTCATTAAATCTTAATCTAATAATAAGCATCATTGAATGAACTTTAATTTTGGAATTGATTTTTAAGTTAATTAATTACAAGATGCTATGAGTATTGTTAAGGACTTTTACTTAATTCAAAATTTGATATTAAGTCACGATGTCTTGACGGTAGATTTGACGGTAGATTGAAAATTTACAAACTTAAGACCCTTTTTAATTAAGGCGCCTGTAGATTTGTTTTGTTGACTCTTTCCCACCAATAAAGACGCCCCTTTCGTGAGATTGGGGCGTTTTCATTTGGGTCACGTTTAGCTCAACCTTCAACAAAATTTAAAGCACTTTTTTAAACAAATTTTCGTCTTGGATATTAGACATGCATAAAAATTGATAGGTATATGAGCAAGTTATTTTTCGCAATACCAACCAAGATGAGACTTCAGCTCTCATCATCAGCATGATTTAACCTAGTTTGTTGTCAGCAATATGATATTTTGGGTCTTCCAGCACGTTCACTTCTATCATCCCTTTGGCTTTATCTAATAGCTCTAAACAGTCTTGGCTCAGGTGTTTGAGGTGCAGTTTTTTGCCCGCTGTTTGATAGCGTTCTGCTAATGAATCGATGGCAGCAAGGGCTGAGTGGTCAGCAACTTTGGCATTTTTGAAATCAATCGCCACTTCTTGTGGGTCGTTTGCGGGTGAAAACAGATTCTGGAATGCTGAAATGGAGGCAAAGAATAGCGTGCCTTTCAATTCGTACACTTTCCAGCCTTGTTCATTTGTGCGTGTTGTTACGCTGATTTGTTTGGCATGTTCCCACGCAAACACTAGGGCAGAAAAAATAACCCCGATAATGACCGCAATTGCCAAATCTGCAATCACCGTGATGCCGGCAACCAGGATTATGACTAATAAATCTGGCTTGGGTACTTTGCCATACAATCTAAAACTACCCCATTCAAACGTTTTTTCAGCGACGACAAACATCACGCCTATCAGTGCTGCCAGTGGAATCATCTCAATCCAGTGTGAAGCAAACAGAACAAATGAAAGCAGAAACACAGCGGTGGCAATGCCTGACAATCTTTTTAGCGCGCCATTGTTGACGTTAATCATACTTTGGCCAATCATGGCGCATCCACCCATGCCGCCGAATAAGCCTGTTACCACGTTTGCAGCGCCTTGTGCCATTGATTCGCGGTTAGGCTTGCCTCTTGTGTCAGTCATGTCGTCAATCAGGTTAAGTGTGAGTAAAGTTTCAATCAAGCCAACCGCAGCAAGTATTAATGCATACGGGAAAATTATTTTGAAAGTTTCAAGGTTGAATGGCACTTGCGGAATATGAAAATTAGGTAAGCCACCTGCAATGGAACCTAAATCACCGACGGTTTTAGTATCAATATTCAAAAAAGTAACGCCAAGTGAAACCACCATGATGCCGGCTAAGGTTGAAGGTATGGCTTTGGTCAATTTAGGTAGCAAATAGATCACCGCCATGGTCAAGGCGATTAGCCCTAACATTGTATAAAGTGGCAAGCCGCTCATCCACGCTGTGGTTCCATCTTCAGCCACGGTTTTAAAGTGCCCAAACTGCGCCAAAAATATCACAATTGCCAAACCATTCACAAAGCCCAACATCACAGGATGCGGCACCATACGAATAAATTTACCTAACTTGGCAACGGCAAACAGTATTTGCAACACGCCCATTAGCACCACCGTAGCAAATAAATACTCAACGCCATGCTGCACCACCAATGCCACCATGACAACAGCCAGCGCACCCGCTGCGCCTGAAATCATGCCTGGGCGACCACCAAACGTGGCGGTGATCAATGATACCAATACCGCTGCATATAACCCTGTAAGTGGCGACACATGCGCAATCAAGGCAAATGCAATCGCCTCTGGCACCATTGCCAGCGCAACCGTTAAGCCACTTAATAAATTGAGTTTAATTTCTTGTGGACTGTATTTTTCAAAACTTAAAATAGACAACTTACGCTCCGATGACAAAATTTTACAGCGTTATCGACGCACGTCCATAACGTCCAATAACCGAGATAATTAGTTTCTGAATAAATTAAAATGTGAACTGCCCACACAATAACGAATGCAGGTCTTAAGAAGTGACGGGGCGTAACTCAGAACATTACATTGAAGTTCAGTTAATATCTTTGGTTTTTTTAAGGGCGTGATTATCTCACGATTAGGCTATTTAACAGCGCCATCCAAGTTAAATTTCAATCTTTGTTGGCGCAACGAATGTGCGTCTTGATGAGTTAAAAGTGATTGTACTTACGCAAAAGTGGCAACAAAAAAGCCCAGTGATTGCGCACTGGGCTTTAAAGTTTGTTTGGGGCTTATTATTTATTGCAAACGTACATTGTTACTTCAAAGCCAAAACGCATTTCTGTTGCTGCTGGTGTTGTCCACATAATCATTCTCCTTTGAGTTTATTCACATCACCATTGATGTGTTTGTATGATTCACATCATACGCATTGGTTTAAATTTTACGCTATGCGCAACACGTAAAAACGCCTCATGATTTTACTTAAATAATCCTAATTAGCTGCCATCAAATATTAAAAAAATATGCGTTAAAAATTGGTTTGAAAGTGTATATTTTACGTCGAGAAAAAAATTATGCTCTGCGAGCCTTTATTTATATGGCTCGCAGAGCATCGAAAAAGGTTGCGTGTTAAAAATAGGGTTTTAAAGCACTTTTTCACATGGTTTAATTGCACTAATTTCACTCATTTTTTTCTGGTGATGATGCGCAGCTGCAGCCTTAATTTCAATATACAATATGCATCAGTTTTAATGAGCAAATGCGTTTTGCATTGAACGTAAGCCTTACTGGCAGGTCTACGTTAAGTAATAGCAACATTTAATTTACGAAGGAATACAAATGAACATCTCAGCACTACTTTTAGCCATTTCGCTCAGTTTTGGATTTAGTCAGTTATCGTTGGCGGACCACCATGAAGACGGTGGGAAGCACTGTTCGCGTCATCACAAAATGCAAGATGCGGATACCAATAAAGACGGTGCAATTAGCCGTGATGAATTTATGGCTGGCCACCAAGCCATGGCAGACAAGATGTTTTCTAAGATGGATGCCAATAACGATGGCAAAATCGACGAGGCCGAGCGCACCGCGGGCAAAGAAAAAATGGGGAAACATTGCGATAGAAAAGACCATGATAAGTCTAGTAAGTAATCATATGCAATCAGCTTAAACAACCGAAAGCAGGTAAAAACTACGCAATCAAGCCACACTTATTTAGTGTGGCTTTTTGTTTTTATCACGCGCATAATTGCCCAACATTAATGTGAATGGAGTCAAGCATGCATGCATACACCGTGTTAATTACCGGGGCGAATCGCGGTATTGGGTTAGAACTTAGCCGGCAATATGCCGCCGATGGCTGGCAAGTATTGGCGTGTTGCCGGCACCCGCAATCGGCCATTGCCTTGCAGGCGCTCACTACACAGCATGACAACGTGCATGTGTTGCCATTAGATGTGAGTGATTTTAGGCAAATTGATGCACTGGCACTCACACTCAAGGCGCAGAATATTGATGTGCTGATTAACAATGCGGGCGTTTATCCTGAAAGCACTTTTGGCGACACCGATGAGCAGCTTTGGGCGAATGCTTTCAAGGTAAACAGCATGGCGCCCATGAAAATGGCCGAGGCTTTTGTGCAGCATATCACCAGAAGCCAGCTTAAAAAAATTGCCACCCTCAGCAGCAAAATGGGCAGCATTGATGACAACACCAGCGGTGAGAGTTATTTGTATCGCAGCAGTAAAACTGCGGTGAATATGGTCATGAAAAGTTTGGCGATTGACCTCAAGCCTTACGGCATTAGCGTGGTGACGTTGCACCCGGGCTGGGTACGCACCGACATGGGCGGCCCCAATGGTTTAATTGATGCCAGCGCCAGCGCAACCGGCTTGCGTGAAGTGATTGCCCATTTAAACTTAAGCAACTCAGGCCGATTTATTGCTTATGATGGAAAGCCGATTGCTTGGTAGTTGCGGCTTTGTAAGGCGCGCGCTCTTCTAGCTCGTTGGTGTAGACAGTGATATTTTCTTGCTCACGCGCTAAAAATTGCGCAATGGCCTCAGCGAATTCAGCATGAGCAATTCGGTGGTATGAACACGTTGGGCGCGGCTCAAATCCACGCGCCAATTTGTGTTCGCCCTGCGCACCTCCTTCAAAATATGTGATGTTTTCAGTGATGCAAAATTGCTGTGATTGGTAATAACACAACTCAAAATGCAAGCCAGAAACAAACTGCGTTGCACCCCAATAGCGGCCGTACAGCGTAGTTTGGTTATAAAAATTCAGGGCACAGGCAATGGGTTGGTTATTGCGCGATGCGACCATTAGCACAATATTGTGTGGCATCGTTTGGCCAACTTCACTAAAAAACGCACGTGATAAATAAGGCGTAGAGTGATGTTCTGCATAGGTATTGCTGTAGCAAGTGTAAAAAAAATCCCAAAGTTCTGCTGAAATATTCTTACCTAAAACTGCGTGACATACCACGCCAGAAGCCTGAACTTTTTTACGCTCCTGATGAATTTTTTTACGTTTATCGTGGCTTAACGTGTTCAAAAATTCTTCAAAATTTTGGTACTGATGATTTTGCCATCTAAACTGCACCCCGTGGCGTTGCAACCAACCAGCCTTATTCAGCACGGCGGCAGAATGTTCATCAGGAAACAGCACATGGGCTGACGACAATTGCAACTGCCGCATGACTGTATCCAGCGCTTCAAGCATCAACGTTTGCACTTCAACCGTTGCACTTAATAATCTTGCACTGGTTACGGGCGAAAAAGGAATCGCAGATAATAACTTTGGGTAATACGACAGGCCGTTTTGCGCATAAGCATCTGCCCAGGCCCAATCAAACACATATTCACCATACGAATGGCTTTTAATAAAAAGCGGCATCGCCCCGACCAACAGCGCATCTTCTTTAACCAGCAAATAATAAGATTGCCAGCCCGTGCCAGCCCCAATCGATTTTGAATGCTCAAGCGCACTCAAAAATGCATAACTGAGTAAGGGCATATCACCCACCAAGGCATTCCAGTCACTGGCACTGACCTGCTCAATAGTTTGGACGATAGAAATAATGCGGGACATAGGCTTTAATATTAAGCCATTATCGGCGTTAGCCATGCGGAATTAGAAAAAATTTATATGTCGATGATGTTGCTGTAAATACTTGATACGGGTTTACCGTTTGAAATTAATACGAGCGCTTTTTTAAATTGACAGAGGTCTGCCTAGCGTCTTTATGCTTACTTGGAATAGCCTCAATCGGCTTGGTTGGCGCAGTTTCAGCTTGCTTATTCACGACCGCCTCTACCGCCGCCTGTAGCTTTTTTTCTTCTATGGCCATTTCAGCGGCTTTTCTGCGCTCTAAAATACGCGCTTGCGCTTCTTCTAATTCATCAATCGTAATCGCACCATCTTCATTGGTATCTACCTGATTAAAATGCCGGGCAATTTGTGGGAGTTTTTCCGTGGCTTCTTGTCTAGTGACCATGCCATCACCATCGGTATCCGCATCTAAAAACCGAGCTTCAATACTTTCATGCATGGCTTTTCGCCGCGCTTCAATCTGCTCATGATTTTCATCAACAGAGCGGGCATAATCATCCAACGCCCTGCGTAGTTTTTCTCTATTTTCTGGGCTAAAGTTTAAGTTGAGGGTTTGTTGCAGGCCTTCTTCGGCTGAGGCATCTTCATTTGCTGCGAGTCTCTGACTATCGCCCACCACAAAAAAATAACCCCGACCCGCAGCAAGTGCGTAGTTTGACAATCCTAAATAAATACAGGCGGCTACGCATGCACACTTACTAATTGAAAAATTATTTAGCATGACCATGATTAAGTTTTACTAGGAGCAATTCAACAACCTTAAAAAAAGTAAATTCACCGAAAATTTAGAACAATAGTATAACCATATACTATGGATGGCTATTGTTAATCATATGTTTCAGTCTTGGAAAAATTGTAATAATTTGTAACAGCATTAAGATTAAACCTTGCCACTTGCAACTGTACAAAAAAATTAAAACGCTGCGTGGCGTAGACTTGTTAGAAATAAATTAGTTTCGTCGTTTTAATACCGATACGTATTGATATCCACGAAAATTAACTTACATTTTGTCACCAATCACAATATACTTTAAGACTTAAATTCGTGGCGATATTTTGGACAGTTATCAACAATTAACGAGAACAACATCATGTCAGATCAACATAAAAAAATTCTGGTCGTCGATGACGACGTCCGTCTACGTGAGCTGCTGCAGCGCTACCTTACTGAGCAGGAATATACCGTTAAAGTGGCATCAGATGCCAAAGAGATGGACGCCATACTGGCAGTGGAAGCCATTGATTTATTAGTGTTAGATTTAATGTTGCCGGGCGAAGACGGCTTGTCAATTTGCCGCAGAATACGCGCTAGCGGCACTTTATTACCCATCATCATGCTCACAGCGCGTGGCGATGAAGTGGATAGAATTATCGGCCTTGAGATGGGCGCAGACGATTATCTGCCAAAACCATTTAACCCGCGTGAGTTGCTAGCGCGTATCAATGCCGTATTGCGTAGACATGAGCGCCTGCAACCAAGCGCGCCTGCACTCAATAGCGATAGCGTGACCATTGGCGAATTTGTATTCAACCCCGCAACCCGCTCATTAACAAAAGATGGCGCCGCGGTCACCATTACCAGCGGGGAATTTGCGCTGTTAAAAGTGTTTGTTGATCATCCACGTCAACCGCTTTCACGCGATAAACTCATGCAATTAGCGCGTGGCCGCGAATTGGACGTTTTTGACCGCAGCATTGATGTGCAAGTATCCCGTTTACGTAAACTGATTGAACCTGATGCCGCGCACCCCAGATATTTACAAACCATGTGGGGCTTTGGCTATGTGTTTATTCCTGATGGAGAAGTCGATTAAACTTACGTGTTATACCGCATGTTGCTAAAAACCAATCCGATTCAATTGACGTTATCATCAATTTAAATTGACAGTCCAACTCCTCCCTAAAACCCTGCTTGCCAGAGTGATGTTACTAATCGCTGTATTACTGGCAGTCGGGCAATTTGCATCGTTGCAGATTTTTGAGTATTTTGAGCGCAAGCCGCGTGCTGAAGCCACCGCACTGCAGGCAGTCACTGTGGTCAATTACACGCGCGCTTCATTGATTGCTTCGCAAGAAAATCTGCGCCAAGCCCTACTCTCTGAAATTACAGGTAAAGAAGGTGTGCGTGTCTATTACGCAGACTTTATGGAAGAAATCGAGCCGCTGCCAAGTGACCCGTTTATTAACATGGTTGCTGAAAAAATACGCGAAAGATTAGGCACAGAAACCATCATCACCACGCGGCACTACGGCATTGAAGGGTTTTGGGTCAGCTTTAATATTGGTTTGGATGATTTTTGGGTAGTCATTCCACGCGTGCATGTTGACCGGCCTTTTCCTTGGCAATGGCTAGGCTGGGGCGCATTAGTACTGGCCCTTTCGCTCGCAGGCGGCTACCTAATTGCGATGCGTATCAATCGGCCATTACGCTTACTCATGAACGCTGCCGATAGACTTCGTAACGGCGAATCTCCAGAAAAACTGCCCGTTGGCAGTTTTGCAGAACTTCAGGAAGTGAATGATACTTTTAACAAAATGGCAGATTCATTAGCCGAGTTAGATGCTGAACGTACGCTTATCTTAGCCGGGGTTTCTCACGATATTCGCACACCCTTGGCAAGACTACGTCTGGCAGTAGAAATGCTTCCTGATGAAAGTTGCGCCAGTTTCAAAGCGGGCATGATTGAAGATATTACCGATATGAATAACATCATTCATCAATTTTTAGACTTTGTTAAAGGAGTCGAGGGTGAACCGACGCAAATGGTCGACATCAACAACTTATTACAAGGCATCCATGATCGCCAACTTCGCGCCGGGCGCGACATTTCGGTTGAGCTTGGGCCCACTTACGCAATCCCCATTCGCCCACTTGCCATGCAACGCCTGCTGGATAATTTAGTGGGGAATGCCTACGCCTATGGACGTGGCCAAGTACGTATTGCCAGCAGAATCACTGCGGACTATGTCGTCATCAGTGTGTTTGATAATGGCCCTGGCATTCCTGAAACGCATGTAGAAAAACTACTGCGGCCTTTCGAACGGCTAGACACGGCCCGTAGCAATGCTGGTGGCAGCGGGTTAGGCTTGGCCATTGCTGACCGTATTGCCAAATTACATCAGGGAAAACTTGAACTGATTAACCGAACTGAAGGTGGCTTAGAAGCGCGCCTGAGTATTCCTATTTATAGTTAAGTCTAGTGCGCTTTTGTTTGTAGCGTTGCTTCAAACTGATCCAGAGGCATCGGTTTTCCGAACAAGTAGCCTTGCAAATGCTTGCAGCCTTTATTAAGTAACAGGCGCTTTTGTTCCTCGGTTTCCACACCTTCGGCAATCACATCAAAACCAAGGCTACTTGCCATTGCGACAATGGTTTCCACAATGGAGAGGTCATTACTATCATCCGCAATGTCACGCACAAATGAACGATCTATTTTCAACTCATTAAGTGGCAAAATCTTCAAATACTGCAAAGATGAATAGCCAGTACCAAAATCATCCAAGGAGAAAAGCACTCCAATAGACTCAAGGGCTATCATCGAAATGATAATACTCTCGACATTTTCCAGCAGAAGACTTTCTGTCAATTCCAACTTAAGCTGCTTAGGTCTAAATGTATAGCGTTGCAATGTAAGCTGCAACTGCCTTACAAACTCTGCCTGACTAAATTGCCTCGCGCTGACGTTGACCGATAAAGTCAAATGCTGCGTCATTGGATTTTTTTGCCACTGCTCCAATTGCGCACAAGCACTTTCAATCACCCATTGCCCAATTGGCAGAATCAACCCCGTTTCTTCTGCAAGGGGAATAAACTGCAATGGTGGCACCATGCCGCGAGAAGGATGATTCCAACGAAGCAACGCCTCCGCGCCAATCGCCTTGCCAAATTCATCCACCTGAACTTGGTAATGCAGTTGAAACTGCTGAAACTCCAGTGCACTACGCAGCTCTATTTCAAGTGAAGCTCTAACGTTAAAAGCTTCCTGCATTTTAGGGTCAAAAAACCGTATTCTGTTTCGTCCTGATTTTTTAGCTTGATACATGGAGATATCTGCTTGTTTTAACAATTCTGCAATTTCCAGCATATTGCCCTGAAACAAAGTGACCCCAATACTCGACGTGGCGTGATACTGATGCACCGCTATTTGGTATTGCTCATTAAGCATCGTTTGGATTTTATGCGCCACGACTTCGGCTAAGGATGCCGCTTCATTTAATTGCTCGCTTAAATTTTCAAGCAATACAACAAATTCATCGCCTCCCAAACGCGCCACTGTATCGCCTTCACGCACACTTGATGATAAGCGCTTTGCAACCTCTTGTAGCAACAAATCCCCTACATCATGCCCCAGCGTGTCATTGAGCGCTTTAAAGTTATCTAAATCAATTAGCAGCAACGCACCAATTTGCCTTGTGCGGGCGCTAGAAGCAATCGCGTGCTGGAGTCGGTCTATAAACAATTGTCGATTCGGTAACTGCGTCAATAAATCATGAAACGCCAAGTGCAGAATTTCATCGGCCGCGGCTTTACGCGCGGTGATATCGACATGCGAGCCAACATAATGCGTGACCACACCATCGTTACCTTTAACCGCTGAAATGGAGACTAAGTTATAAAGTAATTGACCATTTTTATGGCGATTCAGCACCTCGCCCTGCCAAGAACCCTCACGACGAATTTTTTGCCACATGTCTGAATAAAAATCGGTGTCATGTGTACCCGACTGCAATAATCGAGGCGTTTCACCGATCACTTCCTCAGTGGTATATCCAAAAATTTCCGTAAAGGCCTTATTCACCCGAAGAATTCGCAGGCTAGCATCGGTAATCATCACTGAATCTTGTGACTCAAATGCAACCGCCGAAATTTGCAAATTAATTTCCGCCTGCTTACGCTCCGTAATATCCTGCACTGTGCCATGCAAACCAACTATCTGACCATTTTCGTCATGAATGCCTTTGCCGCGCGCAGTCACCCAGCGTCGAGTACCGTCCGCACGTATTACTTCAGCATCACACTCGTATGGTAGCCCATCTAACAACCCCTGGTTCATTACAACGGTAAGTTGCTGCCAACTTTTGACTGTAAAGTATTGCGGTACTTCATCGATATCTGCCGGTGGAAGGGCCAGGTCACGGCCATATATCTCGTATAGTTCCTCAGACCATACATGCGTATTGGTGACGGTATCCCAAGACCAGTCACCGATTCTCGCAAAATGATTCGCTTCTTTTAGTCTGGCCTCACTTTTTTGCAAGCGCTCGTTTTTTTGTTTGTTATCGGTAATATCCAGCGAGATGCGGCAAATGTACTGAATAGCCCCAGAAGTGTTGAGTACGGGAAAAATCGTTGAGGCAAAATAGCGTAGCTCGCCAGCCACTGGCCAAAACTCTTCAATGGCATGGCGCTGCATGGTGCACAGCACAATCTCATCATTAATACTTAAATTATTGGCAATTTCTTCAGGGTAAAGATCAAAATCTGTTTTGCCCAATATTTCTAATTCCGTCAGCCCGTGTATGCGCAATAATTTTGGATTTGCCAGCACGTAGTGTCCTGCGGTATCTTTCAATGAAAGAAATGCTGGTGAATAATTCACAATCGCGCTTAATTTAAAATCGCGATCCTGCAAAGCTGTTTGAACCTGCTTAATTTCTGTAATGTCGTGCGAAATCCCAAATAATCCAATCACATTGCCTGCATCATCAAACATTGGGCCTTTTGTCACATAGGCAGTAATTGTGCCTGCATTTAGTAAACTCACCTGCTCTTCATGGGTTTGGGTTTTGCCTTTCGCCATAATTTCAGCATCCAGGCGCTTTAGATGACTGGCTGTCGGTTCAGGGAAAATAAACGAATCATCTTGACCAATAATTTCATCCATCGGCTTGCCCACAATATCTGCACCCGCTTGGTTTATCAGCAAATAGCGGCCAGCACGGTCTTTCACATAAATCGCATCACGCGTTCCAGACACTGCAACATTCAGCAGCTTGGCTTGGTTTTCTGCTTTGGCCCGCGTGCGCATCAATATTTCACTTAGCACACTCATTGTCAGTCCACTGACAATAAGAAAACTCCATTGCAATAAATCATAGCCATCAGTAAATTGAAAGCTCCATCGTGTGGGAACAAACAGGAGTTTGGCGCCTATTGCAACGGTAGCTGTTGAAATAACACCAGGCCAAAATCCACCCAATAGCGCCCCTAAGATGATTGGAAACATAAATAAAATCATGAGCGGCCGATGATCTGTATTGAGCCCCATATGATGCCTAATCAAAAGCATCACTAAAGAAATAAGAACAGCGAATGAATACGTCAGCCAAGTTGGTCTGCGGCTGATAAAAGCACCTGAAAATATTACGTCCTGCAAGTGCCCTTGATGGTCATTTGCAACGCTTGGCACAGTACGCAACACAAAAAGCAAGGCTAACGCACTCACTAAAACAAAAAACACGCCCTTTTCCGTTGAGTACCAATGAATTGAGTCAATCGTGGTAAAGGTTGATAACAGGTGATCGGATAAAAAAACCCACAGCAATGCCAGCACAACGTAGGACAACACGGTGGCTAAAATGAACCTTTCACGTAACTTACGCATCACCGGCCTAATTGAGAGAAATGAAAATGAATATTAACAGCAAATAGAACATAGACCAATATTTAGGCAACTTACATAGCACTTCGTATTGGGCTTTGCGTTACTGAACGTTCGCTTCTGGCTCAAACCAATTTAAGCGCTCACGCAGGCGAACGACTTCACCCACAATGGTGAGGCACGGCGCTTTAATATTGGCTTGCGCCACCTGTTGCGCCAAGTCTTTTAGCGAAGCTGTTACTACCCGTTGCCGTTGTGTGGTGCCTTGCTGCACCACCGCTGCCGGCATCTCTGGCGAAACACCATGCGCAATAAGTTGCTCACAGATTTGCGCCAACCCCACCAACCCCATGTATATCACCACCGTTTGACGAGGCCGCGACATGGCTACCCAGTCTAAATCCAGCGTGCCGTCTTTTAGATGCCCAGTGATAAATAAACAGGCTTGTGCATAATCCCGATGCGTCAGCGGAATTCCCGCATAACTCGACACGCCATTTGCCGCACTAATACCAGGCACCACTTGAAATGGCACTTTTTGCTGCATCAGCGTTTCAATTTCTTCACCACCACGACCAAAAATAAAGGGGTCGCCGCCTTTCAGGCGTAGCACGCGCTTGCCTTCTAACGCCAACTTGGCCAGCAAATCGTTGATTTCTTCTTGCGGCAGGGTATGTTGATCGCGCGATTTTCCTACATAAATCAATTCAGCATCACGCCGTACTAAATCCATCACTTCAGGGCTTACCAATTTATCATACACACACACATCACACTGCTGCATGAGACGCAACGCCCTAAAAGTGAGCAAATCAGGGTCGCCAGGGCCGCCACCGACTAAATAGACTTCACCCATCTGTTGAGTGTCGGGCTGGTCAGCAATCGCCTTCTCTAACGCTAACCTTGCTGCCGATTCTTGGCCCGCTAAAATGCGTTCTACGATGGGGCCTTGCAATATACCTTCCCAAAAAATGCGACGCTCTTGGCTTGTGGCAAATTTAGCTTTGACTTTATCTCGAAACTCCCCCGCAATGGCTGCAATACGGCCGTAACCGGCGGGTAACATCGTTTCAATTTTGGTACGAATATAACGCGCCAACACGGGCGCGGTGCCCTCACTGGAAATAGCAATCACAATCGGCGCGCGCTCTACAATTGAGGCCATGGTAAATGTGCATAAAGCTGGCGCATCTACCACATTTACCGGAATATTTTGCGCCTTGGCCGCGACTGATACCGCTTGATTGACAGCCTCATCATCGGTTGCGGCAATCACCAGACACGCCGCATTGATTTGCTGCGGTTCAAAGTGCGCTGGTATATAAGTAATTTTTTGTGCGTCCACCAATGCCTGCAGTTGCAAACAAATTTCAGGCGCAAAAAGCTTAACCGTTGCATTGGCTCTAAGCAGCAACGACACCTTGCGCAACGCCACCTCGCCACCGCCGACAACCACACAGAGGCGTTGGGTAATATTCATAAAAATAGGCAAGGCTTGCATGGCGTGCTTAATCAGTAGATTTTGTTAAAAATGGTTGAATTATTTGGCACGCAATAATTCTTTAAGCGCTTGTTTAGCCTCAACATCCCCCTGTAAGGCAGAAAGCCGAAACCAATAAAAGGCTTCTTTTCTATTGCGCTCGACACCGCGGCCTTCGTTGTACATATTACCTAGGTTATATTGCGCATCCACATCATGTTGGTCGGCGGCTAACAAATACCAATTCAGCGCTTGCTGATAATCTTGTGCGACACCTGCACCCACGTCATATGTATAGCCTAGCATTGATTGTGCTGAAGCATAGCCTTGGTCGGCAGATTTACGGTACCAGACCACCGCTTGCTTTTGATCTTCTTTAACGCCACGGCCATAAAAATACATTTGCCCGAGGTTATATTCTGCTGTTGGATTTTTTTCCGCCGCCGCTTTGCGATACCACATCAGCGCCTTTTCATAATCCATTTTCACCCCTTGCCCAAGCTCATACATCACGCCCAAATAAGTTTGCGCATCCGTATGCCCCGCTTTGGCTGACTGTTCAAACGCCTTTAAGGCTAAGCCGTAATTTGCTTTTTCATACGCACTTACACCTTCGTCATAATCGGCTAAGGCCGAAAATGAAAAAAACAGCATGAGCCATAGCATCGTCACCAATCTAAACATTTTAGAATCCTCCCGAATTTCACGCTAGGCGTTGTTAAAAGTAAGTTGTTAGAAGTAAGGTTTCGATTTTAAAGGATTAAGCCATTTGGGCAAGTAAAAATATTTTTTCAGGCTGCAAAATCACTCGAGAAAAAAATAATGCCCTGGAAGCCTTTATTTACAAGGCTTTCAGGGCAGTCAAAAAGGTTGAGTATTAATTAGCGCTAAATTAGCATAAATTTAAGCGTTAATTTAGTGTGATTTTTTCACCGCTCTCTGCATGAAAATAAGTTAAATGCGCAAAGCTGCTGCCACCTGAAGTGAGCGAACCGTCAAACAACGATTTTCCGTCAACATCCACAACCGCATAACCATTATGATAGAGCGTCACTTCCGCTAATTTAGGCGTGGCGGCCTCGGCTTTGTCAGTTGCCTGCAATTTGCCAGTAGGTTTTGTCCCCCCAGTTTTTGTCATAGCGTGCTGACTTTCACGCATTTCAAAACTAATGCAATTTTCTTCTTCCGCCTCAGAGTAGACTTCCCACTGGCGGCCGCCCGTCAACTGCGTGAGCCAAGCAGGCAAATCCACTTCTACGCGGCAAATAATCGGTTCATCCCACGCTGGGTGATGAAGCTCTGCCTGCGTGAGCTCAATTGCGTTATGTTGATTGGAATTTTCTGTCATGTTATTTCCTTCTTGCCATTATAATACTTCATATTGACGATGGTGGCGGCTTGGCCATTTTTCAAGTGCACTGATTTTCTTTAAAAACGCTTGGCAGCCATAACTACTTAACGGCTCGTGAATGCCTGAAGTTTACAGTGTGCGACAAATAATGCCAAAATAAACTATTAATAATAAGGGGATTTTATGTTGAGTGGTTTGAGCGAAATTTCAACGCTACTTGCGCAAAACAGCACGTTATTTATTACCATTTCTGTGATATTTGGTTTGCTGGTGGGCAGTTTTTTAAATGTCGTCATTTATCGCATGCCCAAAATTATGGAGCGAGAATGGCACAATAACTGCCTTGAACTTCAGGGGCTAGAAATTCCCGAGCAACCAAAATTCAGCATTTCAAAACCGCGTTCTGCTTGCCCGCATTGCGGCCACAAAATTACTGCGCTTGAAAACATTCCCGTGATTAGCTACTTGTTTTTAAGAGGAAAATGCAGCAGCTGCCAAGCTAAAATCAGCCCGCGCTACCCACTGATTGAAGCCCTTACTGGCTTGCTCATCGGGCTGGTCAGCTGGAAATTTGGCTACAGCAGTCTGACGCTTTTTGCCTGGCTTTTCACGTTCGCGCTCATTGCATTAACGTTTATTGACTTTGATACACAATTATTGCCAGACGACATTACGTTGCCGTTATTATGGTTAGGCTTATTTGTAAATCTAAACAGTGGATTTACTGACTTAAAATCAGCTGTCATCGGCGCCATTGCCGGCTATTTGATTCTTTGGTCAATTTATTGGATATTCAAACTGGTCACCGGCAAAGAAGGCATGGGCTATGGTGACTTTAAACTACTGGCCGCGATTGGCGCATGGTTTGGCTGGCAATTACTTCCTGCGGTGATTTTATTATCGTCCATTGTCGGCGTTATCATTGGTGTTGGGCTAATCATTTACGCCAAACGCGGCCGTGAAGTACCCATGCCATTTGGGCCATTTTTAGCGCTTGGCGGTATTGCGGCCTTGTTTTATGGCCAACAACTCGCTGGTTATTATCTGCACTAATGTCAATTATTGCACTCACAGGCGGACTGGGTTCTGGCAAAAGCGAGGCGGCAAAACAGTTTGCCAAACTTGGCGTGCCTGTTGTAGATACCGATGTGATTGCGCATGCACTCACAGCCAATGGCGCACCTGCACTTAAGCAAATTAGCGAACTTTTTGGGCCTCAGTTTTTAACGAATGAAGGTGCATTAGATCGCGCAAAGCTACGCGCACATGTGTTTGCCCACCCACAAGAGCGCAGCAAGCTTGAAGCCTTATTACACCCGCTGATTCGCGCTGCCGCACTCAAGCAACTGGCCGAAAATGAACATCAACAACACCCTGACTATCAAATTTTGGTGATTCCGCTTTTATTTGAAAACAATCAGTACCAAACCAGCATTCACAAAATTTTACTGATTGATTGTGATGAACAACTGCAAATTGCGCGTGCCATGGCACGAAGCTTTTTGACCCAAGCCGAAGCGCAGGCCATATTAGATGCGCAGGTTTCTCGTACAACCCGATTAAAACTTGCGGATGAAGTCATAGAAAACAATGGCACATTGGCCGAATTAACTGAAAGTGTCGAGAAAATGCACCAAAAGCTCATTAAAATTTGCCATTAAACCTTGCATAGTCAGCCAATAACTTTGATAATTCAGTTCAAATTTGAATTTAAGCTTTATTTTGGGTTAGTGATGTAAACCATGCCTAGTTACGACTATCCATTCAACGAACGTATACGCACTTTACTGCGGATTGAAGACTTGTTCGCCAAAGTAATGCACAATCTAGAAACAGACCACGAATTCCACCATCACGCTGCGCTACTCACCTTGTTGCAAATTTCAGATATTGTTGAACGCGCTGATTTACGTTCAGAATTATTGCAAGAACTTGCCCGCCAAAAACTGGTAATGGATTCCCTTAAAGGCAACCCAGCCATTGCTAGCGCCAAGCTCGAAAGCATTTTGGCTGAAATTGACACGGCCGTTGACGCACTTCGTGCTGAAAACACAAAACTAGGCCAAACACTGCGCAACAATGAGTGGCTGATGGCGATTAAACAGCGCACCGGCATTCCTGGCGGCGTATGTGAGTTTGATGTGCCGTCATATCACTACTGGTTAAATCTCGGCCCGACAAAGCGCCGCGAAGATATTGTTGCTTGGCTAAACCCACTATTGCCGATGCAGCAAGCCATAACGATTATTCTGCATATTCTGCGCGGCAGCGGGGCAAAAACCAAGTTGCTTGCCAAAGCAGGCGTTTACCAAGAAATGCTTTCTGGCGCCAAACCCGCTCAAATGCTGACAATAGAAATTGCAGACAATACGCCTTGTTTCCCAGAAGTGAGTGCTAACAAATATGCCATGAATATTCGGTTTATTCACTTAGATAACGCACAGAAAACGCAAAAATATGAGGGGGATGTTAAATTTACACTGACCCTTTGCAACTTATAAAACTTTGCAGCCTCATACTCACATCGTTTTTTTCAAACCTAATTTACCCACACATTCTGTCGACTTAAAACTTTATGTCTACCATCAAAAAACGTTTAGTCACTTGCCCAAACTGCAAAAAACTAAGCGAATACTCCCTTGAGAATGCTTTTAGACCTTTTTGTTCAGAGCGTTGCAAAATGATTGACTTGGGCGTATGGGCAACAGAGGGTTATGCCATACCTGTTGCTATCAACGCTGCAGACTTATCCGACGATGAAACCAACGCCTTGCTAGGGCATTAAGGGGCAATCATATGCAATTATTGACTTTATTTTCGCGCCTCTGCACGACAACGCTTCTGCCAACTGTGCTGATGACTGTTTTTTTTACAGCACATGCCGAAACTGCAAAACCCGTACAAATACAGCAAGCTTGGGCGCGCGCTACAGCACCCGGGCAGAACGTTGGGGCAGCTTATATGACCTTAACACATCATGAGAACATCACGCTACTTGCCGCAGATTCAGATGCGGCTGGAACCGTTGAAATACACAGTATGGAAATGAAAAATGGTGTAATGAAAATGCGGATGCTTGAAGATTTACCCCTTAAAGCGGGAAAACCTGTGAAGCTCGGCCCTGGCGGCTTACATTTAATGTTGTTTGATTTGCAAAAACCACTCAAAGTGGGTGAAAAAATTGATCTAACACTTTGCTTTAAAGATCAACGAGGCGAAGTGACGCATCAAACTGTGACATTACCTATTAAAGAGGCAGCGCAGTAACCCCAACTATTCACGGCTGGTATTACCACGCCCCCCGTTGCATGGCAATGCCATGTGCACCATGCTGCACTGCAGTCTTTTTATCATCTATTCTAACGCCGCCTAACGCATACACGGGCAAAGGATAATCTGCAATCATTTGCCCCCAAGCCTGCCAGCCTAATGGTATGGCATCGCTGTGACTTAACGTCGCGTTTACTGGCGAAAGCACTACAAAATCCAGCCCTAGCGTGGCTGCTTTTTCGAGTTCTGCAAGATTGTGGCAAGAGGCTGCGCAAAGCATATCATCCGGCCTTTGCCTTAATTCAAGCAATTGATGGGCTGGCAAATGCACGCCGTCAGCGCCCAACTCTCTCACCAATTCAGCATTGGCATTCAGCAGCACTTTCGCGCTGCGTGCGTGTGCCAAGTGGATGACGCGCTCGCTAAAAGTTTGTAACGCTGCCGGTTGCAGTTGCTTTTCACGTATTTGAATCAGTTTTAAGCCATTTGCTAACGCCAATTGCAACTGGTTAAAAAATGCTTGTTCACCCATTTCTGCTAGGTTGGTGATGGCATAAACATCAGGTAAATTAAGTGCCTGCATAATCGGCTGATTTGCCGGCAACATGGGCTGCACGCGCACCTGACTGGGCTGTTGCCAGCTTAGTTGTTGACCCTCACGCCCATGCGGCTCGCCCAACCAAGCCAATACTCTAAAAAAATGTAATTTGACGGTTTTTTCAGGGTAGGCATATACGCGCGTAAGCCAAGGTGCCATTTCCGTTACTGTAATGCCTAGCTCTTCATGTAGTTCACGCATTAAGGCGCGGGCGGGCGTTTCATTTTCTTCAATTTTACCGCCCGGAAACTCCCAGTAGCCGGCCCAAGGTTTACCCGCAGGCCGCTCTCCTAATAACACAGCACCATCTTGCCGTTGAATTACCCCCACGGCTGCATGTGTTACCGCAGCAGACGGCGAAACTGAATCAAGATTTGTTGTCATGCTGACTTTATTGGCGTAAGGTCGACAAGGCGAGCTGCTTGATACCCGCGTAATCGCGCGCAAATTGATAGGCCACGCGACCGCTACGCGCTCCGCGTGTATGGGTGAACTTTAATGCGGCCTCGTGTGCGGCGGCATCAAATTCAAAACCAAAATGCTTAAGCCAAGTGGCGCAAATTGCCAAATATTCCTCTTGGTCAAACGCATAAAAAGACAGCCATAAACCAAAGCGCTCGGCCAGCGCGGTTTTTTCTTCAATCGTGTCACTCGGCCGAATTTCACCATCCCAATGCTTGGTAGCTAGATTATCTGCCATAAATTCTGGCATCAAATTTTTACGATTTGACGTGGCATACACCAGCATATTGTCCGATGCACTGGCAACGGAACCATCCAGCACCACTTTCAGCGCCTTATAACTTTCATCATTGGCATCAAAAGTCAGGTCATCGCAAAAAATAATGAATTTTTCTGGGCGATTGCGAATAATCTCAACAATTTCAGGCAAATGCACTAAATCGTGCTTTTCCACTTCGATCAAACGCAAACCTTCGGCCGCATAAGCGGTTAACAGCGCCTTAATGAGTGAAGATTTACCCGTCCCGCGCGCACCTGTCAGCAGCACATTATTGGCAGTAAAGCCTTGTAAAAATTGCTGTGTATTGCGTACGATTTGTGTTTTTTGCGCATCTACAAAATAAATATCTGCGAGCGCTATGTGGTGTGGATGCGCGACTGCCTGCAATCTGCCTTGATTGTTTTGCTTAACCCAGCGCCATGCGAATGCCTGCCAATCAACCGGTGATATTTTGGCTGGCAACAGGTTTTCTAGCTGATTAATTAAACCTTCAGCGCGCTCAATTAAATGCGTGAGTTTATCCATTAAGAGCGATAATCTGCGTTAATTTTGACGTAATCGTACGAAAAATCACAAGTCCAAACCGTACTTTGCGCAGAACCGCGCGCTAAATCCACACGCACTAGAATTTCAGCTTTTTGCATGATTGCAGCGCCCTGCGCCTCTTGGTAAGCCGGTGCGCGGCCACCATGTTCGGCCACCAGCACATCGCCCAAATAGAGTTTTAACGCATTCACGTCTAACCCTTCAACCCCAGCATAGCCGATGGCCGCCAAAATTCGGCCTAAATTCGGGTCTGAGGCAAAAAAAGCCGTTTTAATAAGGGGTGAATGTGCAATTGCATACGCCACTTTGCGGCATTCAGCCGCATCTCGCCCGCCTTCTACCTGCACAGTCATGAATTTTGTTGCGCCTTCGCCGTCGCGCACAATCGCTTGTGCGAGTTCAATTGCAAGTTCGGTAAACGCATCACGAAGCACGGCAAATTCTGGGCTGGTTTCAGTAATTTCAGCATTGCCTGCCAAGTGCGTGGCCATCAAAATCAGGCTGTCGTTGGTGGAGGTGTCGCCATCCACTGTAATGCAGTTAAACGATTTATTCACGGCATACTGAATGATGCTTTCAAGCGCAGATTGGCTTACAGCGGCATCCGTCGCAATATAGCCGAGCATGGTTGCCATGTTGGGG
>Ga0116178_10001204_pt1 | contig 21461 bp, 20 predicted proteins | sample AD_STIC12_MetaG_FD_89880 | JGI IMG/M metagenome (GOLD analysis project Ga0116178, IMG submission 89880) | Active sludge microbial communities of municipal wastewater-treating anaerobic digesters from USA - AD_STIC12_MetaG | ecosystem: Engineered > Bioreactor > Anaerobic > Digestate | place: USA... | reverse complement strand
TCCACTCACTTGGCCCTTGCTTACCCGCAGGGAGATGCCGTGGTGATACTCGGGTTTTTCCCGGGTGGCTCCGAGTAATCACCGGGCGGCTAAGCAAGGAAGAGGTGGGTGGTTGGCAACCTTTCGGTGGGGTCAGGGCTGTTACCTACCTTAGAGCCTCCTTTGTTTAATTAAGGTGGAATTAAGGTGGTAAGTAGGGGTGGCTTGGGGATATTCGTCTCTGGTGGCTGAGGTTCAGGGATGAAATGAATCTCGTGAGCTTCTTCTTTCCTCAAGTTGATTGACGTTGGCTTTGGATAATCCTTCTTAGTTCGTCAAAAAAGGTATGCATTTGAGAATAGGAGTGAATAGGTTCTATCGAACGGGCTCTTTCGATGGCATCCTCAAGCTTGTCTTGCAGTTTGGCATAGATTTGTTTTGCGCAGTTGAGGCTCTTATTGTATTCTGGCCAGTGCTTTTTAAGCTCAAGTATCACATCATCACAACATTTGAACATTCTGGTTACGAAATCGTAATGGAGCAATAGCCAAAACTCAAAGCAGGGCCTGGTTTCGATGATGAATAGCCTGCCATTGGCATTTCTCGAATGCAAACAATTGTCCCTTGCCTGCATGTATTCCGATATCTTGCCCTGAGCGTAAATGGTGTCCATGTCCAGAAGATAAAAAATCAGCGTGTGTTGTTCTTTGTCATTTAACAAGGATTGGATTTCTTTAAAAACCCTTTTGAATTGATCAGCCCGTTTAGGCAAGGATCTGATGCTAAAACTCACAACATCATGTTCAATCTCATCTCCAATCGATTGCATATATTGTTCTTCGGCCTTTCCATCACAGAACACCTTGATCGTATGTCTGTATTTTTTAAGTTTTGCATCCAGTTCTGTTTTACGCCTCTTCGACATCGTCCACCTCAATATGAATGCTGCCAAGAAATGGTTTGCCACCCAAGAAGCCTTTCTTGTAGAGACTTTCTATAGAGTGCTCTCTTCTTACAGGGTAATTATCCCAGACATTACTGAGCTTAGTGCTGCCGTCTTTTTTGCGTTCTGTGATCCAAATGCAGTCTCTGCGGGCAATGTCTTTTTCTCCGAGTAAGCTTATATCGTGTGTGGTGAAGAGCAATTGGCCGGATTTGGAATTGCTTAGGAACATATAGAGAAAGTGGATTACTAAATCATGGTGGAGGGAGCTGTCGAGCTCATCAATAGAAACAGATACAGGCCTTTTTATCAACTTATTGAGTAGGGCAGCAAAGCCAAAAAAGCGTTGCGTTCCAGATGACTCATCAAGAAATTCTATCATGAAGTTACCTCCATCAACGCTGTGCTCTATCAATAGGAGTACGAATTTAGGAGTAGGCTCATCGACTGAGTTGTACGGTTTTCCAGTAGAGGCTTTATATTCTCTCAGAATCTCCTCCGATACTTGTAGTTCAATCAATTTATAATCAGTTATCATCAGATCAGCAGTTTTCATCAGGGAAAGGGCGAACTCTCGAGACAATTCCTTTTTACTAATTGCATTGACGACAAGATTTTTTAGATCGTGCTGCGGTTCAAGCAAGCGAAGAAGATAAAATTTAAACCATTCACGCGCTTTTTGTAGAGGTCCCTTGGCTTCAATTGAAGCGATGGTGGTCAAAACAGATTGGTTGCGGATGCTGAGCTCCAGTCTGTCCTGAATAGCTTTACTGTAACCTCGATATGTCCACTTGTACTTGTAAGCATCCTTTTTGGGGTCGTAATCGCGTTGGAACACATTTGCAACTCTTCCCTTGGGGTAGTAGTCCAACCTCTCAGATAGTATTCTCTCAGTATTTAGCTCCACATTGTATGAATACATGATGTCCTCATGGCAGAATTCAATTTCAAAAGTGCTTGGTTTTTCACTGTCCAAGGCAAAGGGAAGGTATTTGATGGGCTCATCTCTAACGCTGATTGGAGACGAAATGAATTCCCTCAAAAATTCCAGGGCTTTCAAAATATTGGTCTTACCAGAGGCATTGGCACCATAAATCATGGCCATACGCAATATTCTCACCTTGGGCTTGGGAATCTCATAGACAAAGTATTCCTCTAAGTGGTTATCCGACGACGCACGAAAGTCCAGGGTGATTTTCTGGCGGATCGAACGAAAGTTTTGGACGCTGAATGTTATAATCATATCTTCTCCTTTTGCAGTTTGTCTGCAATAAATGACACGATATTTGAGCCTCACTTTATGTCAAGGATTATTTTGCAGTTTTTCTGTATTATTTGCCCTGAGATTGCTCGATTTCTGCTTTGGAAAGGCAGTAGCTGTGGTGTAAAAAAAGAAATTCGCTGATGATGGCCTGTCCCAAGTATGTGACTTGTGGAAAGAAAGAAACAATATTTAATCAATTTCGTATCCTGAGCCTTATCAGACAGTTACGAGATCGGAATTTTGGGATTTTCGTTATGGGGCGAACATCGTCAGAGTATATTATGGAGGGAAGTTTGCTGTGAGCGAGTGAGAGAAGGTCAAAAACGCACAATATCAGGTCTATAGAATCAGGTATCAAAGTAGGTCATTAAAGCCGCAGTTTTGCCCTCTATAAAAAAAAAGACTTTACACAAATGGCGCCTTTCAAAGACTTGTCTTTCAAACCGATTTGAGGTATAAAAAGTAATGAGATTAAAGCATCTTTTGCTGTGCATTGCACTACTGATCAGCATCGCCAGCTTGTCAGCTTACGGCGAGACCATATACGCCATCAGGGTAGAAGGCAACAAGAGCACTTCTGCGGAGTTGGCTACTTCAGCCATTGGCATCAGAGTGGGTGACCCACTTGATCCGGAACAGGTGGCCAGTGCCATCAAAACCCTCTATAAAATGGGGGTTTACAAGGATATTCAGGTGCATTCCGAGGTTTATCGTACGGGAGTGAACTTGATCATCCAAGTGGTGGAAAATCCCGTTTTGGCCAATATCGAATTCTTGGGCATGAAAGCGGTGAAAAAGGATAGAGTTGACGAACTTATCAGCCTGAGAGTGGGTAGTTTTTGGAGCGAACATCAAAAGCATAGCTTGGAGCAAAAGCTGAGCAAAGAGTATAAGAGCAAAGGCTTTAACAACGTTAGGGTGACCATATTTGAAAACGTGGATGAGACCAATAGAGTGAGAGTGAAAGTGGAGGTCGAAGAGGGGAAAAGGGTAGCCATCAAATCCATAATCTTCGAGGGAAACGAGCAGATAGAATCCGAAGTCTTGCAGAAAAGGATGAAGACCAAAGTGGCATCGTTGCTGCGTTCTGGACGCTTTGAGCAGGAAAAGTTTGAGACGGATTTGGTCAATCTGGCCACCTATTACAAGCAAAGAGGCTATGTGGATGTAAGGATTGGGCCCTGGGAGCTGATCCCCTTAAATGAAAAGGATTTACAGCTCAGGATCGTCGTCCACGAAGGTGAGAAGTATCTGATGGGTGGCTTGACGGTGGAAGGCAATCAAAACTTCGATACCGCCACGATTCTATCCCAGTTTACCCAAAAAGTGGGCGAGCCTTTCGATGAAGCCAAGTTTGAAAAGCAGCTTGGCAAAGTCTATTCCATGTATTTTGACGAAGGTTACATCTACACTCATATCCAGCACGAGAAGACACGGGGAGACAAGGAATTGCAGGTGACCCTGAAAATCAATGAGGGTTCACGTGCCAAGGTCAGACAGATCCACATCGCTGGCAATAGACGCACCAAAGAGAAGGTAATCAGGCGGCAATTGGACATCGCTCCGGGTGACTACTACCGTCAGAGTCAAGTGATACGCAGTCAGCAAAACATCTATAACCTCGGTTTCTTTGAGCCGGACATCGGCTTGGATTATCTGCCCATCAACCAAAATGGCGACATCGATCTCTATATTGATGTTACGGATAAGCATTCCAGTGTGGCCAATGGAGGCGTGGGCTATAACAGTCAGGATAAATTTGTGGGGCAGCTCTCCGTCTCTCAAAACAACCTCTTTGGCAACAACTGGGCTGGCAATTTGAGCTGGGAATTCGGTGGCAGCGTTCAAAACTTCGAGCTAGGCTTCACCAATCCCAATCTGTATGATACAGATATCCTTTTCGGTGCAAACCTATACTATACACAGAAGGACTGGAGCTCTTTCTATTACAAGATTTCCACACGGGGAGCCAGTTTGCGTTTGGGACAGTATCTGCCGTGGATAGATCGCACGCGCATCGTGGGCAGTTACTCACTCTACAGCAAGAAATACCGCATCACCAATATGGAAAAGATCATGGCTGACTCTCTGGCTAATGCGACTCTGCTGGAGCTGGATTCGCTTTCCTGGAGATACACCAGCTCCATCAATGCCACCATCACACGTGACTCGCGAGACAATATCTTTTTCCCTACCAAAGGTTCTCAAGTGACTGTATTTTCAGAGCTTGCGGGTGGAATTCTGGGTGGTGACTTTGACTACTTCAAGCAGATCATGCAGGTGAGCTGGTTTGCCGAAGCATGGGAAAAGATCACGCTCAGAAATAAGTGGCGCTTTGGCTATGTGATGCCCTATGGAAGAAATAAAGACGCACCACCGGATGAAAAGTTTTATCTGGGAGGCACTGGCGTGGACGGCATCCGTGGCTATCCTGATCGTAGCATCGGTCCTGCCGGAGGCGGAACCAGGGCGATAATCTTCAGCGCAGAAGTGGGTTACCCTATCGCCGGGGATCAGATCATCTTCCTGGCCTTTTTGGATGCTGGAGACAGCTTTAACAAGATGAGAGACTTCAACTTCCTCAAGTTTAAAAAAGGCACCGGCGCTGGAGTGCGCATCCGAAGTCCCTTTGGCCTCATCGGTTTTGACTATGCCTACAATCTCGACAAAGGCGGCTGGGAGCCACACCTGCAATTTGGAACAACCTTTTAAATGAGTAAATACCGTCATCTTTTTGGCCCTGTTAATTCCAGACGCCTGGGCTTGAGCTTGGGTGTGGATTTAGCTCCCTTTAAATACTGCAGCCTAAACTGCGTCTATTGTGAAGTTCAGCGCACCACCGACCTCTTGGTGGAGCGAGCGGAATACATCGAAATAGACGGCGTTTTGGCAGAACTGGATAAGGCGCTGGCGCAAAAGCCACATCTCGATTATATCACCTTTTCGGGTGCTGGAGAGCCTACGCTCAATAGCGGCATCGGCAGGGTAATTCAGCACATAAAAACCCATTATCCGGAGTATAAACTGGCATTGCTCACCAACGGAACCCTGCTCTATGACAAACAGTTACGTGATGAGGTCATACCCTGCGACCTGATCCTGCCATCGCTGGATGCCGCATCCCAAGCAAGCTTTGAAAAGATCAACCGGCCGCATCCTCAGCTAAAAGTAGAAACTCTGATCCAAAGTCTGACCGACCTCAGGCGTGAATATCAGGGACAAATATGGCTGGAAGTGTTTATCATTCAAGGGATAAGCGATGTGCCGGAAGAGCTGGAAGCCCTGATAGCAGCGATTGAGCAGATCAAGCCGGATCTGGTTCAGCTCAATGCACTTGACCGCCCCGGAGCGGAAGAATGGGTGCAAGCTGCGCCGCCGGAGTTGCTTCACAGCATCCAAAGGCTGTTTTCAGCCCGCTTGACCATGCCCGTAGAGGTGATCGCCAAAGCGGCTCTTCCAGTATTGCAGCCGGTGAGCGATGACTTTATCTCACAGATCCGAGCTGTGCTCCTGCGCCGTCCCTGCACTGCGGAAGACCTTTCCGTCACCTTGGGCACACACATCAACGAGGTTAGCAAAATCCTGCGGGAGCTCAATCTGCAAGGTAAACTCAGCGTGAAGCGTGAAGCCAGAGGAGTGTTTTACCTGTGGAAGGAGTGAATGTAGCCATCATCACTGCTGCTGGCAGTGGCTTCAGGATGGGCGGCGAGCTCAAGAAGCAGTTTTTGCTGCTGGATGGCGTTCCCATTTTGATCCGGGCTATCATCCCTTTTGTGGAGTCTTCTCTGATAGATGAGATCGTGGTTACCGCACCGGAAGATGAGCTTAAGACCACTGATAAGCTGATCAAAGAGCATCGTTTGGGTAAGAGCATCAAGGTGATTTCGGGTGGGAAAACCAGGCAGGAATCTGTTTTTAAAGCACTGATGGCTTGCCCTCAAGACAGCAAATTGGTGTTTATCCATGACGGGGTGCGGCCTCTGCTCCAAAAGAGTGTGATTGCCGAGCTGGCTGCGGAGCTGGAGCTCTGTTCTGCCGTGATCCCTGTGGCCAAAGTCAAGCCCAGCATCAAAGAGGTTCAGGATGGCCTAATCGTGAGGCATGTCAAGCGGGAAAATCTGGTGCAAGCGCTCACGCCTCAGGCTTTTGAATACATTCTTATCCGAGATGCCCATCAAAAAGCGGTGCAAGATGGATTTGAAGCTACGGATGATGCCGCTTTGGTGCAGCATTATGGGGCAGAGGTGAGGGGCTTGGATTCGGATGCCTTGAATATCAAGATAACGGATGAGGCGGACCTGTTAGTGGCGACTCTGCTTATCAAACATTACAGAAAGGACTTATCATGATTATGAAAAGAGTTTTGACGGCCTACAATTCCTGGCTGCGACGCTTGGCCGGAAAAGTGGCTAAGTTCAACCCCAGCATTCGCATACCCGTGTTTGGAATGGGATGTGGAGTCTTGGGTTTAGCTTTGGCAAAAGTGCAACCAAATTTAGGACAATATGCCGCGCAACTGCTCAAAGCACTGGAGTATCGGGGCTTTGATTCCACCGGAGCCGCCTTCCAAGCTGAAGGTGAAGATATAGTATTACTCAAGGATGTGGGCGCTCCCAGCACCTTGGTCAAGACCTTGGGCATTGAGCGCCAGAGAGGTCAAATCTTTTGTGGACAGGTGCGTTGGGCGACCTTTGGAGCGGTCACCAAAGACAACGCTCAGCCCCATGAAGTGAAGTGTAAGCGTCATCTCTATGGTGCACACAATGGAAACATCACCAACACACGTGAAATGAAGGTCTTTCTCACCAAGGAAGGCCACACTGTGGTGAGCGATAACGATGGCGAGATAGTGGTTCATACGGTGGAGCACTATTTTGATATTGAGCTGGAAAAAGCGGGTAAACCGAAGGCTGCAGAAGAGATCAAGGCTTGCATGCGCAGAGCTATCGTGAGTGCCAATCAGGATTTGGTGGGCTCATATGCTGCTGTGATCGTGCATCCTAAGACTCGCACGCTTTGGGCGATCAAGAGCGGCAGTAGCCTCTATTTTGGCGTGGGTGAACTGGATGGTGGTAAGTTTGCCCTGGCTTCCAGCGATCTCACTGCTGTGTTGAAGTTTACCAAGATGCTGGTGAATCTGCGCGAAGGTGAATTTGTGGAATACAACTCGGATTACTTCCAGGTTTATGCAGGTAAAGACCTTTGCTTCAAGCACTTCAATCAAGAAGATGAAACCTATGCCAAAGGCGGTAAAATTCCCACAAAAGCGGTGTATTCCAAGCTGAGAGCAGAAGACGTGCAGCTTTTGCCGGAGTATGAATTCTTTATGGAGCAGGAAATCTTTGCCGAGGTGGAATCTACGGGCAAGTTGGTGAAGCTCTTCCTGGGAGGTTCAAACACGGGCAAGAGGATGTGTAAGCTTCTGGAAAACAATGACATGACCAAAGCTATAGGTGAGCTGGCTTCCAAGTTGATGCAGGCAGAAAACCCAGCTAACAGGGAAAAGGTCTTTGACGACTTCCATTCTTCGCCCAAGTGGCAGGCTTTCTTCCCCATCTGCCAAAAGGACTTCCCTGAGATCTTCGATGTGGCTCTCAAGCAGGATTTTGATAAGAAGTACTTCTTCTGCGCCGAAAAGAACGTCTTTATCGAGCTGATTGGAGACGACTATGAGCTTTCCCGCATCGCTTTGGCCAAAGCTCTGGATAGCGTGTGCGAGCTGAAAAGCGTCCAGGATTTTGAGAAAGAAGTGCTCAGCTTTTTGAAACTCATCAAAGAGACAGTGCAACACCAGCGCCGTGCCTATACCATCGCCTGTGGAACCAGCTTCCACGCTACCAAGGTGGCTTCGCTGTTCTTCAATGAAATTGCTGGTTTTGAGATCATTCCCATCCTGCCCGGAGACTTTAGAGGTGGATATTCGAACTGCCTCAAGGATCACGACTTGATTATCGGCGTCTCTCAATCCGGCGAAACCAAAGACTTGATCGACATCTTCAACGACATTGATTCTTCCGGGTTGGATGTGTCTAAGGTGGTGTTGGTAAACAACATGAACTCCACCTTGGGTCAGGAAAAGAGCGATGTGGCCATCCCCATCCTCTGCGGCCCTGAGATTGCAGTGCCGGCTACCAAAAGCTTCATGAATCAGATCACGCTGCTCTATTACCTGGCGATACGCACCGCCAAGATGATCTTGGAAGAGACCAAAAACGGCTGGAATGACGAGGAAAAGAAGGAAAAGCAGGTTCAGTTAGAGACGCGTCTGAAGAGCTTGGCCTACATCCCGGAGCTGATCAAAGAAACTGTCACCAACACAGCAGACATCATCGACGCCGTGGCAGCCAAGATCTACATGGAGCCTTCCTTGCATATTTTGGCCACCAAAATCACCGGTGTGGCCATGGAAGGTGCACTCAAGATCAGAGAAACGGTGCTCAATCACGCTGAAGGCAAGGAAGCCAGCGAGTTTAAGCACGGGCCAAACACCATCTTGGGCAAAAACACTGTCTTTGGGCTCAAGCATGTGCGCAACTATAGCAAGACCTTCACCGATGCCCTGGATGATATCGGCGAACAGTGCACCGAGCATGGTGTAGACCGCAAAGAGATGATTGAGATCATCAGGGCGCTCAGTGCTTGGACCTTTACAGCAGCCAAGCCATTCAACCTCAGTCCCGAAGGCTACAAGATATTCAATAACATCATCAAAGAGAAGGAGTTCATCGAGCCCATGTATAGAAATTACCCTCTGATCTACATCACAGGGCCCAGCGAAAGGGACGTGAACCTCACCATATCTCAGATCAATACCCACAAGATCAGGGGTGCTGATACCTATGTGATTGCAGAGGAAAACGATAAGCTGCGCAAGAATGCGTCTGAAAAGCCCAGCAAAGAGCTCTATTACGGCTGGAACTACATCTTCCTGCCCAAAACCGGTGATAGCCTGCTTACCTGCTTCTCGGCAACCGTTGTCCTGCAGCTTTTGGCGCTCAAGATGAGCATCCGCAAGATGAAGAAGCTGGATAGACTCGGCATAGCGGACCACGGCGTGCATCCCGATGTCCCCAAAAACGTGTCCAAATCTATCACAGTGGATTAAAGCATGTTTAGAATAGGCCAAGGTTACGACGTCCATAGATTGGTGCCCGGTCGCCCGCTCATCCTGGGTGGGGTCAAGATCGAGCATGAATATGGTCTTTTGGGACATTCAGATGCGGATGTACTCTTGCATGCCGTGATGGATGCCCTTTTGGGAGCTTTGGCTTTAGGTGATATCGGAACCCACTTTCCGCCTTCGGATCCGCAATATAAGGACGCCGACAGTGGCAAGTTGCTTGAGACTGTCTGGCAGATGGTCACTTCCAAGGGTTATAGGTTGATGAACCTGGATGCCACCATCGTGTGCGAACGACCCAAGCTCAAACCCTATATTGATGCCATGCGGGAAAACATCGCATCTCTTTTGGCGACAGACATAGGCCAGATTTCCATCAAAGCCACCACAGAGGAAGGATTGGGTGTGAGTGGGTCAGGTGGCGTTGCGGCTCATTGTATGCTGTTTTTGAGCTCTCAAAACCGGAAGGAATAAAAAAGAGCTTGACCAAAATGGGCTTCAAATATACTTTGATGATATATGGATAAATGGAGTGAAATATGAATATCCACTTTCGGGATGTCCAGTCTGGAAGTGTGGAAGCACGTGCGGTTATCCAGATCGCCGACGGGGTTTTTTTGAACGAAATCGCCATCCTCAATTATGACGGCGAGATCGTGGTAGAATTTCCCCGCAAGAGTTTTATTGGCAAGAGCAAGCGCACTCACTACATTGATATTGTTACTTTTGAAGACAACGACAAGCGCATTGTCTGGGAACTTCAGATCAAAGCGGCATATCAGGAGTGGCGCAAGACCAATAAGAAAGTTTTGATATATGACAAAAATAACATAGATGGAGGATCATCATGATCACCGATTTACAAGCTGCGTTATCTACCAGTGCAAAAGGTATGAAGCGTTCCGCTATCCGTGAGCTGCTCAAGTATTTGGGACAGCCCGGACTCATCTCATTCTCCGGAGGATTTCCCTCTCCGCTCACATTCCCCGTCCAAGAACTCAAAGAAGTCACAAACGAAGTGATGGACAAAGAAGCCAATATCGCTCTGCAGTATGGCTCCACCGAAGGTGACAACCTGTTGCGTGAGCTCTTGGTTAAGAGGTACAATTCCCATGGTTTTAATATCGGCAAGGAAAATGTGATCATCACCACAGCTTCTCAGCAGGCTCTTGATCTGGTCGGCAGGGTCTTTATCGATCCAGGCGATCCCGTGATCGTGGGTTTGCCTTCCTACCTGGGCGGCATCAATGCTTTCCATAACTACGGTGCCAAGATGATCGGCATTCCCATGGATGAAGAAGGCGAAGATCCCGTCTACATGGAAGAGAGGATCAAAGAACAGATAGCATTAGGCAAAAGACCCAAATTCATCTATCTGATCCCAGATTTCCACAACCCCGCCGGCATGACCATGAGCGAGCGCAGAAGGAAGCAAATCCTTGATATCGCTCATCGTTATGACATCCTCATTCTGGAAGACAGCCCCTATCGTGAGCTTCGCTATGAAGGTGAAGAGCAGAAGACCATCTATGAGCTGGATGGCACTGGCCACGTGATTCTTTTGGGCACCTTCTCCAAAATCTTCTGCCCCGGCTTCAGGATTGGCTGGGTGATCGGGCATCCTGACGTCCTTGATAAGATCGTTGTTGCCAAACAATCCGCTGACCTTTGCACTCCCCCCTTCACTCAGCGCATCGCTGCCCGCTTTATGGAGAAAGGCCTCTTGGACAGCAAGATCGAAGAGATCAAAAAGATGTATAGCGTAAAGCAGAAAGGCATGTTGGAAGCTCTGGATGAGTTTATGCCGGAAGAGTTTACCTGGACTCGTCCTGAAGGCGGCCTGTTCCTGATGCTGGAAGGCCCCAAATACTTGGATACCAACGCCGTATTGCTGGATTGTATCAAGGAAGCAAACGTAGCCTATGTTGCTGGAACTTCCTTCTTCTGCGACGGTGGCGGCCACCATACCATGCGTCTTAACTTCTCCTACGAGAGCTTGGAGACAAACCGTGAAGGTGCCAAGCGTTTGGGAGACTTCTACAAGAAGCTGATCGCTAACCACAACAAGTAACATTGTTTCAAATATCTCTCCCCTGCCCTTACCTGTTCCAAGGCGGGGGAGAGCTGTCTAAATCGTTTTAAAACATAATAACAAAGATATATGGAGGAAAGATGCCCAGTAAAGTCCAAAAAGGCAAATCAGGCATGATCATCCGAGAAGAAGACATTCCAGAAAAAATGGAAGTGGAGATCACCGAGGTAAAAGACCCGGGAGACTTGAGCTCTCCCGTGTGGATCTATTACAATTGGTGCAAAAAGTGTGGCATCTGTGTGGCGTTTTGTCCCACTGGGTGCCTTGGACGTCGAGCGGATGGCTCACCTTACGTGGCGAATCCGGAAAAATGTATTCATTGTGAGACTTGTGATAGGCTCTGCCCAGACTTTGCCATCACCGGTGCAAAGGACCGCTAAGGAGTAAAAGAAGAAATGTCAAAAGCAAAAGAGAACACCAAAACTGCCGCTCCCAAGGCCAAAACCAAGGCCAAAGCCAAGGCTGAAGCTGAAGTGAAAGTCCCCGGTCCCTTGGAGGAACTGGAGCAGAAGCACGAGCGCAAAAACGTGCTGATGCAGGGCAACGAAGCCGTAGCCTATGGAGCTTTAGATGCCGGCTGCAATTTCTTTGCCGGCTATCCGATTACACCTTCCACAGAGATTGCCGAAATCTTGGCACGTGAGCTTCCCAAGCGTGGCGGCGTCTTCATCCAGATGGAAGATGAGATTGCCAGTATCTGTGCCATCACCGGCGCATCATTAGCAGGAGCCAAAGCGCTCACCGCCACCAGTGGCCCCGGTTTTTCCCTCATGCAGGAAGGCATTGGCTTTGCCAAGATCACCGAGACCCCCTGCGTGGTGGTAAACGTTCAAAGAGCAGGCCCATCCACAGGCATGCCCACCAGCCCCTCTCAGGCTGACATCATGCAAGCCCGCTGGGGTTCACATGGAGACAGCCCTGCCATCGTCCTTTACCCTGACAGCGTGAAAGAAAGCTATGAGCTCACCATCAGGGCGATCAACCTCAGCGAAAAGTATCGCACCTGCGTGATACTTTTACTCGATGAAGTGATCGGTCACATGAGGGAATCTGTGCTCTTGCCGGATTTGAGAAACACCCGTGTGATCAACAGGATCAAGCCCAACGTGCCACCTCACTGGTACAAGCACTATGATAAAGACCAAAAGTATCTCTCACCTTTGGCCAGCTATGGCGAAGGATATAGATTCCACGTGACAGGTCTCACTCACGACTCCCTCGGCTTCCCCACAAACAAAGCCGCTGAAGGAGCCGAAATGATGGCCCGCTTGCGCAACAAAATCACCTATAACATCCGTGACTTGGTTCAGATCGAAAGCCATCAGATGGAAGATGCCAAGATTGCGATCTTCGCAGCAGGCATCACGGCTCGCTCTGCCAAGGCTGCCGTAGCGATTGCCCGCAGCGAAGGCATCAAGCTTGGGCTTTTGCGTCCTCTCACCATCTGGCCTTTCCCAGATGAAGCGGTGCGCAAGATGCTGCAAAATGTTGAAGCTGTCATCGTGCCGGAGCTCAACCAAGGCCAATTTATCCGTGAGATCAAACGCCTGACCAAGGACAAGACCGAAGGCACCGTGGTAGGCCTCACCAAGGTAAATGGACAGATGCTTACACCAAACGAAATCCTCAGTAAAGTCAAGGAGGTGATGTAATGGCCAACATACCCCAAAAAGTAGTGCATGATTATCTGAGACATGATAAGAAATTCCCCCACGTCTGGTGTGCCGGATGCAGCAATGGAATCGTGCTTGGTTCCATCATCAGAGGCGTTGCCAGCCTGGAGATAGACCGAGATGACATCGTGATGGTTTCCGGTATCGGTTGCTCTTCACGTATGCCTGTGTATGTGGATTTTAATACCCTTCACACCCTGCATGGCAGAGCCATCGCCTTTGCTACCGGCGTCAAAATGTTCAAGCCCCATCTAAAAGTGATCGTAGTCACCGGTGATGGAGACTGCACGGCGATCGGTGGCAATCACCTGATCCACGCTGCAAGACGCAACCTTGATCTCACCGTGATCTTGATCAACAACAACATCTACGGTATGACCGGTGGCCAGGCTTCACCCACCACACCCCACGAGGCAATCGCCACCACAGCTCCCTATGGAAATATCGAGCCGGATTTTGACATCTGCAAGCTCGCCATGGGCGCAGGAGCTACCCACGTGGCTCGCACCACCGCTTTCCACACTCAGGAAGTGCAAAAGATGGTGGTCGATGCCCTCACTCATCCCGGCTTTAGCCTCATTGAAGTAGTGAGTGCTTGCCCCGTCATCTATGGACGTCTCAATAAAAAAGGCGGCCCCAGCCAGATGATGAAAGAGATGCGGGACAATTCTATCCCACTTTCAGCCGCGGACAAGCTACCTCCCGAAAAGGTGGAAGGCAAGATCATTCGTGGAACCCTGATCAAAGAGGTCAAGCCAGAATACTCTGAAATGTATGCAGACTTACTCAAACGTGTTTCTGCCATGGGAGATGAAGAATGAAGAACTATGAAATCAGACTTTCCGGCAGCGGCGGTCAAGGCCTCATCTTAGCCAGCATTATCTTGGCAAGAGCCGCTGTGATCGATAAACGTCACGTAACCCAAACCCAGAGCTATGGCCCTGAATCCCGCGGTGGTTCATCGCGTGCAGACGTGATCATCAGCGACAGAGAAATCTATTTCCCTGAAGCCATGAACTTCAACTGCCTGCTCGCCCTCACCCAGGAAGCCTGCGATAAATACCTCTTTGATTTGAGAGACAACGGCATCCTCATCGTGGATACCACCTTCGTGAAAAACATCGCTCTGGCAGCGGACAACACCTACGAACTTCCCTTTACCGATATCGCCATCGAAAGGCTCGGTTCCGCCATCAGCACCAACATCCTGGCTTTGGGATTTCTGGTGCGCCTCACCAAAGTGGTCAAGGAAGAGTCATTGGAGATTTCTCTGAGACAGAGCGTGAAACCCGCTTTTATCGACCTCAACCTCAAAGCTCTGCAGATCGGCTATGACTTGGCAGACCAGTGTACGAGCGGGAGCAAGAAATGATTAAGAAGGTCAGTCACATCGGCATCGCAGTGAAGGACTTGGACGCAGGGATTGCCCTCTATGAAAAGCTGGGACTCACTCTGGAGGGAGTGGAAGAAGTCCCTTCCCAAAAGGTGAAAGTAGCCTTTTTCCCCGTCGGAGACACACGCATCGAGCTGGTGGCTCCCACTTCTGAAGACAGTCCGGTAGCCAAGTTTATCGAAAAGAAAGGCGAAGGTGTGCAACACATTGCCTTTGCAGTGGAAGACTTGGAAGCTGCTCTGAAAGAAACAGAGGAAAAAGGGATCAACCTCATTGATAAAACACCCCGTCCCGGAGCCCATAAAGCTGATATAGCTTTCCTGCACCCCAAATCCACTTTGGGAGTGCTGATAGAGCTCTGCAAGGAAAACCATTAAACAACCCCTAAGACGTGGCGAGCGGATTCGGCCTCCTTTCCTTCCGCTCGCCCACGCTTCTTATGCCTCCAACGCCCATCACCACAGGAACATAATGCAAGCACTTTCCAAAAGAGTCTTAGCCGCTCATGACCTCTCCGGCATCGGCCACACCTCGCTTGTCGCCGCCATCGCCATCTTCTATCGTCTGGGCATCAGAGTCGCCGCTCTGCCCACCGCCCTGCTTTCTGCCAATACAGACCATCCCAACTATACTTTTTTGCCCTTTGATGAGGGAATGACCACCTTCATCGATCACTGGCAGGAGTTAAAGACCAATTTCGACGCTATTTACAGCGGCTTTTTAGGCGGGCCGGATCAGGTGGACATCCTCAACTATGCCATTGATAATCTCGCCAATAAGGACACCTTCGTCTTGGTCGATCCCGTCTTGGGCGACCAGCAGATACTCTATCCCTGCTACGATATAGACATGGTGACCGCCATGCGTCGCTTGGTGAAAAAGGCAGACCTCATCACACCCAACATCAGCGAAGTGGCCTTCCTTTTGGGTGAAGAATCCCTCGATGATGCCAGGCTTGATTGGGAAGCTATCGCCAAGTGGCTCTGTGAGTTAGGGCCTCGCCAGGTAGCGATCAGCAGCATCCCCTCTGTGGATACAACCCAGCGTCTTTGCGGTGTATATGATGCAGATTCAGGCCGCTGGCAGACCATCGCCTACGGCATCAAGGAAGGCAAGCATCCCGGCTCCGGAGATATGTTTGCCTCTTTCCTCCTGGCCGGCATCCTCAATGGCTACGACCTCTTTGCCTCCAGCCATGCTGCGGTGAGGATCATCGACACTGCTCTGGATTTTGACACTCATCCAGATTACTCTTGGAGAGAAGGGCTGCAGTTGGAGCGGCTTTTACAGCTTGATCTCCATAGCTTTTACCGCTGATTCTATCCCCATGAAACACACAAGACTCATCCTCATTCCGCTGCTTTGCCTGATCTGGCTAATCCCCAATCTCTGCTCTGCCAAACCGCTTTCCCAACCCACCAAAGCCTTGCTGCTCAGCGCTGTATTTCCCGGTGGAGGTCAGCTTTATAACCATGCTTGGATCAAGGCTGGAGTCGTGATGGGTGTGCACGGTTATCTGATTACCTCGGCTGTTCAGCACGATGCCAAGCTGAAGGATTATCGCACCAAGGCATTAAACAGCACAGACCCTTTGGAAGCGAGCCGTTACAAGCAACTGGAGCAGAGATATACCGATAGATTCAACAACGACGTCTGGTGGATAGGCATCACAGCGGCTCTGAGCATGATCGATGCCTTTGTGGACGCCCATTTGAAGGATTTTGACGCCAATAAACAAGACCTCAGGCTCCGCTTTTCCGGCTCCAGCCTGAGCTTGGAATACAACTTCTAATGAGGATAAAAGCAACGTGAACAGACTATTCTTACCGCTTTTCCTGTTGCTTCTGGCATCACTGCTTCCCAGCAAGACCACCACGCTCACGGTGGCAGATTTTGAAGCGGCCATCCTCAAACAAACCAATCTGCAGAGGGCTAAATACCAACTTCCCGCACTTCTGCCAAATGCTGAGCTCAGCGATTTGGCCCGACGCCACGCCCGCAATATGGCACGCCAAAAGTTCTTTGCCCACCAGGATAAAGAAGGTATGCAGGTAAGTGACAGGCAACGGAAATACTACCCCCAGCTCATGGTGCAGTGCATCGGCGAAAACCTAGCCTACAATCAACACAGCAGACGTGTCTTCAGCCCCACCGAAATCGTGCAGGGCTGGATGGATTCACCCGATCACAGGGAAAACATCCTCTCACCCGATTACAGCCATCTGGGAGTGGGCGTAGTCTTGATTGCAGACGAGCTTTACAGCGTGCAAAACTTCGCCTACCCTGTGGTCAAAATGCTCTCCCAGCCTCTCAAAAGATACTCACGCAACAAAAGCTATCTCTTTCAATTTCAATATCTGGCCGTGCAGCCCAAACACGATTTTGCCGCCTATCTGATCCTGCCCAAAAAGGACACTCGGGTAATGCTGACTTCCAATACCTACGCCTTGGGTGTCAAGCCTCTGCAAATCGAGTGGATTGGCGGCAACACCTTCAAGCTGAAGCTACCCTTTGAATATGGAAAAGGCCAATACCGCTTGGCTTTCGGTTGGGGCGGCGCCTACAGCGAATCTGATTTTACCTTCAAAGTAAGATAACCTTTCCCAAGCCGCATAATCCAGCTTTAGATGCTGATCGTCAGCGTCACCGGACAGTGGTCTGATCCCATCACGTCATCCCGGATGTCTGCGTCTTTCACCCAAGCCAGATGTTCTTGATCCACAAAGAAATAGTCTATCCTCCAGCCCACGTTTCTCACCCTTGCTCCAGCTCTGTAGCTCCACCATGAATAGCGATGCGGCTCAGGGTGAAAATGGCGGAATGTATCTACCCAACCGTGCTTTACGATTTTATCCAGCCACTCTCTTTCAATGGGCAAAAAGCCTGAAGTCTTCTCGTTTTCCTTGGGACGTGCGAGGTCAATGGGATGATGAGCGGTGTTGTAATCTCCTGCCACGATAACCAGCTTGCCCGTCTTGCGTTTCTGTTGCATCACCTCAAAGAACCGCTCATAAAAGCGCAGCTTATAGTCCAGCCTTGTCTCATTTTGCTGCCCGTTGGGGAAGTAGATATTGAAGAGGATAAACTTCTCATATTCGTTCATCACTATCCGCCCCTCGGTGTCAAACTCTTCCACGCCAATGGCATACTCCGTCTTCAGCGGCTCAAATGCAGCCATGGTCAAGGTGCCGGAATAGCCTTTGCGCTCGGCATGAGACCAATACCTCTGATACCCCGTCAAAGCGTCCAGTTCCTTGGGGATCTGATGCTCTTGCAGCTTAGTCTCCTGCAGGCAGAGAAAGTCTGGCTTTTCCGCCTGTATCGTCTTGATAAAATCCTTTTGCAAAACAGCTCTGAGGCCGTTTACGTTCCAGCTCCAAAAAGTGATGTCCATGAGGGCTCCATTGTTTGTTTTGATCCAGAATTTTGCTTGGAGGCTAAATGTCAAGCTCGAAGTCATAAAAACAGGTAGATTACCACGGTAAGCGACCCACCCGAAGGTAAAACCCAAAGCCTCGCTCTGGAGAGCTCAGCTCTAACGGCTCCTTAAGTCTGCTCACTACTACTCAGCAAGTTAGCTATCTTTGTTTCTAGATTTCTTAAACAAGATAAACGAATGCAGCGAGGGATAGAGCAGGCAGCCAAAGGCTAGCACGGTAGTGATAGTCTGAAGCAAGCTGGAACCTGTCAAAAAGAGCCCTTTAATGATCAAGATCAGTCCACCGATCACAAACAGCCAACCGCCCAAACGGTGAGTCTTTTCCCAGATCAGCTCATTGGCGATGGTCCAGGGTGTGCGGATGCCTATCATGGTGTTCTTGGGCACTTTCGGCAGTATATTGCCCAAAAATACGAAGAGGAAGCCGATGAGCACCAGGATCAGCTTTATGCCCGGCACCTCACCCCATTTGGCCACATACAGAGAGTAGAGGCTGAGGGCAGCAAAACAGCTCAAAAGCGTGGTAGTGAGCGGCGGCAAGATATTCTCAAACCGCTCGGCGTTGCGTTTGTACCAGGGGGAATACCAGTGAAACATAAAGAGCAGCAAAAACATGAACACATTTATTCCTAGACCCCAAACGAGGCCTGCCGTGCGCCCCGTCCAGCCATCGATCTGGCTCTGGTAGTTCCAGTGGATTGGAACTTGCGCATCTGCGGGCAACTGGGTAGCGAACCAGAGCACTGCAGCCAGGTGCAAAACCAACACCAACAGTGCCCATTTGTACTTCTTGATTCTAGACATCATTCTTCTCCTTTCTTTGGATCAGATCCAGCAACCAACTGCCAAAGTCCTCAAGCACCGTGGTGTTGAGACTGTAAAAGACGAACTGCTTATCTTTGCGGGTGGAAACGAGGTCTGCGTTGCGCAACACCTTTAGATGCTCGCTGATGGCGGGCAGGCTGATGGTGAAATGGCCGGCGATCTCGTTCACAGACATCGGTCCATGGCGTCTCAGCAGGGAGAGTATTTCCCGGCGGGTGCGGTCTGCTATGGCCTTGTAGAATGAATCTGACATCTTTTCTCCTTTCTTTAGTATTTAGTTTAATGCCTAATTAACCAAAGGCCGAAATATGTCAAGTGCTTTCTGAACGCATGGCTTCCTCGCTGCATTCAACATACTATTTAGCAGGTAGTTAAGAAATTCCTATAAGTGGGGATTACCCTGATTCCATGTCCAATCAACTGTCAGAACAGTTTAAAAAAAAGGCTCAGCTTCGTTTATGATAGGTCAAATGAGGGCCACCCTACCGGTATTACTAAAACCAAATAATGCAGCAGCACCAGAGTGTCCTTACCTACTTCTTCCTTGCTTAGCCGCCCGGTGATTACTCGGTGCCACTCGGGAAAAACCCGAGTATCACCACGGCATCACCCTGCGGGTAAGCAAGGAAGGGGCAGGTGCCAAATCACCCCAGCAAGGTAGAGGCGGTCGCTGAACCACCCAAGCGCTTATCAGTGACGGAGGCAGAAGCCCATCCTTAGGGCAATGTGCCTCTCGGATTGTCAGGCTTGATCTAGATGTAAAAAACGAGGGCTGTTAGACCTTCTCATCGAACCGTAAAAACAGCGTTTGGTATTTACATGGATTTCTGCTACTTTATTGGTAACAGTGTTTACAACATCGAAGACCAACATTACAAATACAAAGAGGAAACTATGCGATACATCTCAAGACTGGCAATCTTAAGTCTGCTTTTGATTGTCACCAACATAATGGCAGCGCCTCACAGCTTTCTGCCGATTGAGGCGATTCAGCCGGATGGAAGCCGGATCAGCATCTATGCCAGCGGCGATGAATTTCACAACTGGCTGCACGATGAGAACAACTATACTATAGTCAAGGACGAGAGAGGCGCCTACGTCTATGCCATGCAGGAACGTGGCAGCTTGGTTCCCTCAGATTTACTGGTGGGAAGAGATAGCCCCGACCTGCGCAACATCACAGCAGGGCTTAACCTCAGCCGGGAAGAGATCAAAGTCAAGTATGATCGCTGGGCAACCATGCGGGATTACTCCAGTAGCCGCGCTCCGCACACCGGTCAATTGAACAATATCGTGATCTTTATCAAGTTTTCTGATAGTCCGGAGTTTAGCACTTCCTTCAGCTACTATCAGCAGATCTTCAACGCCGCGGCAGACAACTCAATGAAGCGCTATTTCCAGGCCGCATCCTACAATCAGTTGAGCGTAGATTCCTTCTTCTATCCTGCGCCCAATGGAAATGTGGTATTAAGCTATACAGACACCTATCCGCGCAGCTACTTCCAGCCCCAAAGTGCCTCTAATCCCAATGGCTATAATGGAGATATTGAAAGGACTCAACGCGAGCAGCAGATGTTGGCAAGAGCTGTGAATGCTGTCAGCTCGCAGATTCCCGCCACCTTGAATATCGATGGAGACAATGATGGCTCTGTGGATAACGTTTGCTTCATCATCCAAGGTCAACCCGGTGAATGGGCAGACCTGCTCTGGCCGCATATGTGGGCTCTTTATACTGTCGATGCCAGGATAAATGCCAAACTGGTGTGGGATTTCAACTTCCAACTGGAAACCTCGCTGAACAACTCCGGTGCCAGCGTGTTGGCGCATGAGATGTTCCACAGCTTGGGAGCTCCAGACCTGTATAGATACTATAACGATACCATAGAACCTGTAGGAAGATGGGATTTGATGTCTTACAACTTAAATCCACCTCAACACATGAGTGCCTGGATGAAGTACAATTACGGAGATTGGATAGCCAACGTGCCCACCATCACCACTTCTGGAACCTATACCCTGCACCCAGTGGCCTCTTCCTCCACAAACAACATCTACCGCATCAATAGCTGGAAGGATGACGAATACTACGTGTTGGAATACAGAAAGTCGGACGGCACCTACGATGGCAACCTTCAGGGCACAGGACTGCTGGTCTATAGATTGGACACCAGGGAAGAAGGCAACGCTGAAGGCCCTCCGGATGAACTCTATATCTACAGACCGGGTGGAAGCAACACCGTGAATGGAAACCTGAATCAGGCACACTTTTCCCAACAAACTGGACACACTGAGATCAGTGAGGCCACGACGCCAAACGGCTTTTTGGGTGATGGCTCAGCCGGAGGCTTGAACCTCTTTGACGTAGGCACAGCGGGCGAAACCATCACCTTCAAAGTGAAAGTATCGGACATCCAGCTCACCTATCCGCATGGAGGCGAGGTCTGGAATAGAAGCGAAAATAAAGAGATCACCTGGAAGAGTAAAGTCACCACAGGAAACGTGAAGCTCGAGTATAGCAGCAATGGAGGCCAAAGCTGGATTCTGATTGCCTCCAACGTGAGCAATAGCGGTAGCTACACCTGGAACAATGTGCCTGCGATGAACAACAGCTCCAATGTGCATATCCGCGTCACTCTCATGGGCACAAACCACTGGGATTCAAACTACTATCCTTTCACGGTTATGGGAATTAGCTCAAACCCTCCCCGTAACCTGAGTGCCACACCCGGCTAC